>ENA-UENT01000544-UENT01000544.1-marine-metagenome-genome-assembly--contig:-NODE-544-length-20939-cov-8.403760_pt1 | contig 20939 bp, 26 predicted proteins | sample MGYA00237879_ERZ529330 | MGnify/ENA primary metagenome ERZ529330 (study PRJEB26372, sample SAMN05368345) | marine metagenome | biome: cultured habitat; feature: ocean water; material: water; isolation... | reverse complement strand
GTCGGTATCCACCACATCAGACAGGGGCACGGCGGTCCACCGGTTGCCGGAAGTGGCTGTAGAATCATACAGGTAAAGCGCCTGATTTGTATTATCCCAGGCCATCACGCACTCGTAGCGCGCGTCTTGCTGCTGCATGGCGGGGATGTTGTCCGGGTCGTCTGATACTACACACACACCGGCTCCACCAGTGATAGTTTGTGAATAGGATTGTGCAAAAAAGAACAATCCCAATAGAGAAAAAATGAGCTTTTTCATAGCTTGTAATTGATTTAAAAGGTTTTAATAATTAGGCTTCCCCATGGAACCCCCATTGTGTTTCCAAGTTGGGCTTTATAGGGCTCGCCAATATTTATCCCCTGATTCCCCGCATCTATGTGGTTTAGGCCAAAGACAGGATTGACAGGAGCACTGATTACTTTTGTATTATAGGTATCTACTGCTGCCTGAAGCTGCGCCGTTGCACCAGAAGAAGCATAGGGGACTTGCGGGACCGCCTCTCTCCCTTCTGGATTATAAACCATTATCTGTCCGGAAGGCGCTGAATTCGTTGTTACATAATCATTGGAAATAGCGGATATGGACAGGTCGGCTGAAAAGAATGTAGCGTTACTTACATTAATGACTTCATATAGCTGTTGGGCACCATCAAACACCCTGAATTGATTGACAATAGCCGTCGGGTTAAAACTGCTTCCTGTTATATCAGAATGAAAATTGACCGTCGCAGTAAATGTCGTAGCATCTACCTGGGCCCAAACAGGAGCGCCGTTAGACACCATTCTAAACTGCCCAAACAGAGAGCAGTACAGGAACATTGAGCATGCAAAAAATAAGTATTTCATCATCTTTACCGCAATTCAATTAAGAAACCAGGAGTGCCAAACCCATTCATGATTAAAAATTTAAGGCTGGTGATATTTCCTGCTACTGTTTGATAATGAATGCACCCTAAAGCCTGCTGGTCAATAAGGCTGCCATCATTGCCACTGTGGATCTGTACTAAGAACCTTCGGTCAAGCGTATTGGCAGAGTTGTCAACCCTAAACGTGAATTCATTTAGTGCGTCCAGAGCAGTGTTGTTCCCAAACACAGTAATGTTGGAAATACTTGCACCTGCTGGCACTGTCAATGCATACTCCCCAGGGTTAGGATTTGTCAAAACACATGGGCTGCCGCCAACTCTGTCCAGCTCAGCAGTTACTATCCCTGAGCTTAATGAATCCCTTACCGGTACTGTCCCGCTTGAAGACGCAATCACGTAAGGGTCCGCCGCGGTGCCGGAACCTGTTACCGTGACATTCGCGCCCGCATTCAATACTGTCTCCGAGCCATCTACCGGGCCGCCTAGCGAGGCAATCACATAAGGGTCAGCCGTGGTGCCGGAACCTGTTACCGTGACATTTGCGCCTGCATTCACAACCGTCTCCGAGCCGTTAGAGCTTATGGTTAGGTTTAGGCGGCGAATGATTTCTCGTAACAGGTCAATTAGACTTACCGGTGCATCAAGGCCGTCTACAAAAAACCTTTGGTTTCCATATGAAGCAATACTCCGGTCTGAAATAGATAAGTCTTTGACCTCATCAATTTTTCTGCTCATGGTTTTGGTCTTTTATATTCTGTTTGTGCCGCTCCTGGTCTTGCAAAAGTTCTTGTCGGTGCCGTTCTTCTTTTCGGCGTTCATCGTTTCTTATCGAAATCACTTTGTAGGTGTGGTAAGCAATCGAGCTTATCACCATGCAAAGTGAAAGAATTGCGCCCAGCATAGCCTCTTGATTTTCAAAAATCCAGTATAGCGCTGTGCCAGCGTAGCCGATTCGAGTGCTACCATGTTCAAAAAAGTCGAATATCTTCATTCTTCAAGGCATTGCTGGGTGCATTATTTTCTGATTGCGACTACGGCAATCACGATCACCAATACGACGAAAGCGATTGCGATGCCTGCGAGTATTGTTTCAAGTGTGTAATCCTCCTGCTGAAATTCTGCCGGGCTCAACCACTGCGGAAGGTTATCCCAACGGGCTTTCGACTTGAAAGTCACCATGTCGATACCTGCCTGGAAGAACCGGTACATTTCCGTGCCCAGATTGGCTATTGCCGTAACCGGGTCGCCTGCCATACCGCCGCCGCCTGCTCCTGCCAATTCTTCCATCAGCTTCGGATTACGATTATCAAAATCACCAGTGCGGCGAATACCAATAAGCCCCCGCCAATGATCACCGGTGTGAATTTTTCAAGCTCCTGATCTTGCCGCTCCCGGCCGTTCAGTGGGTCGAGAATATCTTGCACCGATGCACCGCTTTCTGTACAGGGGTCATACCCGTAGCTCAGGATGATCAAAGCATCATCAACATATTTGCCCGAGCAAAGAAATTCCTCCCTGCTAAAGCTTATGTTGTTATTGCATAAGGCTTTGCACTGACGCTCTACATCAGGCTGCTGCCCGAACCAGCTCTTGCACCGGTTTTTGCACTCTTGTGCCCTGCACCATTTTCCGCCTATGCAAAATGCCATACGCCTATGCTTTTCTGACAATCACCACCGCCAGGGCGATGATTGCAATGATCAATACCAGGTAGCCGATTTTCATCCGGCAGAACCATCCCGGCAAAGCCGAGCAGTCAAAAAAAGCTGCAAAAGGGCTGCCCAAGCTGAAGCCCGGACGAGCCGGGATCAATACCTGCCCATCTGGATTCCCGTCTCCATCCTCATCCACAAAATCCCCATCGTTGTCCAGGTCGAAGACTGCTTCATAAGCATCCTCGATCTCATCCATTATTTCTTGTTTAGACAGCTCCCTGCCTTCGATCTTCTTCACCATTACAGCATCTTCCGGGTCGTCAGGCAAACGCCGGAAGAAAGCGTAAGCTGGAAAAATATCTATGCCAACCTGTCCCGGCTTAATAATGCAATCACCAATCTGGCTCAAATCACAAGCCATGCCCGGCCAGCTCTGGTCAGTATAAAGGCTGTCTCTCAGTGCCTCCTGAAAGCTGTTGTTCGCCTGGTGCTCGCCTTCATGGTAGAATAATACCGGAAAGATCATGCTGCGATGTTTCGTACACTGTTTTCAATTTCATTCACGTCTATGTTGCTCCCTGGGCAGCTTTTCGAGCTATGCTCGTTATGCCCCGTAATGCGTAACTCCCGGCCGAGCCGGCCTTGCAGGTATCGTATCAGATTGATTGCCGCCTCCACCTGCACCGGGGGCGGCTGCTGTATGTCATAGTTTCCGGTCAGGCAAATACCAACGCTGCGCTGGTTTTGCCCGGTAGTGTGGTAGCTCACTGTTTTCAATAGTTGCGTCTGCTCGATGCTGCCATTTTTGTTAATCACATAGTGGTAGCCAATACCTGGCCAGCTATTTTCATCTACGTGGTATCTGGCATAGCTTTCTGCTGTTCCTGATTCAGTCGCGCTGTGGTGGATGACCACGCTGTCTATCTCCGACAAGCCGCGCTTGTCGTAAGTCTTCCGCCAGTGCCGCTTGAGCCGGTACACCACATTTGTGATCGGTATGCCGCCAGCTTTAGGGCGGACAACCTGCCCGATCAGGTACAGGAAGAGTAGTGTGACCATGCTAATGATGATGTATTTTTGCCACTGCTTCATACCACTTTGCGAATTTGGTTTTGAAGCAATACCGCATAATCATGGATCAAGCCTGCCCGGTCTGTCCCATTCACCGTCCGTCGGGCGTTATAAAAGTCTGTCTCCACAAGGTTAATGTACCTGCTCAAGCTCCGCCGGGTAAACTCCCCGTGCATCATGCCGTAGACAATAATATCAGCTGCGTACTGAGGCTGAAGAGCCAGGTCAGGGTTGCCCAGCAGATCAATACCCAGGAAGCCGCCCATTTTCGCATAATTGCCCTCCCAGGTCAACTGCACGAAGCCACGTCCGTAATAGCCCGAAGCCCAGTACCGGTCTTGCAACTGCAGCAGCCACGTTTGGCTGCTGCTTGCCCGGCGCTCGCGCACCGGCTTCAGCTTGCTTTCATGCCAGGCGGTAGCCATGATGTAGACAAGCTTTCGGTAATCACCATCCCCGTATTGGCGGAATGCCCGGAGGATCTGCCCCATGCTATCACGCTGTACACTATCCAGCTTTTGCCAGGCTTTTTCTGCCGCGTCTATCCAGGTGTCTTTACGCATGAATAAATTGTTGCCGAGTTTCCGGGGATTAGCCAGGGCTTCGCTCGCTACCAGGAGCAGGGCAAAGGCCAATAACCCGATGATGATGTATTTCTTCCATTTCCTCATAACCGAAAACAGCCACACAGCCAAGGGCTATGTAGCTGTTTTTTGTCTCGCATAAACGTTGCTACTTACAGAGGGCCCAAGTCCTCGATGCTCCCTTCCTTCTTCCCGCCGCACCCGCACCCTTGCGAGTTTTGACTGATGAAAAAGAGGGCAGTGCCAATTAGTGCTACTCCAATCAGAATTGCCGGCCCGTATTTCTTTACAATTTCCATTTGTGCTGTTCTTTATTGGCCTGTCGATTTTCGGTAAGCCGAGTATTGCAATACCAGCCCAATCAGGGCAATGGCAAGCATGATGTATGGAAAATTCTTCTTGATAAATGCCATAATCTGTTATTTCGCCTTGGCCCGGACGTAAAGCCGGTTCCTCCCCAAGCTGGCAGCAAGCGCGCCATTGATATTCATCTTTCGAGCGTCAACGAAGTAAGCTTTGCCTCCTTCAATCGGGAAGTAAGGCGTTTTGATGGCAGCATCCAGCGCACTGCCTGAAAGGTTGCCTGAGCCTGTACTGCCTGTGACCGCAGTATTGGTTGAAAGGTCCAGGGCCCGGACTTCGATCGGGTCATTCGTCCCATTCGGGTCAGATGCTTCCACCACAGCCATGGCTTCCAGCTCATAGCTTTCCTCATCCAGGCCAAGCTCCTCCAGGGATGGCACATAGAGCGGGCGGATGCCAGAAGCGCCCGGGCTATCAGAGAACCACGCTTCGCCTGCCGGAGCAAAAACATAGCTGGGGACAGTGGCATATTGGGTATGCAGCGCAACCGTTTTTTGTTGTGCGATCTCTGAACGCAGCGTAATTACATAGTCGACCAAGCCGACTACTTTTCCTTTCGTCAACTGGACTTGAGGCTCACCACTGCCTTTGATGGTCTTAATTGCTTGCATTACACTGCTTTTTTCACTACTTGAATAAGCAGGCTTTTGCTTTGCATGACAGCATTATCGCTGCTATTCGCTGTATCCAGGCGAATGTCATGTGCATAAGCTCCGCCTGGGGCGACTGCAAAAGGCCCGCTTTTTACGATCACGTCTTGATCAGAAGAAGTAAGCGTTGCTGATACTTCGCTTGCTGATACTTCTTTGCCGGAACTTGCGACTACCCGCACCCAGGCATCCACATCCGGATTATTAGTACGGGCATTAACGATTGAAATAGCCTGCAATTCATAGCCATCCGAATCGAACCCAAGTTCTTCCAGGGTAGGTACGTGCAGCACTTTGCGCGGAGGGTTGCCTGTGCTGAACTCATATGTGCCCAGAAGTGTCGCAGAACTTCCAACGCTATCGCTGATATGCACCACATCTACCACATCACCTGGATTGCCAGCTGTTTCACCGGTTAAGGTTTTCACGTAATCGACTAAGCCAATTACTTTCCCATTTTCCAGCTGGACTTGTGGCTCGTAGGAGCCTGGGATCTTATTTTGAATCGTGTCCATGTGTTACGATTGGTTATTTCAGCAGCGCATATATCCTGCGTTGAGGATTTCCCAATGCGGCAGTGCTGAAGTTGAATTAATGTAAGCTTTGATCTCACGTGCGAAGTGTTTCACATAGTTGCTCCGCGGCTCTACGCCAATTGCTTTAAAAAAGCCATCAACAAAGTTCCGGGCAGCCTCGTCGTCCGGGTCCATGCCCAGGTAACGCTCCCTTGCATTGCCATACGCCCCCCAATCGGTGCTGCTGAATGCACCAGACCAGGATATGAAGTCCGATGGCACACGGATGCAGTCCCCGTTGCCGGTTGGCTTCGGACTCATGCTGTTGCGGCGGTAGAGGATAACCCCGATGCCGATCACAGCGAGCAGTACGGCGGCAGATATTGCAATGGCCTTGTTCATCACTTAAAAAATGTTCCGTAGAGGGCCAGCGCAAAGAACAAAGCCAGGAAGGCAACTACGCCAAGAATGACTGCGCTTTCCGTATCGAACTCCACGTTCACCTTTATGCCTTCCCTGATGATGTCTAATACTTCGCCCATGAGTTATTTCTTTTGTCTATTGCTAGAGGATTAAGGCCGCGCTTTCGCATCAATCCTGTCCTGCAAGCTATTTCCGACTACCATGCCAATGGCTACGCCAAAGACGATGATCGTACCGAAGATGAATGCCTGTTTCAAGTCCATGATCGCTTAGATTTTGATGATTTTATACTTAATGAGTAAGAAGGCAGCAGTAACCACGGTCAGGGCTACTATTACCATGCGGGTTACTTCCTTTGCTTTGCCAGGCTCTTTAAGGCCCATCTCCTCGGGTATAGAGCCAGATAGCGAATTGTCATACTTTTCTGAAGCAAGGTTCCTCATACCCGAGGTTTCTGCTGTAACAAAAGCATAAGCACTGTTTGCGCTATCATTAAGCGCATGGATGTTTTGATTTTTCAGCGCGACTTCTTGCTGTGTCCGGTTCATGATTATCGCTTCAGGATTATAATGGCAATCACTACTGCCACTACGGCAATAGCAATCAGGAGATAAGGGCTCGGGCCGGAAGGTTGAGGCTGTTGTGGCGGCGGGGCTGGTGGAACAGCTCCCGCCTGCCTGCACCTTTCAGGGTTGAAAATGCAAGCCACGTTCATCCCCGCTTCGGTAATGCCTATGTAATTCTCGCCAAGCCAGTTGATAAAGCCCCGGCGTTGGTTTCCGGACGCGGGGGAGTTGGTGCCCGCCTGATTGATCCCAGCCGTTGCCCCACCTCCCAAATTCGCTATTGCGTCCTGTATTGATGACATTATTGATACTTCCGGTTAATTAGATTGTAGTCTGGTTACTGCTTGCGGCCCAATTCAGCTACCTGGTAGAAGCCCCAGGTGATCGTGATGCCAGGTTCCTGCAAATACACAAACGCCGTGCGGTTGGTGATAATCAGGTCATTGGCAAAAGTGTTGATGTTGAGCTGGTACTGGCCTTCATGCACACCCTGGTCGGGGTAGATCGTCTTTAGCAGACGAGGCTTAGAGCCTTTGGAAGCATCATAAATTTCGACAGGCCGGGCGTACTGGTCAAGGGCTGTGCCTGAGCAACAATTCGCATCGCTGCTGTTGTCGTTGACACGCATTTTCAGCATATCCAGGTAGGAGCTGTTGTGGACCATATCGTTCAAAATGAACTGGTAGTTCGCAGACAAGCCTTCAATCTGGACGTTCGGGCCGATGAACTGGTTATAGCCAAGCTGATAGCCTTGCGAGCCGTCAAAAAGGACTACTTGTTCAGGCTCCGTTGCGCCGACGGTGCTCACCTTAATGGCAAAATAGGGGTCAGTCTGGACAGACTGGATAACACGGGTATCAGCGCGCTCGCTGACGTTGATAGTCGGGCGGCCGATCATATTGCTTTGCGCCTCTACCGTCTTCGCTTTCGCTGCACCATTGATTGCAGGGGCGGGGGCGGTAAGGTTGGCCGGAAGTTTCGTGCGTCGAACCATTTTCTTGTGGTTTGGTAATAAGTCGTTATGACAATAATTATGGTCCACAATATCCGGCAAGGAGGAGTGCCCTACAATACTTTCATGGCAATCGCAAGCCTGCGTTTTTCGTGAGTTTGGATGCTTTAGTAGGGCGTCACGTGCGCATGGGGTGTCACATTTGCAGGCAAAAAAAAGGGGGAGGCTGCCAATCTTCAAAAGCAGCTCCCCCATAGGAAAATCAGGTATAGGTTCAATCCGTTATTCTTCCTCCGTCTGTATAGCGGGTATAGATTGCTGTTCAGCTTTCTTGGCCTTGTACTGTTTCACGATAGCCCGGAACGCCGGGCTGGAAGGTGAAAGTTCCTTGCCTTTGTCTTTGTCGTCGGCATCTCGGATTACAATAAAAATATCTTCATCCTCTTTTACCAGGTGTTGCACCAGGTAGGGGGTGCCCCGGTAAGTAGTATGCTCAATGGCTTTCAGCCCTATCTTCTTCTTTGCCGGCGGCACCAATCGCTCCGCCTCGGTTGCCGGCAGGTTGCCGAGGTGGACAATCATCAAGCGCACGATGTCCCGGATACTTGTTTGCGGGGCCACGTCTAGTTTTGGCACATCGTACACTTCGCCGTCTATGCTTATGGTAGCGTGCTCAATAAAAATGCGCGCATACCTGTTGAAGGTACGCCCGTCCGGGTAGAAAGCCCGGTTGTAATCTGCTCGTAGTTGTTCAGCTCTGGTCATCGTTGGCCATATTTTCTTTCAGGATATAAGCGTTGCCGTTCAGGGTTTTCAGCCCGAGTTGGGCCCAGGTTGACCGTTCGGACTTGTGCCTGGCTTGATCATACCTTTGAATGCACTCATTGACAGCCCTATCAATGTCTGCTTCATCCATCTGTACGCGGGAGACAATGCGTACATCAAACGATTGTGCAACATTGCCAAAAAAGTCTTTGATCTGTACGGTAGCATCAAGCCTTTTTTTCGTGCCCGACAATTTTTTTTCCTTAAAGGCGTAGCTCATTTTCCATTTGGTTTTGCATGCAAGATATGATTAATATGTTTATGTTTATGTTTTTATGTAATTAATTTGATTATGTTTTTCAAATTGTACGGTACTGCCCTATGCCAAACGGTGCTGGAACACCTTCAGTCAGGTTGCGATACGGTGCCTCAGCTTGCCGATGCCATTGGCGAGGAAGGCATGAGCAATACAGAGAAGCATAATCTGGACCGGCGCATCCGCCGTGCCCTCAGTACGCTGGAATCGGAAGGCTACGTTGTACGGGAGTGGGCCATACAGGAACGGCCGGTCTTGACTTTTAAAATCCAAAGCGATGTTACAGGGACTTAACCTGCTCAAAGGCTTGAAAAAGCTGGACAACTCTGCCAACATGATGCAAACCGTCATGCAGATGATTACGCCCCCCATGAGCCAGTTCATGGAGAAATACAACAAACCCGTTTCGGACGGAGGCTTGCTCCGAAAAGGCGATGTGCGCTGCATCCTTGCCATTATGCCCATGATGGTGGGAGAAGGGGAGGAAGAGGTAGAGGTGATGGTCCCGCACGTCCTGGTCCTGGGATATGAAGCGCAGACGGCACGGTGGTTCATTACACGCAAGCACAGTATTCAAGAACTTCTCAACACAGCTGAAGATGAGCAAGGAACAATTGGAGCAGGAAACGAAGAAGAGTAGCGGAGCGCCCCAGGAAGGGGATATGCCGCCACCGGACGACTTCTTCAAAATGAAGATGGAGACGGACGATGAAATGCGCGACTTTCTCCAGCACATGAAGAAAGACAAAGAGCAGATCGAGCTCCCTGATATTGATTTGCCTGGTGAGGAAGAGGAGGAAGAAACAGGCGAAGAGGGCATTTCTGAGGAAGACAAGGGGCATTTGAAAAGCCTGGACTACACCCAGGAGCATAAGTTTTGGGCAGAGCTGTTCCTTATCCAGCTCGATAAGGGCATGGCTACGATAGCCAGTATTGTATCTGGCATGGATGCAAAACGCTACCGGCAGCGCACCGGGCCCAGCAAAACAACCGAAGACGACTACGAAGTCACCCTTACCGCTGCGCTGATCAACAAATACCAGGTCAAGTTCAGCATGGAGTTTGCCCTGGCCATGTTGCTGGTAGGCAAGTATAGCCTGGTCATAACCAGGGCCCGGAAAGACGCGAAAGAAGCGAAGGAGCAAAAGCAGAAACAAGCAGAGGAACCAAAAGCAAATGCGGGACGCGCAAATAACCATAGTGATCGGCCGTAACGGGACCGGGAAGTCTACCTTTTGTGAGAAGCTGGTAAAGGGCATGGGGGCCCGTGCCCTGGCAGTGACCTACAACGGTATGCCCAAAATATGGCGGCCCTATCCTGAAGTGGACATTACGCACAAAAAGAAGATGACATTCAAAAAGGGGATCCGGCAGGTGATTGCGGCCAGGTATGAGGAAGGGCGGAACAAAAACAAGGTCTTCCACTATGTGTACAAGCACTACCGGGACGGGATGATTATTTGGGATGATTGCCGGGGCTACATCGGCAGTGCTGTGGATACCAACCAAGCTTTCCGGCAGCTCCTTTTGGACTTCCGGCACAAAATGCTGGACATGATCTTTGTGGTGCACTCCCCTACCGATGTCCCGCCACGGGTATGGGGGTTCACCACTACCGTATGGGTGGGGGCCACAGATGCACTCGTCAACAAAAGCCAGGTAAAGACATCAAGCGCAGACGAAATCATTGCGGTCCAGCAATATGTCAACAAGGTGTTCCGTGCCGCAAAACAGAGGGGGGATAACAGCCACTATGGGCTGTTTAAGAAAGTGGAGCTTTGACAGTTTTATTGTTTTTCGGAATAGCCTAAACATTATGAATACTCCCGGAAGATAATTGTCCCGCGTTCACGGCTGCGATCAATTTATTTCATTCTAACTTGAATAACCGGCTTCACTCGTTTGAACTTGGGGGAAAGCTTATGTATAGGCAAACTAAAGGCAGGTCGTGTAAGCTGTTCCTAAACTTTTCCTGCAGACCTAAAGGCTACACTTGCCCATGTCCCCCACAGCACGTATTTTTAATTTTTCCTCATCAACTCTTCCCAGAATGAACCAAGCCCTACAACTCATCAAAGAAGCCAAAGAAAAGAAGCTCACTTCCCTTGACCTGGGCAATTGCGGGCTGACTACTATCCCCAAAGAAGTATTCGAGCTGACTCACCTGGAAGAACTTTTGCTCTGCAATGCCTATTTGGATCATCAATCAAGAAAGTGGATAGAGAGTAAGAATAGTGGTCCAGGAAATTCAATCAAAAGAATCCCGCCAGAAATCAGACTTCTAAAGTCATTAAAGTTACTTAACTTAAGAGTAGATGACGAGGTCATGATAAGGACTAAGGGGATCTTGTATTTGCAAGACTTACCTTCACTTAAGGTTCTCGACCTCACCTATAATGAACTTTCCGATGTTTCCATATTAGAAAGGCTGCCGAATATAACCTCGCTTAATTTAAATAATACCAATATATCTAATATTTGTATATTAGAAAGGCTTCCAAATATAACTTCGCTAAACCTTAGTGAGAATAAAATCTCGGATATCTCCGTCTTAGCAAAGCTCCCTAACCTCACTTCGCTTGTCCTCGGGAGCAATGAAATCTCCGACATCTCAGTCCTAGCAAAGCTCCCCAGCCTAACTTCGCTTTACCTCGGGAGCAATGAAATCTCTAACATCTCAGTCCTAGCGAAGCTTCCCAGCCTAACTTCGCTTCACCTCGGTAGCAATGAAATCTCTAACATCTCGGTCTTAGAAAAGCTCCCCAACCTTACCTCGCTTGTCCTCGCGGGTAATAAAATCTCCGACATCTCCGTCTTGGAGAAGCTCTCTAACCTCACCTCGCTTGTCTTCTGGCATAATGAAATCTCGGACATCTCAGTCTTAGAAAAGCTCTCTAACCTTACCTCGCTTAACCTCGGTGGTAATAGAATCTCGGATATCTCAGTCTTAGAAAAGCTCTCTAACCTCATCTCGCTTGACCTTAGCAAGAATAAAATTTCGGATATCTCGGTCTTAGAAAAGCTCTCTAACCTCACTTCGCTTGACCTTAGCAATAATCAAATCTCGGATATCTCGGTCTTAGAAAAGCTCCCTAACCTAGCCTCGCTTGACCTCATGAGCAATGAGATCTCCGATATAACCCCTCTCAAAGAATTTATAATCAAAGGGGCTCCTGTAAAAAATAAAGAATTCTTCCATACTGAGTATGGGATAAACATTTACAATAACCCCCTTACCACCCCATCTATTGAAATAGTAGAGAAAGGAGCAAATGCGGTGCTCACCTACTTTGATGAGTTAGAAAGCAAAGGAGAAAGCAAGCTATACGAAGCAAAACTGCTGATTGTAGGAAAAGGAGGAGCCGGTAAAACCAGCTTAGCCACAAAGCTATTGGATAGGAGTGCAGCATTGCCTGAAGAAGAAGAGACAACTCGTGGTATAGATATACAGCAGTACACTTTTGACATAGATGAGCAAAATACGTTTGTAGTGAATGTATGGGATTTTGGCGGACAAGAAATCTACCACGCCACCCATCAGTTTTTTCTTACCCAGCGGTCTTTATATGTGCTTGTGGACAGTACCCGTGAAGATGAGAAAACGGTCAATGATGCCAGTTTCAAATATTGGCTGCAAGTAGTAGACTTATTCGGTGGGGGCAGCCCCTTGCTCATACTCCAAAATGAAGTGGGCGGACGTAGTAAAGAACTTGACTTGAAAAGTATGATGGGGCAGTTTGACTTCATTAAAGGGAAATATGCCAGCGATCTACAGACAACTGAAGGACTAGATATTTTTGAGGAGAACCTAAAGCACTTCATCTTACAACTTCCCCAGGTAGGACAGGTGCTCCCCAGGAACTGGACGGAAATCCGGAAAGCATTGATTGAACGAAAAAAAGAATCCCCCTATATCTCACTGGATCAGTATTATTCTATTTGTCATCAACACGAAATTGAAGATAAGAAGAAAGCACTGGAGCTTAGTCAGCATTTACACGACCTGGGCACTTGCCTTCACTTCCAAAAAGACCCCTTACTAAAGAAAACGGTAATTCTGGAAAACGAATGGGCTACTGATGCTGTATACCGCGTTCTGGACGACGAGACCGTAAAAGCAGCTTATGGCCAGTTTTCAAAGCAGGAGGCGGAAAGAATATGGTCGGAAGAGACCTACGAAGATATGCACGATGAGCTATTGGCCCTCATGCTGAAGTTTGAATTATGCTATGAGCTGCCAAACAAGAAAGGGAATTATCTCATTCCGCAACTCCTATCTGAGAGCCAGCCTGATGCAGTTGAATGGGATGATACAAAAAACATCCAATTACAATACCGCTATGACTTTATGCCCAAAGGGATGTTAAGTCGCCTCATTGTGAGGTTGCACCCGTACTTGAACGATATCAGTACCACCTGGAAGAAAGGAATGGTTCTTTCGACTCAGCATACCTTTGCGCTGGTTGAAGAAATCTATGCGCAGGACAAAATAGCTATAAGAGTACGCGGCCCTCATCAACGAGACTTGATGACGATCATTAGAAAGGAGCTGGACGAGCTCAACAGCACTTTCCAAGGCATCAAAGTTGAAAAACTAATCCCCTGCAACTGCGCTCAGTGCAAAGACAGCCCCAAGCCTCACTTCTATCAGTACAGCAGTATTCTGCGGCGTTTAGAGCATCGCAAGCGAAAGGTCGAGTGCGATCTTTCTTACACCGATGTGGAGGTCATGGGGCTGATGGATAATCTCTTTAATGATTTCACTCCAGAAAAGGAGATCAGAGAAAGGCGAAGCAGGCGAGATGATGAAGAGTATAGGCACGCCCCCGCCCCCGTGATCAATATCCATAATGAAGTCCATCCGCCGCAACCCACCCCTATCGTCCAACCTGAGATGGCAACGACTCCAGAATCACCCGTACAGCAGCCAGACAATGGTATTCTCCAAAGTTGGTGGGCACAACGATTATTGGCTGCTTTGGGCGCGGGTGTAGTAGGTGCCGTTGCAACCTTTTGGTTTACGTCTTTTCACTGGTTTTCGGGCTTTCTTATCGTATTCATATTGGTGGGCAGTTTACTCCTATTAAAAGGGGATCCGAATAAGCGGTTCTTTAGAGCAGGGGTGACTTCCTTTAGTGCCGCGCTAGGGTTAATCGTTATTCAGCTAGGCGTTAAATTTCAGTGGACTCAGCAGTTGCCCGATGGGCAGTTTAAGCTTGCTTTAGAATGGATATCCGATTATGACTGGGTGATCGCGATCTTGCTGGTGTTTTTATCTGGGTTCTTGTTTTATTTGGATTGGAAGAGGGAGAGGTAAGCGTAACAGCCCCTTGATTTGCTCAGACTTTATTACAGCTCAAAAACTGTAATTTTGATCGTGGTGATTCAAACTGTCTTATTTTTACGCAAGTCTACAATAAAAAGTTATATTGGTTTTCAGGACAAAAAGTAACCCCACAAGGAAAAACTCTTATGGCAAAAAAATCCACTAAGAAGCAGAAATCCATGGAAGAAACACTCTGGGATTCTGCGAATAAACTCCGGGGAACCGTTGAATCCTCTGAATACAAGCACGTCGTGCTTGGACTCATCTTCCTCAAATTTGTAAGCGATAAGTTTGTAGAACGTAGAGAGCAACTCAAGGCCGAGGGCAAAGAGAAGTACCTCGAAATGCGAGAGTTCTACAACATGAAGAATGTGTTCTTCCTGGCTCCCGAATCCCGATGGAGCTACATTATGAAGAATGCCAAGCAGGATGACATTGCCCTAAAGATCGATACGGCCCTCCACAACATTGAGAAGAATAACCCCACGCTGAAAGGCGCTCTTCCTGACAACTACTTTTCTCGCCTCAATATGGATGTGAGCAAGCTCGCAGCCCTCCTGGATACTATCAACAACATTGATACTACCAAGGACAAACAGCAGGATGTGGTAGGCCGGGTTTATGAGTACTTCCTGAGCAAGTTTGCCCTGGCCGAAGGGAAAGGAAAAGGAGAGTTCTATACACCCAAGAGCATTGTTAATCTGATCACCGAACTGATTGAACCCTACAAAGGGGTCATCTATGACCCTGCTTGTGGCTCCGGGGGTATGTTCGTGCAATCCGTCAAGTTCATTGAGAGCCACCACGGCAACAAAAAAGAGGTCTCCATATATGGGCAGGAATACACTTCCACCACCTACAAACTGGCCAAGATGAACCTCGCCATTCGTGGAATCGCTGCCAACCTGGGAGACGTTCCGGCTGACACATTCGCCAGAGATCAGCATCCCGACCTGAAGGCTGATTTTATCATGGCTAATCCTCCCTTCAATCAAAAGGCGTGGAGAGCCGAAGATGAATTAACCGATGACTCCAGGTGGAGGGGATATGAGGTGCCTCCTACAAGCAATGCTAATTATGGTTGGATATTACATATGGTTTCCAAGCTTTCTAGCAATGGGGTCGCTGCTTTTATTCTGGCAAATGGCGCTCTTTCTGGTAGCGGAACAGAATATGAAATCAGAAAAAAGCTTATCGAGAATCACTTGGTAGAAGCAATCTTGGTTCTACCACAAAACATGTTTTACACGACCAATATCAGCGCCACTGTTTGGGTGCTGAACAATAACAAATCTGAACGAACATTAAAGCTCAATGAAGTAATAAGGAATTATAGAAATAGAAAGGACGAAATTCTGTTTATGGATTTGAGAGAAATGGGAGCCCCTTTTGAGAAAAAGTTCATCCAGTTTTTAAAAAATGATATCGATAAGGTTGCGAAAACCTACCACAACTGGCAACAAAAAAACTCCGGTACAGAGGATTATGAAGATGAACCCGAGTTTTGCTATTCTGCTACCATTGATGAGATACGCAGTAAAGACTATTCGCTTGTACCCAGCAAGTATATTGAATTTGTCAACAGAGATGAAAACATTGACTTTGATGAGAAGATGAGCGAATTGTCGATTGAATTTTCCAAGTTATTAGCCGAAGAAGAAAAATCGAAAACTGAATTGATTAGTATCTTTAAACAGCTTGGATATGAGATCGAATTATAGAAGAATTGGCGATTTCATTCACTTGGTTGACGAGAGAAATTCAGATCTACAGGTTACTCTATTACTAGGCCTTAGTATTTCGAAGGAGTTCATTCCATCTGTAGCTAATACGGTTGGAACAAACATGGCCAAATATAAGATCATTCGAAAAAGCCAATTTGCTTGTAGTATCATGCAGGTTAGACGTGATAAAAAAATGCCAGTTGCCCTCCTGAAAGATTACGATGAAGCAATCATTTCACAAGCCTATCCAGTATTTGAAGTAAAGAATCCAGAGGAGCTAATGCCGGAATACTTGATGATGTGGATGAGCCGATCAGAGTTTGATCGAGAAGCTTGTTTTTTGGCTGTTGGAGGTGTAAGAGGAAGTCTTGAATGGGAAGATTTCCTAGAAATGAAACTTCCCATCCCCCCCATCGAAAAACAACGGGCCATCGTCCAGGAGTACAACACCATCGTCAACCGGATCAAGCTCAACGAGGAAATCAATCAAAAACTGGAAGAAACGGCCCAGGCGATTTACAAGCATTGGTTTGTGGATTTTGAGTTTCCGATTTCTAAGGAATATACAGAAGCTGTTGGGAAGCCGGAGTTGGAGGGGAAGCCTTATAAGTCTAGTGGGGGGGAGATGGAGTACAATGATTCCCTTGAAAAAGAAGTTCCAAAAAACTGGGAAGTAAAGCCCTTCACAGAGGTTGTTTCATTGAAAGGAGGAGGAACGCCCTCAACAAATATCCAAATTTATTGGAATGGAAACATCCCCTTTTTCACACCAAAAGATATTGCAAAGTCTTACTATACAACTAAAACGATAAAGACCCTCACCCCAGAGGGACTTGCTAATTGTAGTAGCAAATTATTTGAGAAGGATACGATTTTCATTACAGCTAGAGGAACTGTTGGAGAAACGTCTTTGGCTAGTAGAGAAATGGCAATGAACCAAAGTTGCTATGCAATCGTACCAAATGAAAAAATCAACCCTTACTTTGCTCACCAATTAGCAAAACACGTTTTGAACACTCTAAAAAACGAAGCAATTGGAGCCGTTTTCAAAGCATTGGTAACAAGGGATTTTGAAAGCAAAATGGTTGCAGAACCTCATAGAGAAATTCTTTTAGGGTTTGGCAACGCTTTGAAGCCGATCTATGATAAGATACTAATTCTTTCCCAGCAGTCAGAAAAACTCAAAGAACTAATAGATTTGATTCTTGCCCGAATGACTATGCTTGAAAACGAACATATAGTTACATGAAATTCACCGAAGAAAAATTAGAGCAAGCGTTTATCGAACTGCTGGATGAGGAAAACATCTCTCATGCTTCAGGGAAGGCCATGCTCCGTGATTTTTCCGAAGTACTAATCAAAAAGGACCTAAAGAACTACCTCCTTTCTCAATACTCAAACGAAGGCCTTACCAAATCAGAAGCAGATTCCATAATCCGAGAACTGGAAAACTTCCCTGCCTCCGACCTCTACGAAAGCAATAAGACCATCATGAAGAAGGTCTCTGATGGCTTTCTCTTCAAAAGGGAAGACCGCAGTCAGAAAGACCTTTATATCCAACTGATCGACTATTCGGAGGAAGACAACAACACCTACAAAATTGTCAACCAGTTAGAGATCCAGGGCTTTGAGAACAAGCGTATCCCGGATGGGATTCTTTACATCAATGGCATCCCTCTGGTGGTGATCGAGTTCAAGAGTGCTATTCGGGAAGAAGCCACGATTCACGATGCCTTTATCCAACTAACCGTTCGTTATAAGCGAGACATCCCCGAGCTTTTCAAATACAATGCCTTTTGTGTCATTTCTGACGGGGTAAATAACCGGGCCGGTTCCTTCTTTGCTCCCTATGAATTTTATTATTCCTGGAGAAGGACCGAAGGCATGGATAATGAGGTAGATGGAGTTGATTCGCTATACACGCTTATCCAGGGCATGTTCAATAGGAAGCGGATTCGAGACATTATTCAGAACTTCATTTACCTGCCCGACTCTTCAAAGAAGGACCTGAAAATAGTTTGTCGCTATCCGCAATACTATGCCGCTCGCAAGCTATTTGAAAACATCAAGCAGCATCAACGTCCGGATGGGGACGGGAAAGGAGGCACCTACTTTGGAGCTACCGGAAGCGGGAAGAGCTACACCATGCTTTTCCTGACCAGGCTATTGATGAAGAGCCCCTATTTCGCCAGTCCGACCATTGTGCTCATCACAGATAGAACTGACCTGGATGATCAGCTTTCCGCTCAGTTTACCAACGCCAAGGACTTCATTGGCGATGAATCGGTCATCAGTGTAGAAAGCAGACAAGACCTAAGAGATTTACTACAAGGGCGAAATAGTGGAGGGGTTTTCCTGACCACCATCCATAAGTTTACCGAGGACACCCAACTCCTTACCGATCGAACCAACGTTATTTGTATCTCCGACGAAGCCCACCGCAGCCAGGTCAACCTGGATCAAAAAGTACGGATCACTTCCGAAGGCGTAAAAAAGACCTATGGCTTTGCCAAGTACCTGCACGACTCTTTACCCAACGCCACCTATGTAGGTTTCACAGGCACGCCCATTGATGCTACCTTAGATGTATTTGGGGAAGTGGTGGATGCCTATATCATGACCGAGTCAGTTAAAGATGGGATCACCGTCAAGATCGTCTATGAAGGCAGAGCCGCCAAAGTACTATTGGATAATAGCAAGCTGAAGGACATTGAGGGGTATTATGCCCGATGTGCCGAAGAAGGCTCCAATGAACATCAAATAGAGGAAAGCAAAAAGGCCATGGCCAATATGAGCCTCATCCTGGGCGATCCGGACCGATTGAAGGCCGTGGCGGAAGACTTTGTAAACCACTACACGAAGAGAGTTTCAGAGGGAGCCACCTTGAAAGGCAAAGCTATGTTCGTTTGCAGCAGCAGACCCATTGCCTATGAACTCTACAAGGAGATCATTGCCTTACGACCGGACTGGACAGAAGTCAAAGCTAGTGAAGAGGGCGCCGAACTAAGCGAGAAGGAGAAGAAAGAAATCAAGCCCATGGAACGGATCAAAATGATCATGACCAGGGGTAAGGATGACGAGGAGGAACTGTACAATTTGCTCGGCACCAAAGACTATCGAAAAGAGTTGGACCGGCAGTTTAAAAACCCGAAGTCCAATTTCAAGATCGCTATAGTGGTAGATATGTGGCTGACTGGCTTTGATGTGCCCGAATTAGATACCATCTACATAGACAAGCCCATCCGACGCCATAATCTCATTCAAACCATATCCCGAGTAAACCGGAAGATTGAGGGAAAGAACAAAGGCCTGGTAGTCGACTATATTGGCATCAAGCGCCAAATGAACATGGCTCTCGCCCACTACAACAAAACCGACAAAGACAACTTTGAAGACATTGAGCATTCCATTGTCGTGGTAAGGGATCACTTGGATTTATTGGCCAGAATCTTCCACCGCTTTGATACCGCCCCCTATTTCTCTGGAAACGCCATCCAGCAGCTCAATACGCTGAATATGGCCGCAGAATATGTCCAGGCTACCCAGGAGCTAGAAAAACGGTTTATGTACCTGGTAAAGCGCCTAAAAGCGGCCTATGATATTTGTTCAGGCAGCGGAGCCTTCTCCCAGGAAGAACGGGATTACATCCACTTCTATATTGCCGTTCGCTCTATCGTCTTCAAGCTTACCAAAGGCAATGCTCCGGATATCTCTCAGATGAATGCCCGAGTAAGAGAAATGATCAAAGATGCCTTGCAAAGCGATGGCGTAGAAGAGATCTTCAAACTAGGAGACGAGAACCAAACAGAGGTTGACCTATTCGATGAAAACTACCTGGCCAAGATTGAAAAGATCAAGCTTCCGAATACCAAGATCAAGCTTCTGCAACAGTTGCTAGCCAAAGCCATAGAAGACTTCCGGAAGGTGAATAGAGTCAAAGGAGTTGACTTCTCAGAGAAGTTCAAGGCCCTTGTAGATCGATACAATGAGCGCAATGAGCAGGATGTGTTGAGGAGTGAGGTATTGGATGATTTCACAGATGAGATCATAGACCTCTATCACTCCATCGTAGCCGAGCGGAAATCCTTCTATGGGATGGGTATCGACTTTGAGGAAAAGGCTTTCTATGATATTCTCAAGGTCCTGGCCCATAAATACGACTTCGAATATCCTGAAGACAAACTCATCCATTTGGCCAAAGAAGTAAAGACCGTAGTTGAGGACAAGGCTAAGTACACTGATTGGAGCAAGCGAGATGATATAAAGGCGGAGCTAAAGGCTGATCTCATCATCCTGCTGGCTGAGAATGACTACCCCCCTGTGGACCGGGATGAGGTGTATAAGGAAATCTTTGAGCAGGCGGAGAATTTTAAGCGTTATAGATAAGTAATATTTTAATTACCCTAAATTGAACCTGAAGTCATAGAACTGCCTAGCATTGGAAAAATTTATTCATTTCGTTTTCGAAAGAGCAAAATGAATTTGCTCTCTAAATTAAAGAAACGCTTGCGGGTTTTAATCCATGGGGTTATTTAACCGAGATAGTGGTTTGCCCCTTATTATTCGGACTTTTAACAGGCTGGTTATAGAAAGAATGAGCACTGCATCCTTCTGACTCCGCATCATTCAATTCCGGTGGACCGGGACTGAAAATGTCAGTTGTACCAGATATTTCAGGCTATACTATTGGTAGCGGTTTTCATTTCTTTGATTATTTCATTTACGCCTTCATTTTCACTTACCTCTTGTCCAGTTTTTGGAGGCAGGCTCACAATTCAAAAGGGGTCGGCAGAAACAACGAGGCTCATAATTCAAAACTTGCTGTCAGTAACAATAGGGGCGGCAATTCAAAATATTTTTGCAGAAACAAGTTTTCATACAATTCATAGCACAGCTTTAGGAACAACTAAGGGCATAATTCAAAGCTCTACTTCATAAACAACGGTTTGAACAATTCAAAACACAAAGGACAGCAACAAGGGGACTTTTAATTCAAAAGCGCGCGACAGTAACAACTTTTTTTTCAATTCAAAGGAACGCAACAGAAACAACAAGGACGCTAATTCATTATTTGAATACGGAAACGATTAACAGACCAATTCAAATACATATTTCAGTAACAAAGCGACTCGGGCGCAGTTGTAATTTGTCCCCCTACCGAGCC
>ENA-UENT01000543-UENT01000543.1-marine-metagenome-genome-assembly--contig:-NODE-543-length-20956-cov-3.335898_pt1 | contig 20956 bp, 16 predicted proteins | sample MGYA00237879_ERZ529330 | MGnify/ENA primary metagenome ERZ529330 (study PRJEB26372, sample SAMN05368345) | marine metagenome | biome: cultured habitat; feature: ocean water; material: water; isolation... | reverse complement strand
CTAATTTTGATGTCAAAGAAGTGATTAACAACATCTATAAGACGCTTTCTCCAAAAGCCAAGGACAAGCAGTTGTTATTTCAGCTAGACATGGAGGAGGATATCCCTCGCTACCTCGTAGGCGATCCCACGCGACTAAGTCAAGTACTCATCAATCTGATCAATAACGCCATAAAGTTTACGGAAGAAGGTAAAATCATTCTTACGATTAGGTTACATGGTAAAACCAAAGATGGGGAGGCCAAGTTGTACTTTGAAGTGAAAGATTCTGGTATCGGAATTCCAAAGGAAAAGCACAAGGCAATTTTTGAAAGTTTCTCTCAGGCTGATGAGCATACTACTCGAATGTTTGGTGGAACTGGTTTAGGCCTTGCTATCACCAAACGTTTGGTAGGATTACAGGGTGGAGTGATCAAGTTGCAAAGTGAATTGGGTAAAGGTTCTGCTTTTTCTTTCTGCCTACCTTATCCGGTGGGTGAAGCACCACAAGAGACCATGGTGGAAACCAAGAATGTGCTGAAAGAAAAAGGAATTGAAGGCGTTGAACGAATTTTAATCGTAGAAGACAATGTCTTTAATGTGAAAGTCGTGAAGCGCATCCTGAAGTTCTGGGATATGGAAATCGACATCGCTAGTGATGGCTATGAAGCTTTGCAGAAGGTAAGAGAGAAGGATTATAACCTCGTTCTCATGGATCTCCAGATGCCGCGGATGGACGGTTATGAAGCTACCGAAACTATCCGGAGTTGGGAGGAGCTCAAGTATCAGTCGCTGCCGATCATCGCCTTATCCGCCTCGGCCCTAGCGGATTTCCGTCAAAGGGCTTTCGATGTGGGTATGAATGATTTCCTTACTAAACCATTCAAACCAAAGGATTTATACCAGACCATCGAGCGCCATGCCATCCAGCTTCGAGCCTAATGAGGTGAGAAGCATGGCTGAAATAGTTTGCTGTAAGATTAGATAGTCTTCACTAGACGCGCTGCTGCCGCTTCATTGGTGGCAAGCGGAATATTATGCACATCACAAAGTCGCATTAACATATTTACATCCACCTCGTGCGGATGCTTGCCCAGTGGATCACGGAAGAAAATGACCATATCAACCTGACCTTCCACCAAACGACTAGCGATTTGTGCATCCCCACCATAAGGACCACTCAACATTCTTTCCACATTCAAGCCGGCCCGCTCTACGTGAGAGCCAGTTGTTCCAGTAGCTATTAAACTGATTTTCTTGTCTTGAAAAAGTGCTAGATGATCTTTTATGAAGCCTACCATATCGGCTTTCTTCCCATCGTGTGCGATGATTGCTATGGTCATAGTTGGAGAAATTGAAAGAGCTATAGCCTCCTTCTCAAGTGTTGGAAATATTCCTTCAGTTGTGCGGTCTATCACCCATAACTTGAGAATAAACACTAATCTTAAGAAAGTTTTAAAAAGCCAGAAATTAGTTAGTATTCTGGGCTAAAGCTATAACTTCGGCGCGAAGTTTACTATTTCTGTAACTAAAAACAAGCTATAATGAAAAAACTGTTCTTAAGCTTATTTGTATTGGCATGTTTAGCTGGACAAGCTTTTGGTCAGATTCCTACTCCCCAACCAAGTCCTACTTCTGAGATCAAGCAAACGGTGGGCCTTACGGAGGTGCACATAGTTTATTCTCGACCAAGTATGAAAGGGCGTACCATCTTCGCAGATGATGGATTGGTTCCATTTGGCGATGTATGGCGTTTTGGTGCGAATCAGGCTACAAAGATTTCATTCAGCGATGACGTGACTCTAGGTGGTAAGGCAGTAAAAGGCGGAGAATATGCCGTTCTTGCTAAGCCAACTGCTAAAAGCTGGGAAATCATGTTCTTTCCATATGAAGGTGGAAACTGGGGAAGCTACCGAGAAAAAACACCTGCTGCTGTCGTAAAGACCGATGCACAAGAGTTGCCTTTTGCAGTAGAATCATTCTCTATGATGTTAGGAGATTTGAAATCCAATTCAGCAAACCTTTATGCCATGTGGGAAAAGACTATGATTGCTATCCCTGTGGAAGCTGAAGTAGACTCTAAAGTAATGGCAGCGATTGATCGTGTTCTAGCTGGACCTACAGCAGGTGATTACTTTGCAGCGGGTACCTATTACCATGAAGCTGGAAAGGACTTGAATAAGGCCCTAGAAATGGTTCAAAAAGCTACCAAAGTAGATAATCCAAGATTCTGGCAGGTACGCCGTGAGGCGCTGATTCTTGCTGATCTAGGTAAGACAGATGAAGCGATTGAAGCTGCTAAGAAGTCTAAGGAACTAGCTGAAAAGGCTGGTAACAAAGATTATATTCGCATGAATGAAAAGTCTATCAAAGAATGGACTGCTAAGAAATAGTCTTCACTCATTCATAAGAAAAATCTAGTTTCTGACTGTGCCTTGACATTGAAATAGATGTCAAGGCACAATCCATTTGACGTACGAGTTTACTTGACAATCTGTATAGAATACGCTATCTTGTTAGCCTAAATACCCAGTAATTATTCGACTAAACCTACTGAAAGACGGTCAGTTATGAAACAAGGTTTAACTCATATTTAAATTTTATTTTATGTGTTTTAGACTTGTTATCTGAGTTTTAAGTAGGAGTTACCATGAACAAAAGAGAGTAGTTGTATTACCCTATGGCCTTTGAACTAAATCTCATTTCCCATGATCATTTTATTCATCCTATTGATCGTGTTACTATTGTTCAAATTTGACGTAGTAAACGAGGCATTCTAAGTAGAAACTGGGAAAATCAATCCAAATCTGCTTTACAAACAAAAAAAGGATTTTACCAAACCGGTAAAATCCTTTTTCATTTTTATTAGGTTACAAATCCCACCACTTACCTAGGTTTCTAGGCCGCTGCTGCTGTTTCTTTATCTCCACTCATGCCTTGAATGATACTGGCGATGATCATCACTAAAAAGCAACCAATAGGGTTAAACCAAAGGTAGGAGATAGATATGGTCTCTATTTTGTCTAAGTACCACAAGCTAAGGATACATGCTTCTCCAATCAATGCTGCGATAAAAACGGCTGAGCCTTTTACCTTTTTCAAGAAAAAAGCCACCATAAATATCCCCAAAATCACACCATAAAATAGAGAGCCGATAATGTTTACGGCTTGAATGAGGTTCTCGAACAGGCTTGCTGTAACGGCAAAGAATAAAGCTATTCCACCCCACATAATAGTTATCCATTTGGATACTTGCAGATAGTGTTGATCCTCTCGATCCTTCACCAGGGACCGCTTATAGATGTCAATCACCGTGGTGGTAGCCAAAGCATTTAGCTCGGAAGCTGTCGAAGACATGGCCGCCGAGAAGATCACGGCCAATAATAGACCTATTAACCCAATGGGCAAATAGTTCATGATAAAGGTGATGAATACGTAGTCTTTATCATTATTCTGGAGATTAAGTCCGGAATCTTCAATCAACTGTCCCGCCTGAACGCGCAGTGCTTTTTGCTCCTCATGCATAGCCATTACCTTTTCTTTGGCATCAGCTATCGCTGCTTGGTCCTCCGTTCGCATGGCAGCCACTAAAGCATTGATTTCTTCTTGTTGCGCGGCAAAAATTTGATCATGTTGTTGGTCCAAGACTTCGTAGTCAGCATAGAGCTCGCTCTGCTGCAGCTTCTCGACATTGGATGCGTTAAAGTGCAAGGGCGGCTTGATGAACAAGAAAAATACAAATACCATTACCCCAACAAACAGGATAAGAAACTGCATAGGAACCTTCAGAATACCGTTGAAGAGTAATCCTAGCCGGCTTTCCGTGAGAGACTTACCTGATAAATACCGCTGCACCTGAGATTGGTCGGTACCAAAGTAAGATAGAAAAAGGAAAACACCACCTAGTATACCGGACCACAGGTTGTATCGATTGGATAGATCGAAATTGAGATCCACCACATTCAATTTCTCCATTTTCCCCGCTACACCTAATGCCTCCACAAAGGAGATATTCTCTGGTAATTTATTCACTATGATAATGGCGGCAATGACCATCCCGGTTAGGATAATTATCATTTGCTGCTTTTGGGTAACACTGACGGCCTTAGTACCGCCGGCAACCGTATAAAAGATGACTATTAAGCCAATGGAAAATACAGTGATATTCAGTGACCAACCCAAAATGGTGGAGAGAATAATAGCCGGCGCATATATAGTAATACCCGCCGCCAGCCCTCGCTGCACCAGGAACAATATGGCGGTGAGTGAGCGGGTCTTTAGATCAAACCGCCCCTCCAGGTACTCGTAGGCCGTATATACTTTTAGATTATAGTAGATGGGAAGAAAGAATACGCAGAGAATCACCATGGCGATCGGCAAACCGAAATAGAATTGCGCAAATCCCATTCCATCTATATAGCCTTGTCCTGGTGTAGATAAGAACGTAATGGCACTAGCTTGGGTAGCCATTACAGAAAGGCCGATGGTCCACCACTTGAGATCGCGATCCCCTAACAGATAACTTTGTACATTATTAATGTTCCGTGTCTTTATAACTCCATATGCCACGATACCTAGTAAGGTACCTAGCATGATCGTCCAGTCGAGTAAATGCATTAGTGAAAAGTCATTTCAAAACTACCGCTGGCGGTAATTTGGTGAAGAAATTCAAGCGTAAAGCGTGATCATCGAGGGGAGATGTCAACGCTGGTCAAGAAAAGGCTTGGGAAAAAAGGTAAAACAATAAGATGATGACTGTATGCGAGACTAGCACAAAGATGTACATCTGCTGCCAGGACGAAAAGATCGGTGGTTTATCTTCCTTTTCATCATTCGGGTTAAAGGCTGATGATTCCATTGATAATTTTGATTTTATATTGCTCGTGCAGTTGAATGATCGTACTATCTATTCTTTGAAAGAATGCGTAAATCTACAATTCGATTTAGAATTATAAAAGATTATCTCTCCTACTGGAATTGAAAAAAAGCTCATTCCCAATAGGTTGTGTAAAGTATAGGAGAGACAAAATTATATCCTACTTGTTGTGCTATTCTTGTAAACTCCGAACCGACTTGGTCCGACAAGTGATTTGCAAAATCACCTTTTTGAGGAGTAAGTTACTTGCAAGTCCAGTCAAAGTGTGGCTCCTTTGACACCATCAAAAATAGAAATGGCATTTGGATATCTCTGGACAGGGCGGGTATTTAACCTGCTCTTAACTTTTGGAAAATTAGATCATTGAGCTGTCAGGGACTAGATGTCGGATGTTAGATCACTTCGTTGTCAGAGGTCAATTGTCAGATGTCAGAGGTCAGATGTCAGATAGGGGAAGTCCGTGTCTGTTATCTGTCTTCTGACCTCTACCTTTTGTCTTCTTATTTCTGTCCTCCTCTCTCTCCCCCTCACCTAATCCACAACAGATAAGCCGCGGCAAAGGGCAACATAAAGATAAAACCATCGAAGCGATCCAAAAATCCGCCATGCCCAGGAAGTAGACTGCCTGAGTCTTTAATATCATGGCTGCGCTTCAGCATGGATTCTACCAGATCACCTAAACTCCCAAAAACTGAAATAATTAGTGCTAGTACTAGCCAGTTGGTTAGACTGAGCTCTGGGATATACAGGCTTAGGAGATAAGCCATCACAAATGCTACCGTCGCACCGCCCAGCGTTCCTTCCCAGGTCTTCTTTGGAGAAATCCTGGGAAACAATGGGGTTCTGCCAATTTGTGAGCCAATTAAGTAAGCCATCGTATCATTGGTCCAGGTCAGCAGTAATAGTCCCAGCACGATCGTAGGATAGTAGGATCCGCCAGAAAAAGCGACAAAATCTAATAGGGCAAAGGGAATCCCTATATAGAATACCCCTAGAATCATATAAGCAATATTGGTAAAGGGTTTATCAGAATCGGTATAGAGTTCGTACACAAAGGATAAAAAAACAAAAGGGGAAAATAGGATAGAGGCTAGTATGATGAAATTCTCTCTATCAGAAATCAGATTGAGTTCTACAATGGAAGCAAGCACAAAGGGGAGAATGCCCATCCCCAATCCTAACAGTTTGCGGATTGAATCTTTTTTACCGGCATTTTCCAATACCAAACCAAGATATTCCCAGAGGCAAAGCCCGGTAATTAATAGAAAAAGGGCCACAAATGAATAATGGCCTCCGAATAGCCCTCCAATCATTACCACCACGAAAACTACGGCGGTCATTGCTCGTCTTAGCAGTCCTTTCATACAGTCTTTTCCTCTAATGTGTTACTATGCTTTGCCAAATACCATCCCCCAATAATGAATAAAACCAAAGATCCTAGGCTAAGGAATAGATTTGGCATTTCGCTTTCAGCTGCCATTTCATCCAATGCCTCGCCATAGGAGTAGTAGGCGACGATCTGTATACCATTGTAGAAAAGGTGTACAATTATAGGAATCCATAAATTCTTACTCCAGTAAAACAGGTAGCCCAACAAAGCTCCAAGGATGAGCCGTGGAAGAAAACCTTCAAATTGCATATGGAAACCACTGAAAATTACCGCTGCCAACCAAATGGCTAAGTGCGGATTTCGCATGCGATCTTCAAATTCTTTTTGTACAATACCTCTGAAGATGATTTCTTCCCCCACTGCAGGTGCTACGGCCATGACTACTAGCGAAAAAAGCAATTCGCCGATTCCTTCCATGTTCAGGAGACCAGCGATCATGGCTTCTGCTTGTCCCTCTAGGCTGGTGGCCCAGGAGGGTAAGGGGAGTTGCTGATTGATCCAGTAGCTCCATTGTGCAAATGGAAAGGAAACCATCAACCAAACTATTCCTGCTCCAATAAAGAAGCTTTGTGGCTGCACATTCAGTGAAAGCTTGTCCCACCATTGTTTTTTATGGAAAAGGTATGCTGTAGCTAAACCAGGGACCGTAAAAGTAAAGACATGGCTGACCAAGTTGATGGTCCGAAAAAATTGGCGTTCACTGAATGGGGTATCAGCATTTACATCCACCATTGCACTAATGGGAACACCCCATATTTCGCTGATTAGGAGATTGAGCAGAGAGGCTAGCAGCGTGCCGACTATCATTCCAACAAAGAGAAACCCTAGGATCATTAGTAAGGGCATACCTACAGATCTCGTGTTGGTGGATAAGGTTTGCGGTTCCATGTAGCTCTAATTTTATATCCCTAGCTCAATTGGCGGTTTGGGTCTTGATGATTCCAGGCCATTACTTTCTAGTATTGAGAGTTCTTGTCAACTTGAATAGTACACGATAAGCATGTAATTTCGCGCCAAACAAAGACCCGTAGCTGGCCTGGGTTGACCCTGGCTTCAGTTGCGAATTTAATTAAATAACTGAGGAATGATGAATAAGTTGTGGGGAAAGGCATACCACAGCGGTCTAATGGAATTCATTCCCAAAATGATTAACGGAAATGACTCGATTAAGCGTTAACATCAACAAGGTGGCTCTGCTGCGAAATTCAAGAGGAGGTAATCTGCCTAACTTGATCCAGGTAGCGAAGGATTGTGAAACCTTTGGTGCTCAAGGCATCACGGTGCATCCTCGACCTGATCAAAGACATATCCGATACAGTGATATCCCAACATTAAAGGCGATTGTGCAAACGGAATTCAACATAGAAGGATATCCTAACCCGAATTTTATGAAGTTGGTACTGGACAATCGTCCACATCAAGCCACTTTAGTTCCTGACCCTCCGGGTGTCCTTACTTCTGATACCGGTTGGGATACGATCAAAGAGGAAGCCTTTTTGAAGGAGATTATAGCTGAATTGCAAGGAGCGGGTATCCGCGTCTCGCTTTTTGTTGATCCAGAAGAGCAGTTTATTGAAGGAGCAAAAGCGGTCGGTGCCGATCGTATTGAATTCTACACCGGTAATTATGCGAAGAATTACCAAGTAGATCGAGCTAAGGCAGTAGAGGCCCATAGCCGTTGTGGAAAGCTTGCCAACCAGCTGGGGTTAGGAATCAACGCTGGCCATGACCTGAATTTAGATAACCTGCACTATTATCAGCAAGAGGTGCCCGAGCTCCTAGAGGTTTCCATTGGTCACGCCTTGATTGCAGATGCCCTATACCTGGGTTTGAAGAATACCATTCAACGATATTTGTACTGCTTACGTACGGAAGAATAGGTCTATAGTATAGAGGTGGCAAAAAATGTGGTGTTGTGCAAATGTTCAAGAAAATTAAAATTTTAACACGATTTTAGGATTGTAATTTGGCAGACCAATTCAGATTTCCGGTTGAAAGTTTCAGCGAAAAGTTTTATACCAAATAAAAATTTGTTCACTATCCAGTTTTGGAGTAAAAGTTCCAATATAATTGGCCCGTAAAGAATTAAAAAAACGGGTCATTTGACCCTTGTTGGCGAGTTGAACTTTTTGAAAGTTAAAAAAACGTTATGGAAAGTTTAACAAAAAGCCTAATTTTGACAACGGTAGGATTTTTTATTTTTCATATAAAACTGGATTAGTATGAAAAAACTCTCACTAGTTTTTACACTGGTCCTCTTTTGCGTGGGCGTAACCATGGCACAGAGGACTATCACCGGTACAGTTACCGATGACAGTGGTGAGACCTTGATCGGAGCAACTGTTTTGGCTCAAGGTACAACCACCGGTACTGTTACTGACTTCGACGGCAAATATGCTTTGACCGTCCCAGAAGGAGCTACTACATTGGTAGTTAGCTACACTGGTTTTGCTACTGAAGAGGTAGCAATTGGTGTTTCCGACGTAATTGACGTTACGCTTACTGAATCTGCAGAACAACTTACTGAGGTTGTTGTAACTGGTTTGGGTATCAAGCGCGAGAAAAAAGCACTTGGTTATGCGGTAACAACCTTGGGAACTAAAGATATCGAACTAAGACCTGAAGCTGACGTAGCTCGTGTACTTCGCGGTAAGGTTGCAGGTGTAGATATCAGCCAGACATCAGGTTTGGCAGGTTCTGGTACTAACGTAATCATTCGTGGTTACTCTTCTATTACAGGTACCAACCAACCTCTTTTCATCGTGGATGGTGTTCCTTTCAACTCTGACACCAACACTGACCGTGGTGCTGCTTCCGGTGGTGCTACTTCTTCCAGCCGTTTCCTTGACCTTGATCCTAACAACATCGCTGAAGTTAGTGTATTGAAAGGTTTGAGTGCAACGGTATTGTATGGTGAAGCGGGTCGTAATGGTGTAGTATTGATCACAACTAAGAACGGTGCAGTTTCTGAACTGGACAAGAAGTTCGAAGTTACTATCGATCAATCTTTCTTCGCCAACGATATTGCTTCTCTTCCTGATGATCAAGACCTTTACGGTAATGGTTGGCAGAACAGAGCTGCTGCGGCATTCTCTAACTGGGGTGCTCCTTTCGATCAGCCAGGCCGTAATAGCTTAGGTGCTGATGGTACTATCCGTCACCCTTATGATCGTGCAGCTTTGAACGATGTATTCCCTGAGTATGTAGGCGCTCGCTATGACTATAGAGCTTACGATAACCTGGAGAATTTCTTCCAAACTGGTTTGATTGCCAATACTTCTATCAACATTGCTAACCGTTTGTCTGATGGTACTTCATTGAACTTCAGCTATGGTTACCGTAGTGAAGAAGGGTTTGTGCCTTTGAGTCAGTATGACAAGCACAACTTTGGTTTGGGTATCTCTACTAAACTAGCAAATGGTCTTAAGGTAAATACAACGTTTAACTACGTTAACTCTGACCGTGTAGCACCTCCTGCTGGTCGTAGTACGAGTTCGAACCCGACCTTTGCTTCTCTTTTCTCTAACGTATTCTACACACCTCGTTCTGTAGGTTTGTATGAGCTTGAGTATGAAAATCCTCAAGATAAGTCATCTATCTACTACCGTGGTGGTAACGACATCCAGCACCCAATCTGGACGTTGAACAATACTGGAGATAAGGAGTTGGTTAGCCGTTTCTTCGGTACAATCAATTTGAGCTATGATATCGCTGATTGGTTGACTGCTACTTACCGTTTAGGCTTGGATGGTTACAACACCAGATCAAGATACCACATCAACAAAGGTGGACGTCAGCAGCCTGATGGTTTATTGCAAACCAACGAGCGTATCAACTTGATCCAAGATCACAACTTGAACTTGATGTACAACAAGCCTCTAGGTGAAAACTTGAGCTTGGACGGTGTAGTTGGTTTGAATATCCGTCGTGATACTAGAAACTACACTGGTACTTATAGTACACAACAGTTCGTATATGGATTGTTGACTCACAACAACTTCATTACCCACAATAACTTCTCTTCTTTCAGAGAAGAAAACTTGATGGGAGCGTATGCTACGGCTTCTTTGGGGTATAAGAGTTACTTATACTTCAACGTGCAAGCACGTAATGACTGGACTTCTACATTGGAACCAGAGAACAGATCTGTATTCTATCCTTCTGCTTCTGTTTCTTTCATTCCAACGGAAGCTTTCCCTGGTCTTCAGCAGAGCACAATGTTGAACTACTTGAAGATTCGCTTGGGATACGGTACTTCAGCTGGTTATCCAAACCCATATAATACTCGTAACGTATTGGCTACTACGCCTAATGCTTTCAAAGCAGCAGGTGGTGCCGTATTGAATACGAACTCAGTATCTAACACTTTCGGTAACCCGAACTTGCAGCCTGAGTTGCATACAGAGATTGAATTTGGTTTAGAAGGTCGTTTCATCAACAACAGAGTAGGGGTTGACCTTTCTTTGTTTGATAAGCAATCTACTGACCTGATCATCAACCTACAGTTAGATCCATCTACTGGTTTCAGCAACACGACTGTAAACAGTGCGTCTCTGTCTAACCAAGGTATTGAATTGGGCATTGATGTTACACCAATCCAGACTTCTGACTTCTCTTTGACCTTAAACGGTAACTTAACAAGAATCGTAAGTGAGGTGAAGGCTTTGTCTGAGGGTGTAGACCAGATTCAATTTGCATCTGCTAACGGTAGCTTGGGTAACTACGCTATCGTAGGAAGACCTTACGGTATTATCTTAGGGGATAGAATTCGTCGTGATGACGCAGGTAATCCAATTATCGCATCTAATGGTGTATACCAAGATGCTCCAGATATTGGAGAACTAGGTGATCCTAACCCTAACTTCACAGCTAACGGTGGATTATCTTTGAATTACAAAGGACTTTCTATTAATGCTCTTATTACATATTCTGATGGAGGTGTGATCTACGCTACTGGTCCTTCTACTTTGATGGGTCGTGGTATTTTGCAGGAAACAGACTTTGATCGTTTCGTTCCTGTAATTGTACCTGGTGTACTAGGTGATGGAACACCTAACAACATCCAGATTACTCCTAACAATCACTACTGGACCAATGGTGGTGTATTTAGAGATGAAATGCGTACCTATGATGCAACTTATCTTAAGTTGCGTGAGGTATCTGTTTCCTATGCATTGCCTAAGAGTATCATCGATAACTCTCCATTTGGTTCTGTGGTATTTACGCTCTCTGGTCAAAACCTATGGTTTGACGCCTTCGGTTTCCCAGACGGTGCTAACTTTGATCCAGAAGTATTGAGTCTTGGTGTAGGTAACGGTAGAGGTTTTGAATTCATGAACGTACCTACTTCTAGACAAATTGGAGGAAGTTTGAGGATTACCTTCTAATCAAAAAAGAGCAAAAAACATGAGAAATATTCTTAAGCTAAGTCTCTGCACTTTGCTAGTGATTTTTATGTCTGCTTGTGACAATTTGACTGAGCTAGACGGATTGCTAGACAACCCAAATGCTGTAACGGCAGATAAGGCAGAGCTTGATTTGGTGTATAACCAAGTTGTATTAGATTTCCGCGATTTTGCGTACACTGCCAGTGACATCACTATGCAGTTCGTGCGTATGCGCCATATGTTTGGTCCTTTGTATGACAACGCCACATCTCCTGCTACTTTCAATGGTATCTGGAATGAGGCCTACAGTAACCTTTTCCCTGATATGGATTTGGTGATTGAAATTGCTTCTGCAGATGGACTGAACACTTTCACTGGCTCCGTTAAGGTAATGAAAGCCTACGTGCTCATGACTTTAGTGGATCTTTTCGGAGATGTTCCTTTCTCTGAAGCTGGACAAGGGGTAGAAAACCCAAGTCCTGCGGCAGATGATGACGCAGCTGTATATGCAGCCGCTCTAGGTTTATTGGATGCAGCGATTGCTGAATTGGGTAGCCCTAAGGGAACACCTGCTAATGACTTGTACTACGGAGGTGACGCTGGTAAGTGGTTGAAGCTTGCTAATACCATGAAGCTTCGCTACTATGTACAGACTCGCTTAGTAGACAATAACGTTAGTGCAGTAAATGCATTGATGAGCTCAACGATCAGTTCTGCAAGTGATGACTTTGCTTTCCCTTACGGAACTGAGCGTAACAACCCATTCTCTCGTCACCCTAAATATGGTGCATATGAGACCGGTGGTGGAAACTACATGTCTAACTGGATGATGTGGGAAATGTTCGGAGATAAAGAAACCGAAGACCCACGTTTGAGATACTACTTCTATCGTCAGGATTGTGACGAAGTAGGAGAAGACCTGTTTACGCTAGATTGCCTTGATTTTGGGCTTCCATTGCACTATCCAGGTACTTACAGAGGACCTTTCTGTACTGCCTCTAACGACAAGTTCGGAGATCCTGATGGTGAGTATGGTGGATACTGGGGAAGAACCCACGGTAATGAAGATGGTATTCCACCTGATGGATTGAAGCGTACTACTTGGGGACTTTACCCAGCGGGTGGTAAGTTTGATGCAGACGACTGCACAGGTATCGGAAATGCAGGTGTAGATGGTGGACTAGGAGCTGGTATCCATCCAATCATGTTATCCTCATTTGTTGATTTCCTAAAAGCAGAAGCCGTATTGACAATGGGAGCAAATGGTGATGCAGCTATGTTCCTAGAAGATGGTATCCGTAAATCCATCGCCAAGACGATGAGTTTTAGCTCAAAAGCTCCAGTTGATGCAGCTTTTGTACCTTCAGACATGCAGATTGAAGCCTATGTAACTGAGGTATTGGATGCTTTCAATGCAGCTGATGCAGATGGAAAATTACAGCTTGTTGTAAATGAATACCGTCTAGCAGCACATGGTCAAGGTCTAGAGATCTTCAATGCTTACCGTCGTACAGGAAAGCCTGCTGGTATGCAGCCTACTCGTGTAGCTGATCCAGGTGCATTCCCTCGTACGTTCTGGTATCCTTCTAGTTACGTTGATCGTAACGCAAAGGCCAGTCAAAGAGCTAATTTGGAAGAGCAAGTATTCTGGGATACAAATCCACCTAGATTCATTAACTAGGAGAAGGATTATCCAGAGAATATCTGCAAATCAATTTGGGGTAGGATTTCATTCTTCCCCAAGCATTCAAAATCAAATTGAATTTCAAAGATGAAAAGAATAAATATATTTCTAGTCTTTGCCTTTGTTCTTGCTGCTACAGCTTGTGAGAAAGACAGAGCCTTCATCGAATTCAAAGACCTAGAGTACGGAGCCTTCCCTCGCTTGATCGACGGTGTTAATGGTGAATTTAACTTCTTCGATCCTGCCGGGTCTGCTATCGACTTTACTGTTGAATTCTATGATGAGAATCAAGGTAAGAATGTTCAGTCTTATTCTTGGACTGCTTCTTACTTCGATAAAACAGCTGGTACTTTTACCACTCCGCAGACAGTTGCAACCTATACTGCTTCTGACTTCAAGCCAGAACCTGAGACAGGTCTTCCATCTATAACGATCACTTTCACCTTCCAACAAGCTTTGGATGCAATGGGACTAACCACTGCTGATATCGATGGAGGTAATGCTGTTCGTTTCAATGCTACATTGACCAAAACAGACGGTAAGACCTTTGATATTTCCAACACTGGCGCGAATATCATTGGTAATGCTCCTGCTTTTGGTGCTTTGTTCGCCTTTGATCAAAACATTATCTGTCCTTCTGAGCTTGAGGGTACATACTCTGCAGTTACTACTTATCACCAGCATGACTTCATCGGTGATGGTTATACCACGAATACACAAGATGTAGAGTGGGTAGCTAAAGGTAGCGGTAAGTATGATGTGATAGGTTTTGACGGTGGTTTGTATAGCGACGGTCCTTATGTAGGTGCTTATGGTACTTCTGCTTTGACTATCGAGGTTGTTGACGCTTGTGGTGTAATCAGTACACCTGGTGCTCAAGATCCTTGGCAGGCGCTAGAAGAAGATCCAAATAGCCCTAACTCCTATGATCCTGCAACTGGTGTTATTACCATTACAGTTGTTGGAGCTGTCTACGGAGAAAGCTGGACTACGATCTACACACCTAAGTAAGCTAATATTTTGATGATTTCGATCATCTAAATAATATAAGAGGCCCGATCCATCCGGATCGGGCCTCTTCATTTTTCCCCGCCCTTGTTGCGTGCCCGTCTAGCAAGCTGATAGATTTACCACCAACAACAATTCCTTAATTCCCGACCAACAACCATCCTGGGCTCTCAATGACCATTCAACAAATCAACGCCCCACCACTACCTGCTGCCTGATTACACTACCATTCTTCATTCTCACTACCAAGCCATAGGTGCCAACCGGAATACCTTGGATGTTCAGTCTGGAATCCACTGGGCCGGCCTGTTCATAGATAAATCTACCTAGCAGATCAAATAATTGTACTTGTGCTACTTCCAGCTGTCCAAATTGTACCTCAAATGCTCCGCGATTTGGGTTCGGAAATACTTTCAATTGATTAAAATTGGCCTCCTCGGTATCCACTGTACCGATTACGATGCTATTGGAAAGTGCACTGCATCCTTCGGCTGAAGTGATCTCGAGTTGATAAGTACCATTTGCGTTAATCAGGAGACTGTCACTCGTGGCACCACTGATGGCTTCTCCATCTAAGAACCATTGATAGGTCCCTTGGGCATCTGTGAGTAGGTAGGGACTGGAGTCCCTGATGAGTGGGCTTTCTGGGGGAGCTGCAATAGCAAAGGTAAACGTGTCCGAGAGATAGGCATAGCTATATATCAATTCGTATTCTCCGGGTGATAAAAGGGTCGGATCCAGCTGTCCATTTTCAAAACCAGGACCCTCAAAAAAGCCACCGACGAGGCTCGTCTTAGGAACCGCGGGACGATCGTTTTGACAAAAGACGGTGTCGATTAGTTTTAAATCAGGAAGAGGAGCGTACAAATAGGGAACAAAGAAAGAGCGATAGTTGAGGATAGTACCTTCATTGCGATACCAGATGACTTTGCCAGTACTATCCACCTCTTGAATAGCTCCCGCTCGCCCAAAACTGGAAAGCATATTGCCATTTTCTAGCCTGTATGTACTACCTACGATTCCAGTGGATAACAAAGAATCTGCATCTTGGATGAAGACTAGGCGAGCTATAGCTTCCGCGGTATCCAACTCAAATTCTAGTCCTCGAGAGAAGGATCCAGCACCTTGATTGTCAAAGACGGTATATCTGTTATTACCAATGCCCCAAAAAGTATGTTGACTCTTGAACAAGGCGTCGGGTGGATCGATCGTGAAGTCTCCGTTTTTACCGAAAGTCCAAAGGATTTCTCCTGTTTCCCGATGGATCTTGATGGCCTGATCTAATGCATTCAGACTCATTAGGTAGTGGCCGTCGGCATCTTGTGCAATGCTATTGGCGTGCGTCCAATCTTCAGCCGGTTCCCCGAAGACTTGGTCCCAAAAGGCACCAGCATCTCTGCTCATCATGGGGTCAAGATGATCGAAAATGCTCCACTGGCTTACGATTTCTCCATCTGGGGCAATTTCGATATAGCCATCTCCTACTACGAGTGCATCCGCTCGCCCTCCCACGCTACTTTTATCTACGGGCTGACCTTCAGCAACGAGTAGAACCAAATTGCCAAGATCGTTGATGTACATGTCATGATGAATCTGAAAGTTGCCAGGAATATTGCTGATGTTGACTTTCTGAATCGTGTCCCCAAAGAAATCGATTTCTAGCATCGTCTGGCAATCTCCATAGATCTGTAAGCTGGTATTTCGATTGCTGAAGTTATTCCCAATGCAGGGACTTCCTATCTCTTTAGTATAGTCATACCAGACAAGTCTGCCAGCTCTATCGAATATCCTCACTTGAGTGGCAAGATCTGGTCCTCTAGCATCGGTCAAAATGTAGCCAGTAGTGGCAGTGGTATCATTGAAAAGGGAGTCAGCAGCTTCAACGATGTCGCTAGGGATTGAAATAGTATTGATGGTGTAAGGGCCAGATTCAGCCGCGCCAGTGCTATTGAAGGCGTGAATCTTAATTTGGTAGTCACTAAGCTGAGCTAATCCGATTAGGATTATTTCATGTTGTGTTTTATTGGTGCTCATCTCGGTGTACATTCCGTCTCCATATTCGAGATAGCCAGTTCCGATTTCATTGGTAGTGAAGGATACTAGATAGCGCAATACATTTCCTTCCACCTGTTCAATTTCGACCTCATCGATGCTAATTTGTCCCTGTATAAAAGAAGGAAATAGGAATGATAGCAGCAAGGCAAGGGTAGCAGTTTTCTTCATACTATTCAGGTATTTTCTTTTGCCTCCAAAGCCATTTGTCTATAGCTAGCATAAAGGCATTTCATAAGCGATACAAAACTACGTTCAAAGGCCCAGATTTGGAGGAAATTTGTTACATTTATAATTAAGAATAGTCACCCGGGTTGCACAAAAAATACTTTAAATATTTGCTTTATTCATAATATGCTAACCCGAATAAACTATGTACCCAAAGTAGCGGGACTGGTTGGTCTTGTTAAGTGGACCAACCACCTATTCTTCTACTTCCTAATCAGCTGCAGTGTACTGCACATTTCATTGCCACAACTCGTGGCGCAAACCGTTTTTATTGATAAGGCCGACCAGCAAGGAATTGACCATTATTACGGACAAGGTGTCGCAGGTGGTGGGGTCAGCTTCGTTGACTTTGACCAAGATGGCTGGGACGATCTAACAATGGCTAGCCAGGAGGGAAATACGGTTGCATTCTATCGCAATATTAACGGCGTCTTCACCCTCATCACACCACTGGTATCCAATCTGGATGAAGTGAAGCAGGTTTTGTGGATTGATATAGATAATGATGGAGATAAAGATCTATTTCTAACTTCCATAAATGCAGTCAATCGCCTTTACGAGAACCTGGGTAATCTTCAGCTCAAAGACATTACGGAGGAAGCTGGTTTATCGATGGAGTCCACTGATAGCTATGGTGCCTGTATGGCTGATATTGATCGAGATGGCTGGCTCGATATTTACGTAACGGAAAGATCCTTAAGCTTCAGTTCGAATAGAAACTACCTGTACCGAAATTTGGGTAACAACACCTTCGAGGAAGTGGCAGAAGAATGGGGATTGGATGATCCCGGTAAAGCGCCATTTTTTCCTGCCTTTTTTGATATGAATAATGATAATTGGCCAGATGTCTACATCGCGCAGGACAAAAGCCAGGGTAATACTTTGCTGTTGCATCGCGGAACCGAAAATAGCTTCGCAGACATATCTGTGGCCGCTTCCGCCAATCTCATCATGAATGCTATGGGCATCGCCATCGGCGACTACAATTGTGAAGGCTGGCAGGACTTGTATATTTCCAACACGCCGCATGGCAACGCCTTATTAGCCAATGATCAGATGGGCGGCTTTTTGGAACAAGCCGAAGCCACCGGAACTACCTTTAATGGTACCGCCTGGGGAACACATTTCTTGGATGCTGACAATGACGGTTTCGAAGACCTGTACGTCAGCGGTATGGCGGTGGGGACTGATGTGGTTTCAAGCGCATTCTATTACAATGATCAACAAGGGAGCTTTTACGTCGATGAAGCAGGCTTCGTTGGAGATACTGTAAGTAGTTTTGGGAATGCAATAGGCGACTATAATAACGATGGGAACCTAGACATCTTAGTCGTCAATACCAATGTGTTTCCAGCGCAGTTGTGGTCTAATGAAGGGAGCAATGGCCAAGGTTGGTTAAAGATAAAGTTAGAAGGCGTGATCAGCAATAGAGAAGGGATTGGAGCGAGAGTAGATCTGTACAGTGAAGAGCATTATCAGATACGATCCCAGCATGGAGGAATGGGATATTTAGGACAAAATAGTGCGCTCTTGCATTTCGGCATAGGGGAGCGTCTTTTGATTGATTCCTTGACCGTAACCTGGCCGACTGGGCATGTGGATCGATTCTATGAGGTGGTACCAAATCAATTGATAGATATCCAAGAAGGTACTTCTACTGATGGAGAGATAATGGTAGATAATGCTTTGATTTCCAACGCGGAAAATAGAGAGGTAGAGCGGAACTGGAAAGTATATCCTAATCCTGCTCAAAACAACATTTTTGTCCAGTATAAAGGAGAAATGGATGGGCAATTAATGATTTACACTTTGGCAGGACAGCAGTTACAATCTTGGCGGCTTACTACGGGGCAAGCGGAGTATCCCTTGGCAGGGCTGCTTGCCGGAACATATATACTACAGTTAAGAGAAGGTGAAAGAACTTGGAACCGTAAACTGGTCGTCTTGCCCTAAGCGGATTTATTTATTGATAGTTATCGTATAGGTATATGGAGAGGGCTTCGACTTCTCTTCTTTATCTTTTGATGTGGTAGTATATTGATAGTTGTACCTGGGCGACGAGGTTGTTTGTTGTTTCGGCTGGGCCTTTTGCTTGGGCAAACGGAAATGAATCTGAATGTTCAGATGATGCAAAACCTTTACTCCTCTATTACTAGGGACTTCAAATCGTAGCAAGCTTACCACGCGTTCTGCTTCCTCATCGCAGCCATGCCCGAGACTAGAAATCACCTTGGTTTCAATCACTTTCCCCTGATGATTAACCGTATACTTAAGTACTACAGTCCCTTCTATTCTTTCGGCCAATGCCTCTGGTGGGTACTTAAGATTCTGAGTAATAAATGATTGAAGCGCCTTTTTCCCTCCAGGGTAAATGGGCTTCTTAATGAAGTGCTTATCTTTTTTCTCCTTTTGCATACTAAATTGAGCTCTAATCACGTCTAGGCTAAGCGCCTTATCTCCACGCAAAATAATTCTTTTTTTAGAATATCTTATCCTTGCAATTGAGGGGCCGGATTTGTATATTGATTAACATATGATGAAAGAGAGTTTCTTGAGATACTTGGAACACGAAAAACGATTTTCACCCCATACCCTGACGGCCTATCGAACGGACCTGGATCAGTTTTTGCAGTTCTTGGATCATACCTTTGATATTCAATCGCCTACAGAAGTTACACATACTCAAGTGCGATCGTGGACGGTTGAACTGTTGAATGAAGGCAAAAGTACCAGCTCAATTAACCGTAAACTCTCCACTTTAAAGACCTTCTACCGATTCCTACAAAGACGCCATGGCTTGGAAAGAAATCCAATGTTGAAAGTTCTTTCTCCTAAAACGGGAAAACGCTTGCCACATGTAGTTAGGGCAGATGAGTTGGATACGCTCTTCGAGCAGGTCAAGTTTCCTGATGACTTTATTGGACAGCGTGATCGAGTACTCTTGGAGTTACTTTACCATACGGGGATGCGTAGATCAGAACTGATTAATTTAAAGATAGAGGACCTAGATTTTTCTCAAAATGTGTTGAAGGTGTTAGGAAAGGGAAATAAGGAAAGATTGATACCTTTTGGGCAAGGTTTGGCCAAACTGGTCCTAGCTTATATAGCGTTGCGTCAGCAAACATTTGGAGAATCCACATTTCCTCATCTCCTTTTAACTAAGCATGGAAAACCGCTGTACCCAAAAGCAGCTTACAATATCGTTCGCAAATACCTGACCGCTGTCAGTACCGTGGAAAAGAAGAGTCCACACGTATTACGACACTCTTTTGCCACTCACCTTTCCGATAATGGAGCAGATTTAAATGCCATTAAAGCACTTCTTGGACACGCTAATTTAGCGGCCACACAAATCTACACGCACAATTCTATCGAGAAATTAAAGAAAGTATACGAGTCTGCACATCCTAAGGCCCAGTTGGATAAAGACAACTAGGCCAAAAAATACTTTGTAAGGGGTGTGTAGTGGTAACTATTACTTCATTTAAAATTTATGCCTATGAAAGTGTACACCGAATCGGTTCAGTTTAAAGCTGATCGGAAGTTGCTCGACTTCATTGAGAAGAAGTTAAACAAGATGGATCAGTATTTTGATCGAATTATCGATGCGAGAGTAACCCTAAAACTAGAGAACGCGGGACAGATCAAGGATAAAATCGCCGAAGTTAGACTCAAGGTCCCCGGCGATGTCCTTGTAGTTAAAGAAAGTCAAAGAACTTTCGAGGCATCTATCGACGAGGCCGTCGACGTATTAAAGCGGCAATTGATTAAATTCAAAGAGAAAGCCAAGTAAACGAAAATGGTCCTTCCGAGGTACTCAGGATAGGGTGCAGCTTTGTATTCCCACCTAAACGATCCAAAACTACAGCCATATCATCAATGTACTACGGAGGGACCTTAATCTTATCTCCAACTAAGTCTCACCATTCTCATAATTTTCTTACATTTGTCCTCGCCTTGGAAAAACGGTTGTATAGAGAGGAGAAAAACACAAATTAGATAGCTTCACAGCAGTCAGAATGCGTTAAATCACTCCACTAATTCAAGGAAGTCTTTTTCTAGAAAAAATTTCAAACTTGTTTTTTGTTTTTCAGGAAAAGTAATATCTTTGCAATCGCTTTTTGAGACCAGGTTCACTTACAAAGGTAAAAGACCAGCAAAAAGTGTTTTGAAATATGGATGTTTTAGCACTGATGAAGCTGTAAAAACCAAGCATTCAGGCTTACATGATTTAGTCAGGAACTTTTTGGCTAATAAATGTATATATATAGGTGTTCGAAAGTATTTTAAAATAATATTGATGTTCACCAAAGTCTTACTGCCAGCATAGCTCAGTTGGCCAGAGCAGCTGAT
>ENA-UENT01000541-UENT01000541.1-marine-metagenome-genome-assembly--contig:-NODE-541-length-21113-cov-4.575142_pt1 | contig 21113 bp, 10 predicted proteins | sample MGYA00237879_ERZ529330 | MGnify/ENA primary metagenome ERZ529330 (study PRJEB26372, sample SAMN05368345) | marine metagenome | biome: cultured habitat; feature: ocean water; material: water; isolation... | reverse complement strand
CAGCTACCCAGCCTTACATCTGGTGCACTACCAATGAACTTAAAACCCGATAAGATGAATACTCGACTTGTAAAAATACTTTCTCTGGTGTTTTTTGCGAATGTGTTCCTGCTGTTCAATTGTCAGAATGGTCACGCTCAGGCCGTTGAAACCTATCGTGTCTTAGGTTTGAAGGGTGAGGTGTTGAACAAAACCAGGAATGTTAAGTTGGCGAAGAATAGTGCTTTTCAATCTACGGATCTGTTAGTTTTTGCTGACAAGAAGGGATGGATGATTGTGGTGGATCAAGCAAGAAAGACCTACGCTTTTATTAGGGCTGATAATCCGAAAGGCTATGTTTCCAAACCATTTCAAAAGGCTCAAAACACGCGCCCAGGAATGATCTTAAATGAATCCAGCTTACAGACATATTTAGGCGTCGATACGCTCGTGATTTTAGGTGGTAGTTTACGTGTTCCAGTCAGTCCAAGGAAGTTCCCGCAGGATGAAACAAGCTTCTTTGTTGTGCGATTTGAATGGCAAGGAGAGATGATTGATAAGAAGGTGCCATTTGATGGTAATGAGTTAATCATTGATGAAGCGTTGATTTATCAAATTGATGGTGAAGCCCTACCGTTGGAATCCATTGGTAAACAAGAATTGCTCTACTATAATGGCACTGAACCGGCGCTGATTCGAATTGGGCCTATTAATCCGGTCTTTGTTCCCGCAGATGTATTGCTTGAGGATATCAACTTGCTACTAGAGTTTCAACAGAATGTTACTCCAGAAGAAGAAGTAGATTTCATCAACGAATTTCTGCGGAGCTACTACGGGCCGTTGAATGAGCAGAATTTTAAGCATTGGTACCAAGAGAATTTTGGTGGCTAATGGATCCGGTTTTATAGCTAATCCCTTTGCTTTTGGGGGGGAGCCTGATGTCCCTGTGATCTAAAAGGTATAATACAAGACAAGCTTAGTTGTCGGCGGATGACTAGGAGGATATATTTTGCCAAAACCTAAATGTTCAGTATGAGATCTACTTGCCGCATTGGCCACATTTTCTTGTGGCTGCTATTACCGATTTTGCTTTTTAGCCAGCCTTATCAGGCGACACCAATTGTTCAATTTGGACATCCCGGCTATGTCATTAAGAAAATTATGATGTCTCCTGATGGAGAATTAATGGGTACCAGTGATGGAGAATTTCTCAAGGTATGGGACCTATCATCTGGCTTAGAATTACGATCCTTTAGAGGAGATCAGGGGGGACTCAGTTTTACCGGCTTTTCTGCGGATGGAAATTTTGTGAACTATACCAGTAATCAATACCTGTATACGGCAGATGTTCGCACCGGGAAGATTGTCGAGCGAATAAGCTTAGAAGAGTTTATGAAAAGAGAGCAAGAACGATTGAATTTGGAAGAAGGTGAATTTGTTTATGCAGGAAAAGTACTTAATGAGAAAAACTATCAAGAGTTTTTGGTTACTGCTTACAATGATGATCGCAGTTTAAAAGCAGTAGTGAAAGAAGAAGTTGTCACCATCACCCGAACGGAGACTGAAGAGGAAGTGCAAGTTATTGAGCTCCCAGGCGCAGAAGAGGTACGTGAACAGCAGGAGAAAAACAGCCGAGGTATACGTGCTGGTCTCAATAAATTGGGTGCGAATTCCAAAGATAATCAAGCGGCTTTTTTAGCTTATTTTCATACTATGATCTTCTCTCCTGATGATCAGGTTTTACTTGTAGATTCAACCGTTTATGATATCCAAACCGGAGAGGAACGATTCACGGTTTCCCCTGCTCGTTTTGGGATCAGGATGACAACTCGAATGTTCAAACCTAACACCAGTGATCTTATTATTTGTGGTGTTCTTCTCCCTGAATTAAAAGATGAAGAAGAAAGAGAGGAGATGACAGAGGAAGATGCGTTGGAAGAATTGAACGATATCCTACTGGGGATGTACGGTATCAATACAGAGAAAGGGAATACCGTCTTATTTGTTGATGGTGAAACAGGAAAAATCACCTCTGAACCGACCACTAGTGTGGAATCTGCTAGCTTGAGTGTCGAGGAGCGCTATCTACTGACTGGACACCTCGATAAGGCAGTTTACGTTTGGGACCTGGCTACCGAGGAGAAAAAATTGGAAATTCGACTCCAACCAGATGAAGATGCCACTGCAATCAGTGCCTATGGCGTTTCCCATGTTATGCAAGGAGAGAATCGGGATCATCTGATCGTCGCTTGTGCTGGCACCATCCCAGAAGATCGAATCACAATGTGGGATATTGAAACTGGACGGAGGATTCGGAGTTTTGGAGCTGCAATTCCTCCGGTTAGTCTTGAGGTGAAGCCTTCTCGTTCGGATTCCATCATTATTCAAGAATACAAGGATTTCTTATTCCCTTTTGAGCAGATGAATTACCGGATTTATGGTAACTATCGAATGCTAAGCTTGACCAATGGCCAAGCTCCTGCTTTGTTCCCAAAATTTGATAGTATTACCTTCAGCCCTCGGCTCGATTATTATGCAGCAAAACCAACTGAATTTGAGACTGTCAAAATTTACTATGCACCATATAATGAGCTTATCAGTGAGTTGGAAAATAGTCAAGGAAGCTTTGAGTACCTGGTCTTTAATCGAGATGCTTCTATGGTGGCTGGCTACAGTGCAAAGACCATTTTTGTCTGGAAAGTAGCTGATGGCAGCCTTTATCAACAAATTCCACAAAATAAACCTAATCTCAGATTCATGGATTTCGACCCAACGGGTGAGTATCTCGTTTGTAGTTACGACCCCCGTGAGGTAAAGATCTATGATTTGGATAATCCTGAAGAGTTGGTTTATCACCAAAAACCAGGTATTGTACCAACTCTAAACACTTGGGCAGATTGGGCTACTAGTACTTGGATGCAATTGACGACGAAAGAAGATGGCAATAAAGTTTGGGCTGTTAATGAAGGGGATCAATCGGTTTCATTAGTCCAGAATAATACGCTGATGGCTGTAGATCGTACCATGACTACAACCAATAAACTGACAAGCTTCGCTAAACTGGTCATCTTCCGCGAATACTATGATATTGATCTAAGTGATGATCGCCACTATGCGGCTGCATGGCGCGATGATATGGCTTCTGTTCAATTCGTAGACTTAGAAGAAGGCAAGAAAATGACAAGAGTCCAAGATCGAGAAGTAGTACTGACAAGTGCGGCAACAAGCTTGTGGACATCTAGGACCACTGCCAACGATGAACAAAAGCAATACATCAGAGCCTTTCTAAAAGACCGATTGGCATTTAGAGAATTTACAGCTGTGAGCCCTAATTGGAATCTGTTTGCGGTAGCTACGAAGTATTATGAGGAGGAAGACCTGCGAATTCGTGTTATTCCGATTACAGAAAGTAAAAAAGGGGGGATAATGAATCTCATCAAGGGAAAGGAGCCAGAAGGAACATTCCGTCTTGTTGATAGTGAGGAATACGGAGAAGGCATCGTCTTTAGCCCCGACGGACAGATGATTGCTGCCAGTAGCAATGCCTTAAATAATATTCGCATTTGGAACGCCAACGATGGTAAAGTGATACAAACTTTGGAAGGACATAGTGGAAAGATTGCTTTTACCTCCAACAGTAAAACACTGATTAGCTCCGGATGGGATCGCCAGGTCAAGGTTTGGGATCTAGAAAATAATGTTGAGCTATATAGTTTTATTGCTATCAAAGGTCAAAATGACTACGTAACTATCCTTCCTAGTGGCTACTACAGCACTTCTCGTAAGGACTCCAGGGCTATTGCATTTGCATTGGGTAAGGATGCCTATCCGTTCGACCAGTTCGATGTGCAATTTAACCGGCCGGATCTTGTTTTGCAGGAACTGGAAAACTCTATTGCAACAGATGTGGACACTAATCCTAATGCTGTTCTTATCAAGGCTTATTTCAGTAGCTATCAGAAGCGGTTAGAAAAACAAGGATTGAATGAAGCAGATTTCCAACGCTACTTCAGCTTGCCCAAAGTGGAGGTAGCTGATCATGCCATGAGCCAAGATAGCAGAACACTGAACTTAAAGATCTCAGCAAGCGATGAAGCTGTTAACCTCAAGAACTTATTTGTGATGATTAATGGCGTTCCGATATTCGAACAAGGCTACAAAAATCTGGCTGGAGGCAGTAGCAAGACTTATCAGGGGACAGTCGATCTGTCATTGTCACACGGGCAAAACCGAATTCAAGTTTATGTAGTAAATCAGCGAGGGGCTACTTCTTTGAAGTACAACGCCGTAGTGGAGTATACTGGTCCAATAGCTTCGAGGACCTTGCATATTGTCACCTTAGGAACTTCCAAGTTTAAGGACGCTACGTATGATCTAGACTATCCTGAAAAAGACCTCGATGACTTCTATAATTTCTACTTGCAAAGAGCTACAGAATATGATGATATAAAGGAATATCGATTGGAGGGCGAGCGGTTTACATTAGCAGAATTTCGAAAACTCAAGACTACCTTGGCACGTACGGCACCAGATGATGAGGTGATTATCTTCATTTCTACTCATGGCATGCTCAATGAGAATTATGATTACTTTCTGGCGACTTATGATGTTGATTTTAGTCGCCCTGATGTATTGGGACTGAGCTATGAGGAGGTAGAATCCTTTCTTCGTTCTATTGGGGCTCGCAACAAATTGGTATTTATGGATGCCTGTCATTCGGGGGAGTTGGATGATACTGCTATGGAAGCTGCTAATAAGGCCAGAGAAGTAGAAGGAGGGTTGAATATTAAGGCTGCGCGCTCTACTGGTTGGGAGCAATTGCCAGGTCAACAGTCTTTTGATTTGATGAAGCAATTGTTCGTAGATCTACGTTCGGGCACTGGTGCTACCGTTATTGCTAGCGCAAGTGCTATCCAGTACGCTTACGAAAGAGATGAATGGCTTAACAGTGCCTTTGCCTACTGTCTCTTAAATGGTTTGAAAAATGGTGCTGCAGATCTGAATAACGATCAAAGCGTGAGTATAGCGGAAATTCAGGCTTACCTATCTTACTCGGTTGCCCGCCTCACAAACGGTGGCCAACAGCCGATTAATCGTACGGAGAACATATTTAATAATTACGAAATCTGGTAGTTCTTGCCAATTCGTTAGTCCCCTTGCTTGTAACGGTAATAAGTAAGGGGACTCCTTCCTTCCATTCTTCGCTGCGCGCAGCCGCAATTCTTAGAAGAATACTGATTTCTCTCATTTCATTCCCTAAGTAGATTCCCTGCTAGCCTTGCGCAAAGCTGGATCCTACTAGTTTCCCCTGAATTGGGGGCCTAAAGCCCCTAGATTGCAATAGCAAGCTAATGGTATTGGAGTATCCAAACCGTGATAGCAAGCAATGAGGCCTATAGCTGCCTGTATGATAAATCCAAAAAATGATTTTAGGAGTAGCCGGCCCAAGGGGACACCGTTCAACAGAATGAGAGATTGTTTGCCATGTTAATCAATCCACTCGGCCTTGTAATACGGTTTGGGCTGGCTCATTTATCGTGCATCGAATGCGGTGGCTGACTCGAAGCTAAGGCTTCGATGATTGGTATCAATACATTTTCAATTCAATAAAAACCTATAAGAATGAACATCAAGAAGACCCTCAAAACAACGATTTTCTTTACCCTATACTTCAGCGTAACGCTTTTAAATTCGCTCGACGCTCAGAAGACCTTTTTTGAGAATGTAGACGTAGAAGAATTTGTTGCGCCTTATAATGAAATGACGATAAATGTCTACGGCACAAACTTGACACTACTAGTGACCGACGCGACCAAGTTTAGAGGAGATAAGAAGAAAAGGTTAGAACCAGATCAGGTTAAAGAAGGTACAACCGTTTCTAAGCTATCCTATGAGTTGAGTGGGGCCAACTACGTAGCTACTACCGTTGAAACTAATATTGCTGCAGATGGTAGTATTCGTATCCACGGACTATTTGAAGGAATTCAGGATGGCCATGCAGTCATCGATGGTTATCCAATTCGGGTATCACCAGGCACTGTGATCAAAGGAGAACATCGGATTTTCAAAAAGGGAGCGTGTGAATGTGCTGGCTTTGCCGTTCCAAGTTTTGATCATCCCTTGTTGCCAGCAGGCGAATTCTACGTAGAAGTTAGTGGGTTTCAAGACGAATCTGGCACTGTTACGGCCGATGAAGTATTTCTTTGTCGAAACACCTTTGGGCGCCCTGAACAAGAACTGCTCGCTGCGACTAATGGCAGCTTGACTGACCAGACACAGCGGATAACTCAGGTTCCACCAAGTGTCTACAGTCCGCCCATGGGCCTTTACAATGGGCAAGTACAGGTGGGGCAATATAGTTATCCGTTGACCAACGATATCGAACTCCAGGGATATATCAATCAAGTAGGTAATCGCCTATTACCTGACCACGTAGCAGATCAGCAAGGCCTAGGAGGGCCGGTAAGTTATCGTTTCTATGTGATTGATGATCCAATTCCAAATGCTTTTGCTTTTCCCAATGGCATGATCTTTATTCATACTGGCTTATTGAACATGATGGATAACGAAGCGCAATTGGCGGTAGTACTTGGGCATGAGATTGCACATGTCACTCATGAGCACGGTCGCGAGCGATACGCCACCAGTTCACTGGTAGATAAAGGAACTACTTTATTTGGTACCTTTTTTGAGAACTCCCTTCAAGTTGAATTCGGGAAACTAGCACCGAACATGTCTCCAGAAATGTTAGGTACGCTTACAACAGTTTCGGCTAATATTACGCCCGCTGCAATTTCCAACATCGTGAAGCCTCAGGCTAAAATGGAGACTCAAGCTGACCGAGTTGGACTTTATTACGCGCATCAGGCGGGTTATGATATTCGTGAAGCGGTGAATTTCTGGAACAAGATGGAACAACTTACTGCCAGTACTAGCTTTCAACAGGAAATCACCTCCCAGCTACTCAGTTCTCTTGGCTCAGATCGCTTGAAATACCAAACTGCTGGGCAAAATCCACTCCAGAAGTTAGGTGCTGCAGGATCCGAAGTACTCGCTAAGCAAATTCTGGATACGATTTACACTAGCCACCCTAAAGCACGGAAACGAGCTAGGGCTATGAACGAACTGATAAGTACAGTATATGCTGATACGGATTGGTCTTCAACTCGGTCACAACGCGAACGTTACCAGGAGCGTGTTGGTGGCTAGCGGGAGTGCCAAGTCTTCCTATGAAATACCATTTATTCAGTTCAGACTGACGATAGGCTAGATCGTAAATGCTATCCTATTGTCAGTCCCATCAAATCAGTTTCCAGATGAAATCCCTTTTGTTTACTATGCTTCTACTGTTGAGTGTCCCATTGTTGAGTATGCCGGAGTCCGGTGATAACAGCGTTGATAACCTCTGTGATTACACAAAACTTCTTGAAGGGGTAAATGATCAAGAGCGGCAAGTGCGTGAAGAACTATATCTACGTTTAGTAGGAATCGTACATGAATTACAGGCTTATCGTACCGCTTTGGCCACACGGAAGCAATATATTGACATGTTTCCAGCAGTATATTTTCACGTAACGGCAATGGAAACCAATGAGATCCGACATGGGAAGTACGCTGAGCCTGTCTGGAAAATGGCCCAAATGATTGCTTTTTATGAAGCTTACTTAATTAATAGGAGAGCTTGGGACAGTAATAGAATAACTGATGTAGAGCCACATTGGGAGCTCCATTTTCGGGAGGCCCAGAGTACCCAGTCAAGCTTGCCTGCCCTTTGTTTTGGGTTCAAAGCAACTTTAGAGTCGGCGATTGATGCGCATATCATCTATGATCTGCCACGTTCTATCCGCTATACCAATACCAATTTTAGTTCTGTAAGTCAGACGGATTTCGCCAAAGTGAAAAGTGAGTTCAATGAGGTGAATTCAGTTTTTGCCCATGCACAAGGTGCAGCTTTAAGTGATCTAAAGTCACTCAGTTATTCATGTAGCACATTATCAAGTCTACTACAAGGAATTCTAGGGCCGGATATCATTGCGATGCGAACTAAGGCTTGGCAAGACGCTCATAACCCTGGCTTAACGATTAAGTTCGAAAATGAAACGCTGGGTGTACATCCACATAGTCCAAGTATATGGAGTTATTTTCTTCGTCGTGGTCGAGCTCTTTGTCCACCCCCAATTTCGACACTTTTTCTCTTCGATATGTCGGGGAGTATGAGTAGCAATGGTGGAGGAACTATTCCAAAAATTGAACAAGCTAAAAATGCAGGCCGGTCTACACTTAGCGCCCTTCGGAATAATTATCAGGGAGTGGTAAATGAGGTTGCTATCTATGGGTTTGAGGGTGCTTGTCGAGAGGATCCCACCACGGAGGTATTCTATTTCAGCCGAGACTTACAAGAGGCAGAGCAAAGCCTAGCTAGGCTCTACACTGGAGGTGGAACCCCCCTTGGGAAGGCTATTCGGGCGGCAGAGTGCCGTTTAGCAGAGCATCTCACCCTAACAGGACAAACCGATGGTAAGCTCATCCTGCTGAGTGATGGTCAGGGAACTTGTGGAGAAATTCGGCCGCAAGGGGTATATCACAATGCACCTACTCAAACTCAACAGTATACTGTCGCTGCTGGACAATGTAGTAATCCAATTACTTCTAATACGAGACTTAGATACTACACTGTGGGCTTTGATATTCCCCCAGGATCACCCGCAGAAAGAGACTTGCAGTATTTGTCGAACCTTACAGGAGGTAAATACCTCAATGTGCAAAATCAAACACAATTGACGCGGGCCTTCCGTAAGTTTAATCGTGTTTACCGCCCGAAACCCTTTCCATTAGATAATCAACTTACAGACGATGATCGGCGGAAATTTGATCAGGGGGTAGAACACATCCAGAGCGAAAAGTTTGTCTCCGCAACAGAAGTCTGTGAGGCGTACGTTAAGGCCCATCCGAACGATTGCCACGGGTTATTCAACTTAGCGCTTAGTTATGAAGCTAATGACTTGTACCGCGAGGCTATTACCCAGTACCATGCCTACTTATCCTTGTGTCCTGATGCAACGGACGCTGCCCATGTTCGACAACAGATACTTTTTTTAGAAGAAGAATATCGTGATTTCCTCGCCTTCCAACAAGAGGTAATCCGAAGCGATCTTGACTTTCTAAAGCTACATTTTGAACGAATGCAAAATGGTCGTTCGGTTGCTTTAGCAATGGAGTTTCGCGGATTCTTGCAGGAAAAAGGAGACTACTACGACCGTCTTCCAAGATTGATTGACCAAGAAGATCGATTCTTTGTTGGTTTGGCTGAGGATATAAGTGCTGCCTTTGACCGCTGTGCAGTAATGATTAGAAGAAACCCTGATCATTGGGACCGCGATGCGATTCCGATTGTTTCAATGACCTATTTGAACCTTCAAGATCTTCTTAGTGAGATGTAGACCAGACTCTTAATACCCCAAAACACCGAATATCCTATGCCATACTATTTTATCTCAGATCAGGATGGGCAATTAGGCCCAATGGACCAAGAGGAACTTAGAGAAATGCCGCTGGAAACCGATACGCTAGTCTGGCGTTATGGCTTCGCTGGGTGGAGAGAGGCGGGAACGATTGAAGAGCTAGCCAAGTTTTTGCCTCCGAGGCCAGATCTTGTCGTTGCCAGGCCGGAGGACGAGCTGGAGGAAGAAGAATTGTCCGAAGCTCCGACATTCGCGGATCTGCATTACCGGGTTGGTGTATACCTAACAGCTTTGCTTCTGGGGCTCAGTTTCCTATTTCCTGGAGAAACGAATACAGATTATGGTATTGTCATTTTTACCACGCTGGCTGTTTTTTCTTGGTGGTCACTCCAGCAGTTCTTTTTCGCAAAGGAGGATGCTCTTACCGCCCGGCTTCTCTGGATTGTAATGGCCGTCTATGCGGGGTACTTGTTGAGCTACTTGCGATATACAGGTCTGCCTTGGGATTATCAAATTTCTGAGACAGTCTGGGATATCGGCTGGTGCCGCACTTTTGGTCGTTGCAGTGCAGATACTCAGCTTCTTGCTCAAAGGCTGGGCATGTATTTCGAGCAATTTCAGGCAGGCTATCTACTTGCTGCTTTGGGGTTATTGGCCGTTGCAGTTCGCTTCTGGCGCATTAGCAAAGACTATGGCCCCTTACTCTCTTGGCTTGGCTGGTCACTTATTATCAGTACGCCACTTTGGCTATTCGTGCACCTGATGGATCGCCTGTTAGGAGCAGATAGTTTGGGCGGGATCAGTAGTCTGTTTCTGTTGGCTCCGTTTGGATTGCTGATTCTGTTTATACACACAATGACTGCTGACTAATGCCTCAATCACAATACTCCTGTATTCTTTTTCAACCTCCTTACAAACCAATAGTCATGACCGATAAAATTCTTTCTTACTTCCAGCGGTGCAACGACCTTCAATCCTTCTCAATGGAGGAGCTACAACAGATCGCCAATATTTCCAAACTCGTCTCTTTTGCCAAGGGGCGCGATGTCTTTTCGATTGAACATCAGGACCGGTATCTTTTCGTCGTAGGGGAGGGGATGCTTTCACTGCGCCTTCATCATCGGCACCTATCGAAGAAGTTCATGGAGGGGGCTTTATTTGGGGAGATCATCTTGTTCTCGGATCGTGGGCGTTTGGGAGCTATTCACTGCCTGGAAGAAGTGGAGCTTGTCGCGATTGACAAGTTGTACATTCTGGAAGCTAACGAGTTCTTATCAGATAAGCTACGGTTCAAAATGCTTCATCAGATGGGGGCTAAAATGGCCAGCTATTTCTACCATGACCAAAACAAAACCATCGCGGAACTACTGGAAGAGATGGAGTCTGAATACCTGGAGTTTAAAGCATCTACCGCCGAAGGGAATTGGGATGGAATGATACGCACTATCGCTGGCTTCATGAACCTTAATGGAGGAACGATCCTATGCGGCGTGAAAGACGGCGGCGGTGAATTGGCATACTTCCTGACAGACAAACATAAAGTGGATGTGTTTGAACGGAACTTCCGAAATAAGATGCATCAGCACCTGGGGCAGAATCTTCCAGGTATCCACTTTGATTTACAGCAAATGGGAAAGAGTTGTGTCGTACGTATTGATGTTGATCCTTCTACCTTTCCGGTGTTCTACCGTAAAAACCTCAACAACCCGCGCTCTAAAGAGTACTTCTACATTCGCTCTGGTAACCAGAACTATCCGATTCAAATGACCAGTGATATTGTCAGATATATCCAACGCAGATTTAAAAATAAATCAGCTTGATAAATATCATTGGATTGACACACAATTGTGTAATTTGTAGTTGATTGATTTAAGGTTGGTGTTAATTGATTTTGACTCCGCAGACCTGCCGAAACCCATTTGTTGAACCCTTTACACCGAGAACCTACTGCTATGCCTTATCGCATTTCTCTTGTCCTTTTCTTCCTGTTTGTGATTGCACGTCTACAGGCTCAGGAGCCCCCGACGATCCAAATCTGTTCTGGTCAGCAGGAAGTCTGTATCGATCAGCCATTTTTTGAACTATGTGTCACGATCAGCGTAGATCCTGCTTTTCCGCAAAGTATTGATCGCTTCGAAATCAACTGGGGTGATGGTACAATGGTGACCGTAGTTCCGGGCAGCGCCAATCCTCCCAACCAATTTCATACGTATGATCTTTCCGACTTCTTCGGGACCTGTGATTACATCAACGATGATTTTGTGGTCCGCTTGGATGCGTTCCTGGATGACGGAACCAGCACTAACAATGCATTCTTTCCAGCTTTCAAGAATCCACCGCAAGCAATTATTCAAAATAGTACCAATATCGCTTGTGTAGGGGAGGAGGTTTGTTTCACTGATAATTCATGTCCGACCGAGAATCTGGAGTTAGTCAACTGGGACTTTGGTGATGGCACGACCTCCAACTCGGAGTCCTGCCATACGTATGATGCTCCAGGTACCTACATCACAACGCTGACTGTTCAAAACGACTGTGGTATGGATACGGCTCGAGATACCGTTGTTGTTATTGCTCCCGCTACAGCAGGGGCAATTATTACTGACGGATTTGAACCGGGCAGTATCGATCCTTATCAAGTCTGTTTAAGTAATGGCTCTGCCACTTTAACCTTGGAAGGTGCGCAGAACTCTTCGGGAGAAACGAGTTACAATTGGCAAGTACTAGAAGGATCACTAGGAGTTAATTACCAGTGGTTGTTTTCGAATCCAGACCCGCCAAATTTACCCACGCAACCAGAGCAGGATATTCAGTTCTTCCTGCCGGGAAGTTATACCATTGTACTCACCACTGATAATGCCTGTAATATGCCTGCTACGGATACGCTCAACGTAGTAGTGGAGGGCGGTGAACTTAGTCTTGAGCCGCAAGAGGATGGCTGTGTTTCCCTGGACTACACGCCAGTTCCCCTGCTGACGGATAATGTGATGTACAGTATTAATGGAATGACTGTGGGCAATTTCCCACAGAGCCTTGGCCCCGGTACCTATATCGTAGAGTTGAATGGAGCGAGTAGTATTTGTCAGAATGGGAGCTTACGGGATACTTTTCTCGTACTGACGCAAGAGGTTGCAAATATTCAAACGCCAGATACAACTATTTGCTCCTTAGATGGTCCATTTACCTTCAACGCTACTCCAGACAATGGAGAATGGACCATCAACGGATCTCCGTTTTCAGGCACAGTTGATCCTACCGCTTTTTCAGCTGGCACTTATACAATAGGTTATGGGAATGAGCCCTGTATCACCAGTGATCAAGTCGATTTTACGATTGTGAACGCGGATATTAACATGCCTCCTGATACCGAGCTTTGTGTGGATGATGCACCTTCATCGTTTACCGCTGATCCGCCAGGAGGGACATGGTCCGGCCTTGGTATTTCAGCTGATGGAGTGTTTGATCCGGCGATCGGCCCCGGGATGTATACGCTCTACTACTCAGTGGACAACTCCGCTCTTCCTTCTTGTTCAAATCAGGACAGCTTTGTGATCACGGTGTCCCAGCTGTTCGTCGACTTTCAGGTTGATGACTGCGATGGGAACAGTTTGTGCTTTTCCTTGACGGCCGCTAGCTCAAGTTTTTCGTCGATTACCTGGGATTTTGATGGTACAGGAAGTAGTAGCCAAAGTGCCCCTTGCCATACATTTCCCACGGCCGGAAGTTATGATGTGACGGTAACGATTACAAGTGGTAATTGTACAGTCTCTACTACTCAAACGGTGAGTATTGAGCCGCCTCCTGTAGCGGATTTTGCGCTCAATTTCGACCCCGCCCTCTGTTCTCCCTTGAATGTCGAAATACTCGATAATTCGAGTGGGAGTAATATGACTTATGAGTGGTATCTAAATGGCGTACTCTTCGACCAAACGGCTAGCCCTTCTGACTTGGTGTTAGAAGCAATTGGAGAAGTTGAAACCTACGTAATTGAATTAATTGTTGCAAATGATTGCGCAACAGATAGCCAGGTTGAGACCATCATTGTAGAACCGCAGCCTCTCTCTCGCTTCGGAATTGATCAAAATCAGTACTGCTCTGGTGACACAATCTTGATGTCTAATGTATCAGTTGGTAATCCGGATACGTACTCCTGGTACCTGAATGATGAACTCATTTCTACCGACTCTCTTGAGCCAGTTATTAGCTATGTAACTGAGGTATTAGATACCATTCAGATTTGCCTGATCACGAGTAATAGTTGTGGTTTAGATACGCTGTGCGCAGCCGTGGAAATATTACCGACTGATGTTACTGCATTCTTCAATACAGATCCAGTAGTAGTGTGTGCGGGTGATAGTGTTCGATTCTCGAATTTTTCCACTTTAGGGGTGCCAGTATTCTATGATTTTGGGGATGGTAACAGCACCAGTAATCCCAACCCCGTATATGTCTACGATAGTCCAGGTGAATACCTGGTAACGCAGCAGGCCTTTGGCTGTGGGTTTGATAGCTTTGAGAAGTTAGTTACGGTAGTAGAACCGCCTATTGCAAGTTGGGAAGGGCCAGTCGTGGGCTGCCCGGGGGATACGTTACAGTTCACCAACACCAGTCAGGGAACTATGACCTATGAATGGGATTTTGGAGATGGATCATCGGTGTCTCAGGAAGCATCACCTAACCATTTCTTCAGTGCTCCCGGACAATTTGAAGTTTGTCTTACGGTTATCCAAACCAGTGTGGGTAATTGTTCTGCAACCACTTGTCAAACTGTAGTCATCAGTGCTCCGCCAACAGCTGGATTTTCCTTCACAGATTCCCTTTGTCTTGGACAAACGATCATGTTCTCAAGCGAGGCGATTGGAAATACTTTGTTTTGTGACTACAGTTTTGGGGATGGTAACTTTAGCGGGGTGTGCGAAACAGAGCACATGTATGGAGCCGCTGGAGGATATCAAGTTACTCAGATTGTGACGGACGATCAGGGGTGCCGAGATACGCTGACTCAACCGGTATTCATTCGGCCACTGCCAGAGCCTGCTTTCAGTTTCTTGGCCATGGATGGCTGTTTCCCAGATACCATTTCCTTCATGAATGAGTCTATATTGGCAGATAGCTATCAATGGGATTTCGGAGATGGTAATACTTCTACCGTGATTAATCCCATACATGTCTATGCTAACCCTGGCACCTACACTGTTCGGTTGACAGCGTTTATTGACGGTCTGTGTATGGCCGAAGTAAGTCAGGAGGTGATTATTGCTGCTGCTCCAGAAGCTGTGATTGTCTTACCAAGTGAGCCCCCTTGTTCAGCCTCAAGTTTATCATTTAGTAATGGCAGCAATGGCCCTTATGTATCTCAACAATGGGATTTTGGGGACGGCTTCGTTTCCTTTGAGGAAAATCCTGAACATACCTATCAGGCTCCAGGAACGTACGAAGTAGAATTAGTAGTGGCAACGGCTAATGGCGAGTGCACCGACAGTACTACGACCTCCATCACCATCTTTCCTGCAATTCAGGCTACTGCGGTTGTTAGTCAAGTTACATGTAATGGTGGAACGGACGGCCTTATCGATATTACTACAGCCGGAGGGACTGCCCCTTTCAATTTTGCTTGGTCAAATGGAAGTGAAACAGAAGATATCGCTAATCTTGGAGCTGGTTCTTATCAGCTTGCCATCACGGATAGCAACACCTGCAGTTGGGATACGACGATCGTGATAGTTGCTCCTGAACCGATTACAGCAGAGGTAGAGATAACAGGAACTACCTGCTTCGACGGGAGTGATGGTCAGCTTTTGCTCCGCGCGATATCCGGTGGGGTAGGACCTTATACCTGGAATTGGAGTGGGGGAGTAAGCGATTCTCTATTGGCTCCACTTCCTGCTGGAAACAGCTATGAACTCCTCATTCGCGATGCACTTGGATGCGAACTTAGTTTACTGCTTGAAGTACCACAGCCAGAGGAGGTATTTCTTTTGGACAGTATAAGTCAAATTTCTTGCCATGGGGAACATGATGGTGTAATTGAGATACTGGAAAGCGGCGGTGGAACTGGTCCCTACGATATCAATCTACGTGGCCCTGGTTTTGAGGAAGGAGGTGTATCGGTCAGTCGATTTGACAGTCTGGGCCCTGGCCTTTATGAGCTTGAAGTCACAGATGCTGCCGGTTGCACAGTATGGTATGATCGCGAGATCATTGAACCAGCACCGACCGCACTTAATATCGAACAAGATTCCATCTCCTTGACTTTGGGAGAGTCGGTTACTTTGAGGACTTTTTTCAATGCCAATGCTCCCACTTTTAGTTGGTCCATCATCGATGACCTAAGTTGTTCTGATTGCCCAGAACCTACGATTCTGCCTACCGAAGATCGCGTGTACATTCTGACTATGGTGGATCAAAATGGTTGCGTCGACCAGGATACGGTTGTTATCGACCTGACTATTAATCGAGACATCTACATTCCCAATGCTTTTACTCCAAATGGTGATGGTCGCAATGACGTCTTTCTTCTCCGCACCGAATTTCCATTAGCGATGGAGACTATCATGTCTTTTGAAATATATGATCGCTGGGGAGGCTTGATTTACGAAAGTCGTGATGCCACGCCTAATAATCGGCAAGAGGGCTGGAATGGGCAGATGAGTGGAAAGAAGTTGTCGGCAGGTGTCTATGTCTACAAAGCTAGAGTACGTTTTGTCGACGGTGTAGAAGAGACCTACGCAGGAGAGGTGTTGTTGATCCGATAAGAGAGGAATTATTTGTAAAACTCAGACCGAAGAATCTTATGTCTAGATATATCTGTTTCGTCATTTTGTCATTCCTATTTATTCAGGAAGCTTGGACCCAAGACCCGCATTTTTCCTTTTTCAGTAACAACCCTTTAGCAGTTAACCCTGCTCTGGTTGGACAAATAAATCATCACAATAGCCGAATCCAAATGAGCCATCGCCGCCAGTGGAGCACGGTCTTGGAAGATGGAGCCTTTGAAACCGCCTTTGCGTCTTATGAGAAGCGTTTTTGTCTACCCTGGCGGAATAACTTTGTTGGGATTGGTGCATCCTTTTTAGGTGATGAGCGAGGAGATTTTCCAATGCAACGAGCTGATGTCTTTGGTGCAGCTTCGTTGATTGTCTTGCTTTCTCAAAATAGCCAGTCTTCCCTGTATCTATCCGCTGGCATTGAAGGCGGGTGGATTTTTCATCGCATCGGAGCTGATAATCTCACTTTTGATGATCAGTTTGACGATCCTAATCTTCCACCAGAGGTTAGTGCATTAGGTAGCAGCAATGTGCCTGATCTTGGAATAGGTGTAGCCTTGTCTTTTGCCAAAGAACCGAGAACCAAAGGGGTAAGTGGTCAATTAGGCCTAGCGCTAAAACATCTCACTAAACCTCCATTAAGCTTCTACCAACTTGCAGATGAGTTGACTCCGGTACTTGAACAGCACTTTGTAGCTCATGGAGCGCTTTCTGTACAGCTATCTCGTAACTGGTCCATACCTATGCAAGCAATTTATCGTGTCCAGCAACCGCATCAACAATTGCTGATGAGCTTAGGAGTGCAAGTCGCAACTTCAGATCAATGGCAATTTCAATTTGCCGGTGGCATTCGACAGTCTCGTGGGATTAATGGCTTTAAGCAGGACGCCATCGTCCCACGATTAAGTGTATTTCATCGAAAAATCCAGTTTACGGCTAGTTATGATGTTAATACCTCTCCGCTTCGGCAGGCATCTGCTGCCCAGGGAGGATTGGAAGTACAACTGGCCTATAATTTCGGCGCAGGCAAATGCGAAATGGTCTTTTGTCCAAATATGTAGAGTGGTAAAACATCTCCTTATTAAAGGCAATCCATTCGCGTCTGGGTCATAAGCTGATCTAGTACCATCATTTTGAACTGACTTTGGCCAAGTTATAATCCACCCGATCAATATAAAAGCGCCCATAGGTGAAGTCGCCTTCCGGATAATGCCAAATGGCTTCTCCATACGCCGGCAAAAGCCGCCCGTTCATTTCACGGTAATCTCCAATAGGAGTAGAGAATGGGATTTTATCTCTCCGGTTGATGTCGGTGCGGTCGTTTGATCTGAAGTTGATGAGCCGGCCATCTTCTGCGAATTCAAGAACTGCCGCAATCTCTACGCCTTGATTCTTGAAATGTACCTGAGCATTTAAATCGTCGATGGACTCCCATCGGAAGCGCTCATCAATTAGCGCTGCTGGTGCCATAATGCACAGGTCATTGAGATAGGTAACGGTCTCTGCTTGAAAGAGACGTTCTTCTTGAATATCGACCACTGGCAGGAAGGAAAGCACTTTGATGAGCATGAGAGCGTCATCATTTTGGTAGGCATGATATCCTGCAGTAGGCAGTCCTTTGACGTGTGCTTTCATGAAAAACAGCCTGCTCGGCTTGGCAATGGCATTGTATTGCTCGGAAGTAAATGAAAACCACTTACCCGTCTCATCTTGCCGCATCTCCCCGTGCATGTGTACGCTGAAGTCTGTTATTTTGGGTTTGCCCATGGAGCGAGTATATCGAAGATATCCTTGCACGGGGGCGGGTAAATGGGCGATGTCATCCTCACTTAGGAGGTTTGAGTTGCTGTTTGTTGACGCTATTTTTTGATGAATGCGCTCCACATCTTCTCGAAAGCTGGTTTCAAAGCGTTGTGCACTGTATCCTGCTAGCAATACAATCCCGATCAAGACATTGGCAACTGTACCGTACTTGGCGTCCTGCCAGAAGGCGAAAATGAGTATTTGAGAAATGATTACACCTATCATTAAGATGGATACCCACCAGTTGACATCCAGCAAAAAGCCAATTCCACCAATGGATAAGAGAATTAGCGCAAGCAACCAGCCCCAACTAGCTCCCTTGCTAATGGGAAGTTTAAGTTCGTCGAAGCTGCCCAGGTCTTGACCCTTTAGAAATCCCATCAAATGGATTAGTGCATGGATCAAAATGAGTGCAAAAGCTAGATAGCGTAACATAGGTTGCAGGTTTTGGTGATCGGCAACCGCCACTATTCGGTAGGTGGCAATATATGCTACTTACCAGCGGATTTCCCTCCAAAATTCGCCGAAAGGCAACCCAATTGGAGTGATCTTCATTGTCGTAACTTGCTGATTTTAGTTATTTTACCGGCCAGACCGAATTTTCTTGTCATGAGCAGACAGATTGATCACTTTGTTTATGCTGTCACAAATCTAGAGGCTGCCTGTGAGGCCCTGGAGAAAGAACTTGGCGTGGCGCCGGTAGAAGGTGGCGTACATCCTGATCAAGGGACTCGCAATGCTTTATTGAACCTTGGGGAAGGTGCCTACCTGGAAGTGATCGCCAAAATGGAGGACGCTCAGCAACCTGCGGGAGGCACTTGGATGGGTATGGATCTGGTGACCTATCCACAATTAAACCGATGGTGCCTGAAGAGTGATCAGCTAGAGGTAGATCAACAGATTGTGCAGGCTTATCATCCGGGACATGGCCAAATTATCGAAGGGAGCCGCATGACGCCCGATGGCGAACGCTTGAGCTGGCGCATGTTGTTGCCACTGCCTTATCCTACGGTGGAACTAATGCCGTTTGCGGTCGATTGGTCCACTTCGTCCTTTCATCCTACGGATCGGATGCCTCAGCATGCACGGTTTTACGGATTTGAGCTTTGGCACCCGGCACCACAGACCATGCGTGCCGCAATACACGGCCTCGGCCTCAATATGAAGATTCATAAGGGAGCTGCACCTAAGATCAGATTGACGATCGAAGGTCCAAACGGGAAAGTTAAACTGTAAATAGGATGCTTAACGCACCGCTTTGAAGCGGTTGCGTTGTCCGTTTCCTTGTGCGTTCTTGACGTTAAAGGCACCAGCAATTTCGTTACCGATCATCCAGCCTTTGAATTCCAGATCCTGTGGTCCCTGTAACGTACCAACCGTCAGCTCAAAAGATACTGACCCTTCATCGAACACAAACGGAACGGCATTACCATCCACGAAAGATCCTTCTTCTGAAATTCGCATTTCCTTTTCCTGCGTACCGGACATTGGTAGGAAGAAGCTGATTCTCCAGTTACCATCCGGGCTATCGGTAGGTTCTTTGTCGAGCTCTGGTATTTTTAGAATCTCGTCGAATTCCGTCTTGATGACCAGCCCCAATTCCGTCTGATGCAGAACAAGTGGATCACCTTCTGTGCAGATGACGGTATTCCCTCTAGCGTGTCCGGCCCAGTTGCCCATTGGTGGGAAAATGTCGGTGCCATTCCAGCCTTTGGTTTGGCAGGTCCAAGGCATGAGGTTATAGCTGATTCCTGGCTCGAGCTTGATATCGCGCTCCTGGAAACTTTGCTCAAAATCAGTGGCCTTGCAGGACAAAGGGCAGCCCCAACTTCCATCAGACATTCGCTTGGCCAGGTCATTACCTGTTTCATCTAACTCACTACGAACTTTTACGCCTGGCTTAAATTTAGCAAAGAGCGTATCGTAGATGATCTTATTGATCTTCTCAAACTCACTAAAAGCCTGATTAGGCTCTGAACCTAGTGAGATTGGTTTGGATATCTGTGTATAGTAGCCCTTATACTCGGAGGTCAATTCATTGGTGACAATATCGCCTGATTTGTAGCGATAAGGAGAACCCTGGAAACTGCTCTCCATTTGGTCCGGGAAAGATCCACCACCGATGGTGTTAAAGCCCTGCGTGGTGGTAGCACCAGCAGCAATCATCGCGTTGTCCACTACCCGTAGACATTCATTGATTGAAACACCAGGGCGTACGTACTCGATTAAGGCTGAAATACCTACATCGGCAATAAAAGCCGAACGACGTAGGAAGACAATCTCTTCCTCTGATTTGACCCGGCGCACATCGTTCACGATGTCAAATGCATCAACCAGTTCTGTTTCAGGAAAAGCCTTTTTTAATGCTAGATATAGCTCAGCAGGGCATAAGTCCATGCTAGCGATTCCCAAGCGTCCGTTTTTCAAACCTGCTGTCTTCAAATAATCGACGATCGCTGCAGGGTGATCAGGAGTGTTGAGGGTACCTTTCTTAAGTGTCGCAGTAACAGGTTCCATCGGAATCCGAGGGTACGTACTTAGAAAAGCATTGAGTTGAGGACCATTATTGGTGAAAAGTGCTTCCCGGCCTTTGACCGGAATCACGGCATAGTTGGCGCCTAAGCCGGCGTCTACATTGGGACCAGCAAAATACTCCAGCGTACTATTGCGAGAGCCAAAAAATTCAGTACTACCACATACGAGCAAGGCGTCGATTTTCTTTTTCTTCATCGCCGCTCGTACCCGCTTGTAACGAGTGAGGTATTCTTCAGTGCTAAAATTCAAATCACCAGCAATATCAGCTGGCATTTCGCTGATCAATTGCGCTACTTTCGCAGAAATCATGCCTGTTTTCTGTTTATTGGATGTGTAGTAAACGCATGTGTCTTAATCTTAGGGATGCGTCACGGTTCATAGTCTTTGTTATCGCTAACAGGTGGTGTTTACGAGTTTTTCTCTCGAATGATCCAAGAAACGACAAAAATCAGGAAATTCCATGTCTGCCCAGTATGAATTTTAGGGGCAGCCAAAATTTGTCGGGCTACTTGCCTAGGGATAGGAAAATTGAAACGAAGTTGTCTAAAGTTTTTAGCTAGGCGGGCAA
>ENA-UENT01000537-UENT01000537.1-marine-metagenome-genome-assembly--contig:-NODE-537-length-21212-cov-3.365692_pt1 | contig 21212 bp, 17 predicted proteins | sample MGYA00237879_ERZ529330 | MGnify/ENA primary metagenome ERZ529330 (study PRJEB26372, sample SAMN05368345) | marine metagenome | biome: cultured habitat; feature: ocean water; material: water; isolation... | reverse complement strand
AAACCCTCATCAGGTTCAGCACAATGATCTCCCTCCTCTTTTGACTAACTGGCCGAGGGTATCCGAATGGAAGCCCTTGACCAGCGATACAACAGAAGAACTATTGGAGACGAAAAATGGTTCCCGTTAGCCAAAAAGTCCGAGTAAAAAGGCTAAATTTGAGGAAGGGCCGGTTCAGTTGTTATGGCTGACCGTCTTAACCATCACAAAACGAAAATCAACCGATGACCGCGAAACTTATCGTTCGGGGATCTATGCTTCTTTATGTGGTTTTTGGGCTTATTTCCTGCCAAACCACCGCCAATCCTCCCTCAGAACCTCCTATCGAAAATATGAAGATTGCTCGTTTGAGTGCTGGGGATACCACCGCCCTGCAGCAGATACGTACCGAATTTGTTCGGAATAATCCAGGTTATGATCTGGGTTATGTGGAAAACACTGTGGAGCTGCCCCAAGTGCCTGGCAACAGAGTCGTATTCATACAGGAAGGTGGCGGAACGGCTGTGATCAACGGACAAGATAGTTCCAAGTTTTCAGTGGGGGATATCATCTTGTTAGGGGAAGCTCAAGGCATAACAACGGACAGCTTGTTTAGCGCCTTGATCTTTACGGTACCAGAAGCTCCACCCGAAAATATCCCTGCTTTCGTACGCCCGGATTGGGATCTAAATATTACCGATGTTCCTGGCGGCTGCGCCACAGAAACAAACGCCTATCGAAGAATCTTACTGACTTGGTTAGGGAAAGTAGGCCCTTATAATTATCATGCGATCAATGCCCATCGCGTGCGGATCATGGATTCTTTTTCCCATTACCATCCAAAGGAAGGGGGCTTCGATGAGTTCTATTTGGTACAAATGGCCTTACCCGAAGCGAAGATCTTAACAAGTTCTAAAGTAGGCAAAATAGAAGATCCAGCCAGTGTTGGGGAAGAGGAGGTGGATGGACTCATCCAGTCAACAAAGCTAGAAGTGGGCGACTTAGTTTATTTGCCGAGAGGAGTCATGCATCGCGGTGTTGGTGGAGTGCTTGCACAAGTGATTACGGTACCCGGTTTTATCCCGGGTTCAGAAATTGGAGTCGATCATCATTTGCGACGGATCAACCATATACTGTCTTTAAAGGGGGCTAAAGGCCTTCCTTATAATGAGGCAGCTTCTAATGAAGCTGTGATAAAATAGTGATTTAGCAACGCTTCTGAGTGGAAACTAGGTTACTATGCTAAAATACGGGCCTCCTTTATTCGGACTTGCCTGAGAAACAAAAAAGATAAAATGAATCGTAAGAGAATTATCCCGTGTCTGTTTCTATTGTCACTGATATTTACGCTAAGTACTTGTGAGTCGAGCCCAGTGAATGTTATACCTGAGGTGACAAGAGTGACCAATGAAGACTTTGCAGATGAAGAAAAGGTGGCTGTAGAATTGGCGGAAGGGTTAGAGTTGAAGCTTTGGGCACCTGGCCCACTTTTGTCCAATGCAGTGGCGCTTACCTTTGATCAAAATGGAGTGGCATACGTGGCTGAGACTGCTCGAAGAAAAAGTTCTGATCTTGACATTCGGCAACATCGAGACTGGATGCTCGAAGATCTTGCTTTGCAATCTATAGAAGACACCAGAGCTTTTCATTTAGAGAAGTTAGCGACGAGCAAAAGTGCTGAAAACACCTGGCAAGAGGATTTCAACGGGGATAGCATACACGATTATCGGGATCTAATGGTTCAAACAGAATTTGTGCGACGCATCTGGGATGAGGATGGTGATGGTCGTGCCGATGCATCCAATCTTTATGCGGATGGCTTCAATGATATGCTAGCCGGCGTGGCAGCAGGTGCATTGTACCATGATGGGGAAGTTTTTGTTACCTGTGCTCCAGATGTCTTTCGTATGAAGGATACAGATGGGGATGGTGATATTGATGAAAAGGAAGTAATCAGTCATGGATACGGTATCCACATCGCCTACGCCGGGCATGATATGTCTGGGCTGGTGATCGGACCGGATGGGAAAATCTACTGGTCTATCGGGGATATAGGAGTTAATGTGCTGGATGACAATGGAAAGCGATGGAAGTATCCTAACCAAGGAGCAGTAATGCGCTGCAATCCAGACGGAAGTGACTTTGAAGTATACGCCCACGGATTGCGCAATCCCCAAGAGCTTGCCTTCGACGCATATGGTAATTTGATTAGTGTGGATAATGACGGGGATCATGCCGGAGAGCATGAACGCTTTGTTCACATCATCGAAGGATCTGACTCTGGATGGCGGATCAATTGGCAATACGGGAAGTATAAAAAAGAAAATGAAGGCTATAAGATCTGGATGGATGAGAACTTACATATTCCTCATTTTCCAGGACAAGCAGCATACCTACTTCCACCTATCGCCTTGGCTCCCGATGGGCCGGCCGGCCTTGCCTACAACCCAGGCACCGCTATGAATAAGGATTGGAATGGTTACTTTTTTAGTTCATTTTTCAAGGCCTCTTCGGCAAAATCAATGGTGCAAGCCTTCCGCCTGGAGCCAAGAGGAGCTTCCTTTGATCTCGGACGTACCGTCGATGTTTTATCTGGAGTGGTTCCAACAGGTTTGAGCTTTGGCCCTGATGGAGCGCTGTATGTCAACGATTGGCTGGATGGTTATGCCAAGAAACCGCAAGGTAGAATATGGAAACTTGACGTAAAGAAGGAGATTGTAAATCCAGATCGAGCATCTACTCAATCTATTCTCAAGCAAGGCGCCAAGGATCGTCCGAAAGAGGAGTTGCAGGAATTGTTGGCCAATGCCGATATGCGCGTACGACAGATGGCACAGTTTGAGTTGGTGAAACGAGGAGAAAGCTCAAGTTTGGCGACTGTAGCGGCAAAAGGTACAACCGAGTTTGCACGTTTTCATGCAATCTGGGGCTTAGGGCAGCTGGCGCGTGTCAAGTCAGAGGAGGGGGCTTTGATTCAGCCGCTTCTCCAGGACCAGGCGGCAGAGGTACGTGCTCAGGCAGCCAAGGTGCTCGGCGATGCTAAATTTCAGGCTGCGGAGTCTGATCTATTGCAATTGCTATCTGATGAAGAGCCTCGAGTGCAGTTTTTTGCTGCTGAAGCGCTAGGTAAAATTAAATCTAAGACAGCATTCCAGCCCATAGTTGATATTCTTGAAGAAATAAAAGAGGAAGATCCACATCTTCGCCATGCCATGATGTTTGCGTTGTCTAGGTTAGCCGAGGCAGAGGACTTGGCTAAGCTCAGCGAGCACGCCTCCCCAGCAGTGAGAATTGGAGCAGTGGTAGCACTCCGAGAACAAGGCTCTTCTTTAGTAGCTCGCTTTTTGCAGGATTCGGACCCCTTAGTCCTTGTAGAAGCGGCTCGCGCCATCCACGACGATTTCTCGATTCCCGAGGCACTCCCAGATCTAGCTGGGGCCTTGGCGCGTGTAGATATTCAGGAGGAAGCCTTTCTGCGGCGTGCGATTAATGCCAATCTCCGCTTGGGTGACAAGGAAAGTGCAGCGCGTTTAGCTGCTTTCATTAATAATAAGGAAGCTGAGCAAGAGATGAGAAAGGATGCCTTATGGGCATTAGGATACTGGCCTACGCCACCGCTTTTGGATCGAGTAGACAACCGATACCGAGAACCCTCGGGCCAGCACAAACTCAATGAGGCTCAGTTGGCCATGGCTGGCAGCTTTACAGGCTTGCTATCGGGCTCAGCAGCAGAACTTAGGGCAGCTACTGCCACAGCCGTGGGACGTCTTCAGCAAAAGACCTTGGCCCCAGTTCTGTTCCAGATGTTTCAAAACCGAAATCAACCCAGTCTAGTAAGACAGGCTGCCTTACGATCACTAGCGAAGCTGGAGACAGCAGATCTAAAAACAGCCTTAGAGTTAGCCTTGGAGGATGCTGATGTGGAATTGAGAAAAGTCTCTCAACAACTCATCGGCGAGGTTAAATTACCCGCGGAGGATGTAGTTAGCATGCTAAGCAAGGTGCTAGAAAATGCATCTTTGGCGGAGAAGCAGAAGGCGATCAATAGTTTGGCGGTACTACAAGGTGCTGCAGGTGAAACCTTAGTCAATACACTGCTGGATCAATTGATGGCTGGAGACCTGGCCCCAGAATTGTCTCTTGACTTATTACAGGTGGTCGATGAAATGAAGTCCGAGGAGCTGACTGCTAAGAAAGCGGCATACGAGGCCTCAAAACCTGAAGGAGACGTTTTGGCTGAGTATCAGGAATCGCTGGCTGGCGGGAATATGCGTAAAGGAGGGCGACTCTTTTTTATGGATAACTCGGCACAATGTATTCGCTGTCATGCTGTGAAAGGCTATGGCGGAGAAGTGGGCCCAGATTTGACCTATATTGCGGATGAATTAACGCGTGAACAACTATTGGAATCCTTAGTAGACCCGAATGCACGCCTTGCCCCTGGGTATGGCACGGTGAGTCTGACCCTAGAAGATGGGCAAGAGGTAATCGGCACCTTAATTGAAGAAAACGATCAGGTGTTGACCGTAAAGGTAGGAGAGGGCGACCCGCAGCAGATAGCAGCTACATCTATCAAAAATAAACAGTATTTGCCTTCTGCGATGATCACTATGCGGGATGTGCTGTCAAAATCTGAGTTAAGAGATTTGATGTCATTCCTGATGTTGCTGAGCAAGGATAGCAAGGTAGATTTACAGCAACTGCTCCAGTAAGCGTATGCGCTAAGGGATAATTTCGAAGAGGAAATCGTAAAGGGAAAAGTTGATTATGGTCGCAGTTCAGAAAACCTAGTCCAACAACTTATTGGTGAGGATGAGCTTCTGAGCCATCGCCCGGGCTAGGTTTCGCCAAATGGCGGTGCGGTCGGCCTCTGATTCCAGATTATTGACAGCAGATTCACTGAACTGTACAACTTCTGTGTTGGGGCTGGCAGCTACGACTTGCGCAGAGCGGTTGCTTTCCAGGATGAAGGCGATCTCTCCAAAAATGTCTCCTTCCCCGAGCAATACGATCGTTTTTCCATTGATCATCACCTTAAGCAGCCCCTGTCGAACAAAGCCGAAGGTCTTGCCTCCATCATTCTCCATCAACAGAACCTCCTCCTCATTGTAGGTAATTACAATTGCGTTCTTTAGGAATGCTTTCTTTCCAGCAGGACTTAAGCCTTCAGTGATGCTCTTGTGTCCAGTAAATTGTTCTTCGCTATCCGGGAAGTAAGTGGAACCAATCCGAAGATCCTGATTGTGGTCTACAAGGTCTTGATACCAGTCCTGAAAGCCCTTATAGGTCATGAAATCTAGACCTCGTAGCAAGGAAATTACAGGAGAATGTATGGTGGCAAAATAGTCCTCATCTGGGAAACAGATCATCGGAATATGAATGCCATTATTGCTCTTTTGTTGTAGTCCAATTGGCCGTAAACCAAGGCGTTTGAAAATCGGGAATCGCTCCGCTTCGCAAGACAACAGGATGGCTTGCCCTCCCGCCTTGAGAATTTCAATAAAGCAGTGACTGATCAGTACTGCTGCAGCTGGCGTTTTTTGGTATTCCTCCTCGATGATCATATCCACGAAGACAGCCATGGTGCTGAGCTGATCCTCGTCGAATAGTTCTAGTTGGTAAGTATTTTTCCAACAACTGTCTTCACTCAATTGCAGGGCATCGGCTAAACACAGCGCTGCAATAATTTCTCCACTTCTCGTATCTTGACAGGCGGCGATCTGCGAGCTGAAATTGGGAAGATAGTCATCCCCTTGACGATTCTTACCTCCTGCTTTTTCCATTAAGTCCATACAAGCCTGTAGATCCTCTTCCTCGGTTGGAAAGAAGGCCCGGTACTGTCCAATCCACAGATCCCATTTTACCGAAAGGTCGTCAATCAAGCTTGTTATATTGTCAATCATACACAATAGCAGTTTGAAAATTTAGATTTCGTCAGCTGCTTAGTTTCACCTTAAAGAACCTGAAATTTAGGAAAATATTCTTTGAATGGCGAACCCCCTTACACTTTTTTCGAGCAAGAAAATTTCTTTGACAAACTTATGATACAACAGCTGGTTTTGAGGGGTAGAAATTTGTCTAAAATTTCTATAACCTTTTACCTTTGTTTTCGTATTCTTGAATGGATTTTTCCCTGAACTGATTTAAGACTTTAGGTTGCTGTCCAGATGAATCGGTTTACATCAGTTCCCTTAAAAAATTCCTTCTTTGGCAATCTCTGTGAGCAACGTTTTAGATGGAGGAATGGCGGGCAATCGGCAGGCCTTCCAATTAAAATGCTGACTCCTACAAACGGAAATTGGCAGAGAACAAAAAATTAAAGCTTACATGCAAAATCTAGAACCCTCTGTACTTAGTAAAGTCAATCAATGGCTAGAAGGTAATTATGATCAAGAAACTAAAGCAGCCATTCAAGCGATGTTGGATCAAGGCGAAGAGACTGCTTTAACCGATGCTTTTTACAAAGACCTAGAATTTGGCACCGGGGGACTCCGTGGAATAATGGGCCCGGGATCGAATCGGGTTAACAAATATACCTTGGGGATGGCCACCCAAGGCTTGAGCAACTACCTAAAGAAGATCTATCCAGATGAGCAGATCAAGGTAGCCATAGCGCATGATAGCCGCAATAATTCTGATTTATTTGCCGGCCTCACAGCAGACGTTTTTTCTGCTAATGGGATCAAGGTATATTTCTTTGAAGGGCTCCGACCTACCCCGGAATTATCCTTTGCCATTCGCGCTCTGGGTTGCCATAGCGGGGTGATGTTGACGGCTTCTCACAACCCCAAGGAATACAATGGTTATAAAGCCTATGGCCGCGATGGAGGTCAATTGGTTGCGCCCCATGATAAGAATGTGATCGCTGAGGTACAGAAGATCAATAGTGTGGATGATATTAAATTCGATCGCGATGAAGACAATATCGAAATGATAGGGGAGGCAATAGATCAACAGTACCTGAAGGAATTGGTAAAGCTGTCCGTTTCTCAAGATGCGATTCAGCGTCAGGCCGATCTAAAGATTGTTTTCTCGCCCATTCACGGGACTGGTGGGGTCTTGGTGCCACCTGCGCTGAAGATGTTTGGCTTCAATAATGTAACTGTAGTAGAAGAGCAATCAGAGCCTGATGGGAATTTCCCCACTGTGGTATATCCCAATCCAGAGGAACATGAGGCATTGACCTTGGCTTTGAACAAGGCGAAAGAGATTGATGCTGATCTAGTGATGGCCACCGATCCAGATGCGGATAGGGTAGGGATAGCGGTGAAGAACGACCAGGGAGATTTCGTGTTGCTAAACGGGAACCAAACGGGAACATTACTGATCCACTATATGCTTACTGCTTGGGAAAAAGCCGGTAAGTTGACCGAAAAGGAATACATCACCAAAACGATTGTTACTTCGTATCTGATCGACAAAATTGCAGCCTCCAAAAATGTGGAGTGCTTTAATACCTTGACGGGTTTCAAGTACATCGGAGAGATCATGACCAAGTTTGAAGGCCAGCGGCAGTTCATCGCAGGTGGAGAAGAGAGTTATGGCTATTTGGTAGGGGAGCATGCACGAGATAAAGATGCCGTAGTTTCCTGTACTATGATTGCCGAAATGACAGCTTATTATAAAGATAAAGGTAGTAGCTTGTACGATGCATTGATCGATCTGTATTTGGAATATGGGATCTATAAAGAAAAGCTGATTGCCATTACCAAGAAGGGAAAAAGTGGAGCCGAGGAAATCAAAGCCCTGATGGAGGCCCTGCGAGCTACTCCACCGCAAACTTTGGGGGGAGGAAAGGTGGTAACCGTTAAGGATTATTTGAGCAGCGAATCCACTGATATTGCTTCAGGCGAAAAAACAAAGATTGATTTACCTTCTTCCAATGTACTACAATTCTTTACAGCAGATGGTAGCATCATTTCTGCAAGGCCGTCAGGTACAGAACCAAAGATCAAGTTCTATTGCAGTGTAAATGATGAGTTGGCTGATCGTGCCTCATTTAAGGCGAAAGAGAAAAGTCTAGATGAAAAGATCGACCGAATTATGGCAGATCTAGTAGGTTAGGATTTTACTAGATAAAACAAGGAATGGGGTATCTCGCAGTCTGCGGGATGCCCCATTCTCATTTCAGCCATTTTTGCAAGTGGATGACGTGGTTTTTAGTTTTGAATTGTATTTTTACGATTCATGGCGTATTTTAACGTTAAAAATGATCACTCGACTTGTTATTATCCTACTACTGTCCAGTAATTTGCTGATTGGACAAACCGATTTTCTGGAATCGGATTGGGTCGGTAGAATAGAACTACCCGGCGAATCTCACTTTGTGCGGGTTCAATTTAGGGACGGGAAGACCTTTCTACAGCTCCCATATCGTGACGGCAACCTACGTTATTCCCTAGATAACTTTACCGTAAAAGATGACTTACCAAGTTTTTCGATCAAACAGAAGATTAGTGGATTGATATTTAAGGTGATGAAGCGAGAAGGCGATCACCTGGATGGGGTCGTGGATAGAAATGGCTTGGTAGGTAGTTTCTATTTGCATCGAGTTTTGCCTATAGAAGAGGCGCAGTGGCAACCCTATCTAGGAGACTATATTGGCGAAGCAGGCTTAGTTTTTAAGGTATGGGATCGATTTAATACCCTCCGATTGCATTCCCCCTTGAGTCAGGAAGTGGGGCGGATGTATAGGATTGGAGATCATCGATTTTGGGTGGCAACTGGGGAGACCTTGCAGTTTTCTGATCAAGAGGGATCGGACTTTGCCACCGTGGAATGGAGCTGGGGTGAACAGCGAATGTCAGCTCAAAGAAGGGAACTTTATCAGAAAGAAGATGACTTGATCACTACAGATAGAGGCGATACCATTGGAGTTTCTCTGTTTGTTCCAAAGGGCGAGGGGCCGTTCCCCGCCGTCCTCATCGCTCGCGGGGCAGCCAACCTAGATCGCTCCCTCAATTATATGGAGGCGGAGATCTTAGCTAGTTATGGGATTGCTGCTCTTGTGTACGACAATTATGGCACCGGTCAAACCAATGGCAATCCTAGAACTAAAGATTTTGAGGACAAGCAAGACCTGGTACTGGACCTTTATACTCACCTGCAAAACTACCCGAAGATCAAGGCCGATCAGATCGGCTTAATGGGAGGGAGCCAAGGAGCGAGGATCGCTGCTATGGCAGCTTCTAAGGCAGAGCAACCCGCCTTCCTTATTTTACGAGCACACCCCATGGAAACCCGCAAAGATCAGCAACTGTATGCCATTGGAGCTTTCCTGAGACAGCGAAATGTGACGGAAGAATTGATCGTGCAGATATTACATCTTTGGGAGCAATATTTTGACCTCGCCCATCGACAAGTGGTAGACCAGGAATACATAGCGGCCGTGAACAAGATGCGTGCTGCACATCCAGACTTAATGATCCCTGCGGCGCCTGCCAATCAGGCCCCTCCTTTCCCATGGCGGGATGATATCTACGATGCGACCAAGCGTTACCTACCAAATATTCATTGTCCCGTACTCTCCGAACATGGCGTTGAAGATGATCGGGTACCTCCGTATAAAAGTGTACACTTTCTAGAAACTGGCTTGGCAGCGGCTGGAAATGATGCCTTGACGGTGATCTTCTATCAGAATGCTAATCATTCCTTCACCATGCCTGGTTTTCGGATCGCTCCAGGACTCTTTATGAATGAAGTGCTTTGGATTAAGGAAGTGCTGGGGAATCGCTAGCAGCAGCTATTTTTAGACAGGTTGAGCCTGGGTTTAGGAGGCCCAATTGGGGGCCCAAAACCCAGGCTTAGCAAGATAAAGTTAATTGTTTTACCCACCAGATTGATCTACCCAGGGGATAGCTCCGCCTTTAATCGCTTTGGTCTGAGGAACCTCAAGTCCGCCTTCTGCTAATTGCTTAAAACGGATGAAATCCTCCTCCTGCCTTTTGCGCATCATGCCTTTCAGAAAAGGTAGCATTAGTTTCATGAACAAAGACTTTCCTTTGACTTTCTGCTGTACCCCTAGCCTAGTACTTCCTCCTAAATCTTCTAATAGGGTGTGTCCTTCCATAGTTAATCCATCGCTATCCATCTGGGCGGAAAAAGACCGACCTGGCTCGACAGCCGTGATCTCTTCATAAAAGATGACCGTTCTATTATTTTCATAAAAGGTGTACTTTCCTTGAAAGCCGACCTGCCCCGGGATGCCATTGATCGTTTCCAGTTTTACTAATCCTTTTATCCAAAGATTGACTTTGGTCTCATCAGAAAGTAAGGCGTAAACCTGATCTATGGGCTTTTCGATCTCAGTCGTTGTGGTATAAGAAATCATGTTTTAGATTTTGATATTTACACTATGCAGTGCAATGATGGGGGCTCTGGAACAGAAAAGCGTCTCATTTTTGAAATTGTTACCTGTTCTTTTAATCAGGAAATTGCCAGACGAAGAACAAGCAAGGAGAAGTGTACAATCAAAGCAAGCTTTTTACTTGGCTTGCTGACTTTTCCGGAAGGCGGAAGGGGTTTGGCCAGTACTTTGCTTAAAGACTCTATTGAAGGTGGCTTTATTACTGAATCCAGCGTCGAAGGCAATGGCTAGAATTTTGTTGGATTGCTGCATTGGGTCACTTAACAAGGCCTTTGCTGTCTGGATTCTATATCCATTGATGTAGTCCGCGAAGTTGGTGTGCAATTCATTGTTAAGAAACTCTGACAAGTGATGAACGGGAAGGTCAATGAGGTGCGCTAGATCGCTGATTTTAAGGTCGTCCTTTAGGAAAGGTTTTTCTTTTTCCATTAAGTCTTGTAGACGCTGATCTAGACTTTGGGCACTTGAAGTGGTCAACTGAGTCTGGGTTCTGCCCTTCCTGAGCCCCTCTTGGAAAAGTTTTGGTTGAGATAGGGCTACATATCCGATCACAAAGATGAGGATAGAAAGGAGTAGCACGACTAGGTAGTCAATTTCTAATCGGTAGGTGTTTTGAATCACCAGTATAATGCTCATTAGGCCGAAAAAAATGCTGAACAGACCGAATGCTTGTATGGAACGTTTAAGCCAACGGATTTTAAGAATATTACCATTTGTTCGGAATCGAGCAATGGCTTTTTCTTGCCTTTGTACACACTGATAGGATAAATAGGTATATACCAAGAACTGTCCGATCTGCAAGAACATAATTACGAATTGTTCAGGCGGCAAATTTTTGAAGGCATCTTGACCGATCGCCTCTAGAAATTGCAACTTAAAGCTGGCACTTTGTAGATAAAAGGGGAGCATACTTAGCAGTAGCAAGATGGCGATCCCAAAGTGTCCAAATAGCCTCCATTTACTACCCAAAGGCATTTGTAAATAGCTCCGAACGTATAGATAGAATAAAGGCGCAATGACAAAGAGCAGTGGGTAGGAGGTGAAGGTTAGGTGTGGGACTTCGAGAATTAGCCCTGAGATGCTCAAGGAATAGTCCAGAAGATGTAAAGAAAGAGCAAAGATCATTAGGGCAAAAAGCCGATTGGGTTGCCGATTGTGTGGTTTGGTCCATAGCACAAGTGCAAGGAATAGAGCATGAATGGCACTAACTGCTATCGGGAAAAACCAAAGATTGATGCTCGTCATGGTTCCTTCGTTAGATCTTGATGTTGGTGCTTACTAGTACTTTGTCTCCCTTTTCTACTACCGAAGAGGGTAAACTCTTCTGAATGATCTCTCCCAATCGCTCCAATAAGTGCAGTTTAGGCTCTCCCTTTACATATACCAGTGAGATTTCTCGAGCTCGGTCCTGCCCTTTGATCTCTTTGATCATATCTTCTTGATCTGCAGGAACGTTCAGGGTAGCGAGCTCTGGTAGGAAGGTAATTCCACCGCGATTTTCTACGATTCTCCGCAAGGCGTCGATGGAGTTGCTTTCATAACTTAGGGTAGTTTCAAGCTGCCGTTTATGATCGATTTTACACATGTTATTGACTTGGTCGCTAAAGCAATTTCCTTCATTCAAAAGCCAGATCTGATCAATATCTATTGCTGATAAGTCAACCTCTTCCTCTCCGAAAAATCGATGTTCAGGAGATAGCAGAACAAAGAATTTCTCATAGAAGAGGCTTTTGTACTGAAGCTTTAGTTTGGTGGTGATTGGGGTGGAAATGATTCCGCCGTTCAGTTCCCGTTCCATGATACCTCGGATAATATCCTTTGTGACCAATTCCTTAATGGTCAGCTTAACATCAGGATACTGCTCGCTAAGTTGATTGATAAATAGGGGAGTCAGATAGGGAGAGAGGGTTGGGATAATGCCGATCGTTAGCGACCCCTTTACCTCTTGCTCAATCTGCATGGCGAAGTCTCGCAGCTGATGAACTTCCAATAGTACAAATTGGGCCTTTTCCAAGAAGCGCTCCCCATTGGCAGTTAAGCGAATGGGCTTAGATTGCCGATCAAATAATACAAAACCAATCTCCTGTTCTAGTTTAGTAACCTGTTGGCTAATAGCAGATTGGGTAATGCGTGCTTTTTTGGCAGCAGCACTAAAGGAGCCCGTTTTGCTCAATAGCAAGGCGTATTCTAATTGCTGGATATTCATTATTAGCAAAACTAATAATAGCATTATGATTATTATAATGGCTAATGATAATTTTGCGAGCAGGAGATCAAAAAAGATCTCTTACCTAATAATTGGCATCCTACTAAAACACCAGATATATAAAATGGAGTAGCTCTTTTGGGAGATACTCCTTTTTTGGTAGGACTTCCGCTTATATTTGTCCAAATCTCTTATTACAATAAACCACCTCTATGGAGTTTTTCAATGCTATTCGCCAGGGAAATGTAGCCCGTCTCAAGGCTATGGTTCAGCAGGATTCTACGCTAGTTAGCAAAGCTGACACTCGTGGCTTTACACCACTTATTATGGCGACTTACAGTGAGCAGGTAGCGGTAGCCCAGTTCCTTTTAGAGGCAGGGGCAGATGTGAACCAGCAGGATGCATCCGGAAATACTGCCCTCATGGGCATTGCCTTCAAGGGACACGAGCAGATTATCCAACTTTTGCTTGATCACGGAGCTAACATCAATTTACAAAACCATAATGGATCAACAGCATTGATCTTTGCGGCCACCTTTGGCCAGACAGCTACGGTGAGCGCGCTATTGACCGCTGGGGCTGATCCATCTATTCAGGATGCTGAGGGGAAGACAGCATCCGCTCATGCTAAGGAGAAGGGGAATTCAGAGCTGGTGGCAATATTTGAGAATTTATAATGAAGTATGCTGAAGGAAAAATTTGTGGTTTATAGGTTTAGGATTCCAGCTTAGGTTTTTTCCACCATCCCCAGGCTTGTAAGATCGCGAAGAGCAATACAATCCCTCCTATCCAGGCAATGATTGAGTAGCCAATATCTGAAATGGATAACGGCCGGGTCAATAGAATAACAAGGCTAGCTACCACCCATAGTAAGTCCTGGACAATGATCGCTAGGATCTTATTTGGGCGTTGAGCTTTAATCTCAATCCAGATGGTGTAGGCGAAAAAGAGCAGACCTAATCCTATTAGTACAAAAGGAATATAAGTGGAGGCTGCAAAAATTCCAGCAATGTACTTTGGTAATGTGGCGAGTAGTAGACCGCTGAGGAATGAAAATCCGGCATTACCAGATAGCGCAAGGGGTAATAATTTCATAATGCTTCTGATTTTTGATTGGAAAAGAAATGGCATTTATTTCTGCTTTCTGGATTCAAAAATAGGTGGCTTTTTTGCCAGGAAGTTGATACTTTGCGCCAAAGTACATGTATGGAGATTCCAGGAAGACATTTACAATTATTGTTGGATTTTGCGGCCTATCGGTTTATGTCAGTGGAGACCTTGCGAGCACTTTTGCCGGACCCAACTATCGATCTCTGCGTTGAAGACTGTAACATCACATTTCCTGTATATGAGCGTGTTTTGCATGCCATTATTGAGGAAGAAGATGCTCCGGATCTAGGTGTTCGATATGGCATGTATCTCAACTTGCAGGCGCTAGGCCTGGTCCATAGTATTTCGCTCGAAGCCAGTAGTATCGAGCAGGCCATTCTCATGCTCACGGAATATTTGCGAACTTATTTCCCCATTTTACAGCTTCGGTCAAGCACCTTGGGCAGCGAGATCCAGCTTGAATTGAGTACGGATATTGAAGAGGAAAAGCTAAGGCGTTTTATGTTAGATAGTACCTATTGCTTTTTGTATCGAGAGCTGAAAGCGATGGGGATAGAGCGGGTACATTTACAAGTGCCATATGAAGAAAGCAAGGTCTTTCAAACGTCCCTACAGCAGACAGTGGAAAGAGGCGCTTATCATCGCTTTAGTTTTGACTCAGCTGTTGCTAATGCCGAGATCAATCGACGCAGTATGCAATTGATTGATGTACTACTCCCACAATATCTTCTCCTTCTAGACAGAGAAAACGGTGCTGCTTTTCCAGCTTTAGTCAAGCGAATGTTGTTGCAGATGAGTACTCCCTTATTGCCGAGTTTATCTCAGGTCAGTGCTCAGTTTGCGATGAGTGATCGAAATTTTCAACGCAAACTGCGCAGTCATGGACAGTCCTTTCGTAAGCTTACGAATGAGGTGAAGCAGCAATTAGCTCATTACTTACAAGAGGGGGGTAAGATGAAAGTCAAGGATATTGCTTATGCCCTCGGGTATTCGGAGCCGAGTGCCTACTTACATGCCCTAAAGAATTGGAAAAAGCAATAAACGCCTCGGCTACTTAGCCTATAGTTCGCCAAATTTGGCGCTGGTGACGACGAAAATGGGCTTCATAAAAGTCAAGCATCCCGGCAAAGGACAAGCGACCTCCCATAGGATGTTTGTAAACGGCTTTATTTACATACTCTTCAGGCAGGTCTTCAAAGAATTGTTGCAAGGCCTTTCTCTGTTCCTTCCATTCAGATTCTAGTTCAGCCAATTGACTTTCTGGCGGTAGTGCATCACCGGACATATTCTTCGGGGCCTGTACTTTAAATGGAAGTTGTAGGTACCACTTGACCAGCTTCCCACGCAGGTTCTCTTGCCAGCCGACCTTACTTAATTGAGGCTTAAAACTCAGCTTCTTTTCACAATACTTGTAGGAATAGTATTCGGCCAACTTGATGTGATGCAGCACCTGCATGGCTGACCAGGCCCCTTCCTTGGGCGGTTTGTTTAAGGTTTCGTGAGAATGGTCGCCTAATGATTTCAGTAGCTGATCGAGTTCGTCGTTCAAGCCTTGTAGTTGTGTGATGAGTTGGGTTCTGTTCATATCTTGGTTAGTTTATCTTTCTTCAGCTCTGTCCGTGGCAATGGCAGGACTTAGAGAAAATCCTGATATGGTATTGCGATCGGATTCACTTAGAGCGAGGTCAATAGCGTTTAAAGCAGGGCCCAGTTGGGCCTCATTCCGTGCTCCGATTATAGGTGCCGTAATATTGGGATTTGATCCCGCCCAGGCAATGGCTAAGCTTACGGGGTGATAGTTCTTTTCTTTGGCAAAATCTAGAAATGCCTGAGTAGTCTCCCTGTTTTTTTCTTGCTCATACCGTTTTTGGTACATTTTGCTGGTGTTGAATCGACCCACCGCAGGTTCGGCATTGATGTATTTACCACTAAGCCAGCCGCCAGCTAGTGGACTGTAGGGGAAAACACCTAGTCCTTCGCTAGCTGCCATGGGAAGCAACTCTGATTCGCATTGGCGCTTGAGTAGGTTGTACATCGGCTGGATGCAGGCAATGGGAGCCAGGTTTTTAAGCTGAGTGATCAAGATGGATTTCATAACCTGCCAAGCCGCGAAATTGCTCAAGCCGAGGTACAGTACCTTCCCTTGGCGAACAAAATCATTGAGGGTTGAAAGGCTTTCCTCGATTGGTGTTTCTTCATCGAAATGGTGAAGGTAGAACAGATCTACATAGTCTGTATCTAGGCGTTTCAAACTCTGCTCCAAGGATTTGGTCAGATGAAAGCGGCTCAGGCCTCGTCCATTGATGTCATCATTGGTCTTGAAATAGGCCTTGGTGGCGATCACTACTTCATCGCGATGAGGTTTGATCAATCGCCCAAGTATACGTTCAGATTCGCCCTTGGCATATACATTGGCACAGTCAAAGAAGTTAATGCCCTTGTCCCTGCACATACCATAGAGCGTAGCTGAGGTCTGTTCATCTGCACCATCTCCAAAGGTCATGGTGCCAAAACACAAAGAGGATACTTTTACCCCAGCGCGGCCTAGATTTTTATATTTCATGGAAGGCGATTGATTTAGCGTGGATGATTTCAGTTTTACATTATGGGCTATTGCAACAAGATAAGAAATCTGATACTTTAGTTTTAATTGAGCAACTCCTACTCAATGTGCGCAACTTATCCTTTTCTAAAGGGTTTCCAAAATCAGGCTATACTGCCGCTGCAGATCTTGCTCGAAGAACTTGATATCATTCATGTTCATCCGCATAGTGATTAAGAAGCTTCTGATTTCATCAGCCTTTTCGGGGTATTTCGTAGACTGGAAAGTACTGAGCAAGTTTTCATTGAAAGTATTGTATTTATCCTGGAGCGTATAACAGCGATTTAGAATTTGCACGAGCTTCAAGTCAAACTCCTGAATGATCCCCGTCTGCAGTCCAGTTTGGTAGGCACTACTAGATACGAACCCTGGTTTTAAACCTTGAAAATTGGTGGATTCGAAGTCCTTTTCGAGTTCCTCACTAGCGAGTAAGTTTGAAAAGGTTTGAGACAATTTGATGTGATAATCCTTTACTTGGTCAAGTGCCTGTAGGTTTTCTTCTAACTCAATTCTCAGCATTTCTTGGTAGGTCCTGACCTGTTGCTTGACCTTTCGGTTCTCTCCAAAATTATTCACGGCAAAGCCCAAATAAACACCAATCATTATGGGAATAATTTGGTTTAGTACGTTGGATAAGATCTTTTTCATCGACAATTTTTCTAGAGAAATTGGCCAGCCTAGGCCAGTGGCAAGATAAGAAATTTCAGATATGGCGGAGACGTCTTGTCAGTCTTGGTTAGCCTATCTCAGTTAGAAGGAATGATGAATTGTGGCCAAAGCTGTTTTGGGGTTAGCTACCGAACCTATTAGCCCATGAAGAAAGCGTGATGGCTTATAAAAAGTTTAGTAGTTTTAGGCACTTTGCATCAGTTCAGAACAAAACAGCATATCAATGAAAGATCGACTTTTTCTCAAATTTATCTCCTTCATTTTTTGCCTTTTCTTGATCGGCGCTTGCCAATCTGGAGCAGATCATGACGTGGCGACCGCCAGCATGGAAACAGCTACCTTGCCTTCCTTGTCAGGCAAAAAGGTGCTAATCGTGTATGGAGGCTGGCCCGGGCATAAACCTGCCTTGTTTGCTGAAATTGCTAGTGAATTGCTTCGTAAGGAGGGGGCAGAAGTGACCTTGTCGGATACGGTTGAGATTTACGCCAATGAAGAGGTGATGAGTCAGATGGATCTGATCGTACAATCCGTCACTATGGATAAAATCGGAAAGGAACAAATCAAAGGACTAGTTAAAGCCGTGAAAGGTGGGACTGGATTCGCGGGGGCACATGGTGGTTTTTGTGATTCCTTTCGAAGTAATACGGAGTATCAATTCATGACGGGCGCGCAGTTCGTGGCCCATCCTGGAGGACAAATTGATTATACGGTTCATATTACTAGTGCGGAGGATGCGATCACCAAGGGGATTGAAGATTTTCAGACTAAAACAGAGAAGTACTATATGCATGTTGATCCGAATGTGAAAGTACTAGCGAGTACCACCTTCACGGGAGAGCATGCGGATTGGATCGATGGGGCTGTTATGCCAGTGGTTTGGAAAAAATACCATGGAGATGGACGTATTTTCTGCATCGCACTGGGGCATAACCCGGAAGAATTCCATGAGGCGGCGGCACAGCAACTGCTGATGAATGGTTTGCGATGGGCTAGCGGAAGCAAATACGAGGACAAAGAGGAATGGCTAAGCCCAGTCGTTTATCAATAAATTTAACCTTGACGGTTTAGGTGCCCATTCATGGTAAGGCTGAATGCTATGAATGGGCGGCCTTGAAGTTGGTTTTTACCACCATAAAACTAATGAGTGCCACGGCGCACATAATGGCCATAATACCAAAGGCAGGTACATAACTCCCATCTGCTCCACTCATCTTACCGAGAAACATGATACCTGCCACAGAAGCCAGGGTGTCCACAGTTAGGACAATACCTAGTATTTTTCCATAAGATTTGCCGTAGTAGAGGTCGGCCACGACAATCTGAATCATGGTAAAGACACCGCTGTAAGCGATGCCAAAGGTCGTGGCATAATAGTATGGCGACCAATTTCCTTGATCAGTACCCATCAAGCGTAGAAATATTAATCCAACGATCAGTAAGGCAATTGAAGCAGCCATCACTAGTTTTTTATTAAAGCGGTCACTAAGGAATCCAAAAATGAGTTTCCCCAGCACACCGAATAAAAAGAAGGCAGAGCCAACATTGGTTACCACCTCGGAGGGTATGGTCAGTTCTTTTTGCAGGTATATATCTTGATGCTGTTGGATCCCGATAATACAGAACCAAAGGATTCCAGTGGCCAGAAAGATGAGATAAAGCGTTGGTGTCTTGAAAGCCTCAGCCAGTGACATTCCTTCTAATAGATTGATCTCTGGTTCACTATCTCCTCCATCCGGAAATAGGCCCATTTCTTGCGGTTTATTCTTGACTAGAAATATCCAAGGAACAATCATAAAGACGGCGCCAATGGCTGCTAAGAGCAAAGTGGCATCACGCCAGCCGATAGCATCAATGGCATCCCCCGTAATCTTATTAAAGAGCGCACCACCTAGACTACCACCCACCAAGAGAATCCCGACTGCCTTGCCCCGGTGCTTGTGAAACCATTTAGTGAGAATATACATACTTGAAATCAACCCAGCTCCCGCTAAGCCAATGGCCAAGATGATATATATTCCAATGAATTGGTTCAAATTCTGAATTCGCCCCATTAAGGCCAAACCGATCAAGATGATAAAAGAGCCCACAAGCATGATGCGCTTTGGATTTCGTCGGTCTAACAAGGCACCGATCACCGGGGTGAGAAAGGCTAAAGCAAAATAAAAGACTGAGACGGGGCGGGTTACCTCTGCTCTGGTCCAGGAAAAGACATCAATTAGGCTTGGATAGAATCGCTTTAAGGAGAGCGTTACAATACCGTTTGAAGCAGCATATATCAAACAAAGCCCCAATAGGACATACCAACCGTAAAATGTTTTCTTTGCCATAGTTAAACCTTGATCAATAGTTTGCCAAAATTCTCACCAGTATATAGTTTCTTTAACACCGCGGGAAACTGTTCTATTCCTTCAAAGATGTGCTCTTTGGTCTTCATCTTTCCTCCCCGGAGCCATTCATGTATTTGAGCAATAGCTTCTGGGTATCGTTCCAGAAAGTCAAAGACAATAATGCCTGTCAGGTATCCTCTAGCGGTCACAATTTTCATGTAGTTTTTGGGCCCGTACATCTCAGTAGCATTGTATTGAGAAATAGCCCCGCATATGACTACACGGGCTCCACGAGCGAGACGCCCCAGCGCCGTATCCAGCAGTGGGCCACCTACATTGTCATAGAAAACATGAATGCCATCAGGGGCATGGCGTGCCAGCTCGGCTTTGACATCCTGTGTCTTGTAATTGATGGCGGCGTCAAAACCGCATTCCTCGATCAAGTATTTACACTTTTGATCTGAACCGGCTGTTCCGATCACCCTGCATCCCTTTATTTTGGCGATTTGCCCCACCGTTGAACCAACAATCCCCGCGGCTCCGCTGACAAATACCGTTTCGCCGGCTTCCGGCTTGCCTCGTTCTAGCAGGCCAAAATAGGCTGTCATTCCAGGCATCCCAAGTATTCCTAGATGCCAAGATAAATTCCCTTGATCGGCTGGCACTATCCTGAGGCCTTGCCCGGTGGAAATGGCATGGCTTTGTGCGCCTAGCAGTCCTTCGACCCAAGTACCAACAGGATATTTTGCGTGTTTCGAGGCGATGATTTCTCCGATGGCAAAAGCACGCATGACCGCACCGATTTCGACACCCTTGATATAAGTGGTACCTGCATTCATCCAGCCTCTCATCGCTGGATCGAGGGAGATGTAGGCAATTTTAATTAGAACTTGACCTTCCTCGATTTCACCAATGGGGCCCTGCTGTACAGTAAAATTAGATTCGGCTACCATCCCTTGCGGTCGCTCCTGTAAAATGACTTGCGTATTTTGCATACTGAAAAGTAATAAAAATTTAGTTAATCATTTTAATAGTTAACTAAATTAACTAATTTTATTTTGTAAGCATTCTTGTTACGACATCTGCACTGAAATACAACGCTCATCTATGCACTCATACCAGATCGACCTCGACGGCCGAAACTTGCACTTTCGAATCATGGGGGAGGGACCAGCTCTGCTGCTCTTCCACGCCTCACCCAGTTCCTCGGCCATGATGATCCCTTTAATGAATGAACTCGCCCAGCATTTCCTGGTGCTTGCTCCTGACACGCCTGGATATGGACAATCTACGGGGCTTTTGGAAAAACCGAGTGGTATGCGATCTTATGCCAAGGTGATGAGGCGGTTGACAGAGGAATTAGGATTGACTCGGATAGGCATTTATGGAACTGCAACCGGAGCTCAATTGGGTATAAGGTATGCATTAGATTACCCTGATCAGGTTTCGCAGCTATTTTTGGACAATGCGGCGCACTTCACGGAGAAGCAACGGGAAGCTATTTTACAAGCCTACTTTCCAGATATCAGCCCGAAATCGGATGGAAGTCACTTGATGACCGTCTGGTCCATAGTTCGAGATCTATTTACTTTCTTCCCTTGGTGTTTCGACAAAGTGCAATACCGCCTTCCCACGGGCCTTCCTCCAGCCTCAGTGCTTCATAAAGTAGCGGTAGACTATTTGGTAGCAGGAACGGACTATCATTTGGCTTACCGTGCTGCTTTCCAGCATGAAAAGGCTGCCTTCGTACAAGATTTGTCCTGTCCAACGACCATTTTCAATTGGACAGGCAGTATTGTGCAGCCTTACATCCAGCAATTGATCCAACAAGGTTTGCCTCAGCATGTAAGTGTTCAAGATGTAGCTACATCTAATCGCATTGGCATGATGGCTAAACACATTTTAGAAAAGTGGGGGACGGGAGAACAAGCAGGAAACGTAGATCTCGGTCAG
>ENA-UENT01000536-UENT01000536.1-marine-metagenome-genome-assembly--contig:-NODE-536-length-21236-cov-8.352214_pt1 | contig 21236 bp, 13 predicted proteins | sample MGYA00237879_ERZ529330 | MGnify/ENA primary metagenome ERZ529330 (study PRJEB26372, sample SAMN05368345) | marine metagenome | biome: cultured habitat; feature: ocean water; material: water; isolation... | reverse complement strand
ACACTGATGACGCTGATCTGACTGATCACACTGATCTTGCAATCCGGTGCCGCCACACTAGCATGCCACCGCTTCCAATCAGTGTCCCACCTACTGGCTCTTCACCTCTTCCGGCAGCCAACTCTTATAATAATCCCGGTCCTCAATACCCACTGCATGCTCAGTCAGCTGCAACGGCTTAAAAGTGTCCACCATCACTGCCAACTCATGGGTGCCCTGTTTGCCGATACTCTTCTCAACAGTGCCCGGGTGTGGCCCGTGCGGAATGCCACCGGGGTGGAGGGTGATCATGCCTTTCTCCACATGCTTACGGCTCATGAAGTCCCCATCTACGTAGTAGAGCACCTCATCGCTGTCAATATTGCTGTGATTGTAAGGAGCAGGGATGGCCAGCGGATGATAGTCATACAACCGGGGCACAAAAGAACAAATGACAAAATTGCGCGCCGCAAAAGTCTGATGCACGGGCGGCGGCTGATGTACCCGCCCTGTGATAGGCTCAAAGTTGTGAATACTGAAGGCATAAGGGTACACATAGCCATCCCAGCCAACGAGGTCGAATGGGTGATTGAGATAAGTGTACGGATAAACCTGATCCTGCTTTTTGATGTAAAACAGGAACTCGCCCTGCTCATCGTGGGTTTCCAGCAACTCTGGTTTGCGGATGTCCCGTTCGCAGAAGGGGGCATGCTCCATCAGTTGGCCATAGTCATTGCGGTAACGCTTGGGCGTAATGATGGGGCTGTAGGACTCCACGATAAAGAGGCGGTTGTCCTCCTGATCAAATTCGAGCTGGTAAACGGTGCCCCTTGGAACTACCACATAGTCGCCATACTCAAACTCCACCACGCCGTACATGGTCTTCAGCCGGCCTGTACCTTTGTGGATGAAAATACACTCGTCTGCATCCGCATTTTTGAAAAAGTAATCCGTCATGCTTTTGCGGGGCGCAGCCAGGATGATCTTGCAATCGTTATTGACGAGTACCGGCTTACGGCTCTTGAGGTAGTCCTCTTCCGGCGCCACCTCGAACCCCTTCAGGCTACGGTGCTTGAGCTGCTTGTCCGCCACTACTTTAGGCGCTACGGAGTAAGGCTCGCCCACCTGAACGATTTGAGTGGGCGCATTCACATGGTAGAGCAGAGAGTGCAGGTCACTAAAGCCTTCGGTGGAGAAAAGCTCCTCATGGTAGAGCTCCCCGTTAGGCTTCCGGAACTGCGTATGCCGCTTGGGCGGTACTTGTCCTAAGCTGTGGTAATGCATAAAATTCAGTTTTTCTGGTTTTGGCAAAAGTGGGCAAAGCCGGGCGGGCAAACTGCCGCACCCGCTTTGCTGAGCTACAATTGGTTCTATTTGGTATCCTCAGAGCTGAGGTTGTTGAATACGGTATTGAGCATGCCCATCAACTGATCGATCTGCCCGTTGTCGAGCTTTGCCCAGGCTTTGCCCCGGGCACGGTGTATGATAGGCAGCACCTCGTCGATTTTTTGATAGCCACCATCGGTAAGCTGAATGCGGAACCGCCGCCGGTCATCCGGGTCCGTGATGCGCTCGGTAAGCCCTTTCTGGCACAGTAAGTCGATAATCCGTGTGATGGTGGGCGGATCCTTGAAGGTTGCCCGGGCAATGTCCAGCTGGCTCAGGCCATTTTGCTGGTTGAGCGTCTGCAGGACCACCCATTGGTCGATGGTGATTTCAGTACCGGCAGCAGCCAGCGTTTGCTGAAAAAACTGCTTCATCCGCTTGGCAGTGCGCTCCAGCGTAAAGCCGGGCATGTCGGGGCGTTCAGTGATCGAATTTGGCTGTGTTTGTGTCTCTGGCACGGCTGTGAAATTAGTTTCTGTAAAAATAATTGTTGCACGAACTAATTCAAAGCTTTCTGCTCTTTTTCTGTCCCGGTTGGCACAGTTTGACCGGAAGTTTACCGAAGCGCCGCCTCCAGTTGTTTCTGTCTGAGGCGGACAATCAACTGCCCGCCCAGCAGCAGCAGCTCCTGCTCAGCGGGCTCGATCGTATACTTTGTGCCGATATAGGTGAGCAGGTCGTAGAGGATTTGCTTGTCGCGGCCGGATACTTCAGCCCCCGATTTCAATACGCGGATGAGCCGCGCTTGTTCGTCCTTTATTTTGATGACATCGGGAGGCATCGCGTCATTGCCTTCGAGTAACACATTGAAGCCAAAGAAGACCGGCTCAATCCTTGCAGGTGTACAGGCATCCATAATATCCCGCACGAGCGTGGCACGGCGGGCATCAAGCCCACTGGAGGGCAGGCGGGCAGCTACGCCGAGAGAGAACAAGGCACCTTCTTTTTCCGAAAAGGTATACCGGTTGCCCACTGCATCAGCATCGATTATGATCAGGATTTTATGCCGGGCAGTCTCTTGTTTCAGCACCTGCAGGGCAGTATAGTAACCGGTGTTGTCGGTCATCGCTCCATCAAACAGGTGCAAAAAAGGGCGTTCTGAGCTGTAGCTGCTGACCAGAGTGGTATTGGAGATCAGGACTGGAAAACTGCCGCTCGACTTAATGCCGACCGATAAGGGCACGATGTAGGAAGCCGGGAACTCATTGACCTCCTTTTGCATCCGGTGTGTGTAACCTACCACGCCGTATTCTTCCAGCACATCAGGCGTGAAGGGGAAAATTTGCATGGTATTGACGGTAGAACTATTGGTGATGTGCATCGGCAGGCGTACCGGTAGATCTGAATCTTTAGGAATAAACATATCTCCCAGCCGAATACTTGGCGCATCAGAGCCCATAGCTTTCCGTCGGCTTTTATAGCCCAGCACCTGATCGTCAATGGCGCGCTCGAGAGCATCACCGTCGTCTACATGTGTAAACCAAAGGCGGGGGTTGAAATTGGCGCGGACCAGAGTGCCCACGTAGGAATAGGCCAGGGCTTCCCGTACACGCCACTTCACATAATCTTCAAAAACAAAAGGGGCATCGGGGCGCAGCCGGTTGTGGTCGTAGAGGGCGGCCACATAAGACCCGCCGGCAAAGCCTCCTCCGGAAACGGTAGACAGGTAGTCGACTTCCTTGAGCAGGTTCTGATACCGCATGCCTTCAAAGTCTTCCAGCCCAAGCATAATGCCAACTCCGAAGTTTGCGGCTCTTGATCCTCCGCCAGAGATGGCCACCGCTATGCAAAGGTCTGGATTTTGGCCGGGCCTTTCCTGCACACTTTTGTAAGTACTAAGGTCTATAGTAGGAGCTAGTTCCCCATCCCGAAGGAAGTGGCTACGGTCAGGATAAAGGGCTTTGTTGCAACTGCTAAGCAAAAGGCTAAAAAAAAGCAGCATAAGGGTAATTCGCATGAGGTTGACTTTTAGCGGGGTGAGCTTTTTTTCCAAATGACCTGAAAGTCGTCGATAAAGATAGTATCCTGTGGGCGTTTCCAGAAATAGAAGGCAAGGGTGTCAGAAGGGAAAGAAGGGGGGATGCGAAAGCTTCCTTCATGGCGCTGCCAGCCTTTCCCGGTTGCTGAAGAAGGGTGGATTTGATGAGTGAAGTGGAACTGACCGGCATCGGGGGCTGAAAAAACAAGCCTGGTCGTGCCTCTATCCTGCCTGGCCTGTAAGCGGTATTCGAACTCGTCAAAGGGTGCTACCGGAAACACCCGGTGCGTAAGCCCATACTCCTGCCCCGGTGCCATACGATAGGCAAATGTCCCGTTGTAACTATCCGGGTAAAGGCTTGTTTTTTCAGCACTTCTTAGCTGGACAAAGCCGGGCTCTTCAGGCCATCCGTCTGGCTCCATTTCGTAAACCATTGTGTCACGGGCTATCCATTCCGGCCTTTGCAAAAGGAAGATGGTATCCTTTCCGGGCGGTAGAATGCGCTGAAACGGATAAACCGCAACCGGGGTGTAATTGTGGTAAGGCCCAAAGCTGACTACGTAGGTATCCTCTCCGACAAACCACCAGCTTTGAGCATAGGGCAGTTTGGACCGCAGAGGCCCCGTCCGGTACCAGCCATTAAATTCAAATCCTCCATCAATCTTTTCAGGGGGGATGCCGCTTTCCAGCGCTTCATTCAGCGCGGCCCACCTGGCCCGGTTCCACGCAAAATAATCATGAGTACCGGCGATGGAGAAACAATACCAAAGCAGCAACAAAACGGCAGCTGCCGCCAGTCTCTTTTGTGGGCGAGCGTGCCCCACGGGGCGTATAATCAGCAGTCCGCTCAAGAGTACAGGCAGCAGATACCGGTCAAAGTGTACATAATTAACCAGCAGGAACAAAACATAAGGCAGCAGGAAGCCACAAAGCCCAAGGCGCAGGGTCTGTGCGGGATTTAATCCCAGCCATCCGTTATTTCGAGACGGGAGGAACTGCTGCATCAATTGGATTGTCCGAATGCTTCCATGGCTGATGAGAAGGAGCAGGCCGGTCACTCCCAGTAACTTTGCCGGCAAACCCAGCCAGGAAGGCAGGGATGGCCAATGCTCGTCATGATGGACGCCCTGCAAAGGGATCGTCCCTAATCCACGGTGGTGGAGCGTGTTGCCAAGCAGCCCCTCGTCCCAGGATAGAGCAATGAGGGCTAAACCGGCAGCACTCAGCAGCCCCGTGAGGGCCCATGCGCTTTTTGGACGGGGGCGGCAGGGGCTGAGCAACAATACCGGGAGCAGCATAAAGCCTGCATACATCAGGTATAAGCCGGCATAGTTCTGAATGCTGTCTGCCACATGCTCCGGGGTAAGCAGGTGCCTTATGCTACCTGGCTGACTGAAAGCACCGGGAAGACCGGAAGGCGTACTCTGCTGCCAGAGGATATAGCCCTGCAGGAACAGGTACACAATGGCGGTGCTCAGGAATGCCAGTCCAAGTCGCCGCCAGCCGGGCCTGCCCAGGAATCCTGCAATGCCCATCGCAAGGGGGAGAAGCAAAGCGGGTTGGCGCAACAGGATGGCAAGGCTGCTGAACAGCGTGGCGGCAGCCCACCATCGCCATTGGTCTTTTTCAAACGCCCTCAGATAGGCATAAAGGCTCATCGCCATCAGGCTCAGGAAAGGCACATCCGTCATAAAGGTGAGCGACAGTTCAAAAAAGACAGGGTTGAAAATCAGTGTGAGCAGCGCTACTAACTGCCACCAACCGGGCAACTCCAGCCGGGCCATGATTTTCTGAAAAGCCAGAATGCCCAATGTGGCGAGGACCAGCGTGGACAAGCGCAGGGTGTAAAAAGAGAAACCAAATACTTTGGCAAACAACCCGCCCCATATCACCTGCGTGAATAACGTCATAGCCGGCCAGTCGCTGACCCAGTATTCGCCGGTATCTACCCAGTGCTTTACCGCTTCAGCGTAAGACCAGTCGTCATCAAGTGGGAAGTCGCCAACGGGCCATGCCATAAGTACAGCCAACAGCCAGAGGATAGCGAGCGCCCGCAGGGGCTTTTGAGTGAGATTAGGCATAGCCGCAAAGATACGGTATATTGGTAGTTCGAGTAAAGAAAGGGAATTGTAAAATAAGCCTAAAGTGTCAGCCCGCTTTCAACAAATTTTCGTTTCTATTGTCCTGCTACTACAATACCTGATGTATCTTTTCGGCATTTCCAACCTTTTACATTTTAACCTTGTGATTGTATGAAAAACACATATTGGCCTATACTCATGTGGGCTTGCTTATTGGGCACCACACTGACTGCCCAGGTGGCAGAGCCTGACCAAATTGCTGCGCGCTACCTTATGGAGTCGCGGGCAGACCTGAAACTGACTCAGGCAGATATTGCAGACTACGAGATCACGAATACCGTGGTGACCCGCCACAACAAAGTGACCCACGTTTACCTGCAGCAGCAGCATGCCGGCATTCCGGTCCGTAATGCTATTCTGAATATGAATATTACGGAAAATGGCGAGGTGTTCAGTATGGGCAACCGCTTCATTTCCGATTTGTCCAGCCAGGTGAATACCACCCAGCCGCAGATCAGTATGGAGACTGCGGTAAGAAAACTGATGGCACATGCCAACGTGAATAGCAGCGCACCACTGAGCATCGACCGGCAACCCGGCGAGCATCATGCCATCTTCAATCCTGCCGGTCTGGCGTTGGAGCCTATTGAAGTGCATTTGGCGTATCAGCCTGTGCGGGGCGCCGTCCGCCTGGCCTGGAATGTGACCTTTTATGAACTTAGCGGACAGCATTGGTGGGATGCCCGTATCGATGCCATCACCGGTGAAGTCCTCGATGCCTTCGATCAGGTCCTGCACTGTCAGTTTGGGCCACATGTTGCCTCAGAAGAGCACCAGGCATTGCATCAGGAGCACCAGCATGCTGAAACGTTCAGTTTGCAACCGCCTCTGCCGCCTTCCTCACCTGAAGATGGCAGCCGCTACCGCGTCTTTCCGCTCACGGTAGAAAGCCCTAACCATGGCGACCGCATTCTGAAAACCAGTCCTGCTGATTCTATGGCATCACCTTTTGGCTGGCATGATGAGGACGGTATGCCCGGTCCGGAATACACCATTACCAGGGGGAATAACGTACACGCTTACCACGACATTTTTGACCTGAACGCCTCCGTTGGTGATGAGCCGGATGGAGGGGATTCCCTCAATTTTGATTTCCCGCTCGACTTGTCCACCAACCGGCCCTTCACTCAGATCGACCCACTGGTTACCAACCTGTTTTATTGGAACAACATCATGCACGATGTCTGGTACTACTATGGATTTGACGAGGCAGCCGGCAATTTCCAAACAACGAATTACACCGGATTTGGTGAAGGCGGGGACTATGTGCGTGCAGAAGCCCTGGACGGCAGCGGAACCAACAACGCCAACTTTGCAACGCCTACCGATGGCAACCGCCCACGCATGCAAATGTACCTTTGGGGCGGAGCACTGCCCAACCTCGATACCGATGCCCGGCTGACAGTGACAGACACCGCCGGCAACGCTACAGATTACACTTTTGTGCAGGCGGGTTTCGGAGGAGCCCTTCCGGAAGCCAGTGCACCGCTAAGCGGCGAGCTGGTCCTGGTGGAAGATGAGGCAGCGCCTGTCACTGATGCCTGCGAAGACCTGGTGAATGCGGCGGCACTGGAAGGCAAAATTGCCATTATTGACCGTGGCAACTGTGAGTTCGGATTCAAAGTGCTCAGCGCGGAGAATGCGGGCGCAATTGGTGCAATCATCTGCAATAACGTAGCCGGCGACCCTATCACCATGGGTGCGGGTGCCGTAGGCGATCAGGTCACAATACCCTCTGTAATGATTACTCAGGGCGACTGTGCAATTCTGAAAACACTGCTGCCTGGCGCTACGATCACCCTTTCTGCTCCTGAACTCCAGGTCCCCAACCCGGGCCCTTCCGGCCTGAGCAGCGACCTGGATAACGGCGTGATTGTGCACGAGTACACCCACGGTATTTCCATCCGCCTTACCGGTGGCGCGGGCAACAGCGGCTGTCTGGGCAATTTCGAACAGGCCGGCGAAGGCTGGAGCGACTGGTATGCTCTGGCGATGACAACGACTTCCGAAAACACGGCAGACCAGGTACGGGGCATTGGCACCTACGTTGTCAATGAACCCACTAACGGCGGCGGTATCAGAACCTATCCCTATACTCGTAATATGAACGTCAACCCTCATACCTACTCAGACATCAATGGGGAGTCTGTTCCGCACGGCGTAGGTTCGGTATGGTGTGCTATGATTTGGGATATGTACTGGAATCTGGTCGATGAATACGGCTTTGATGACAACCTTTACACCGGCACCGGTGGCAACAATATAGCGATGCAGCTGGTCACTGATGGTTTGAAACTGCAGCCCTGCGGCCCTACCTTCCTGGATGCCCGCGATGCTATTCTGGAGGCAGACATGCTCAACTACGACGGGGCTAATCAATGCCTAATCTGGGAGACCTTCGCCCGCCGTGGGCTGGGCGCGAGTGCAATAGCTGGTGGGGTGGAAGCCTTTGATATTCCGGATGCCTGCAACTTCACTTTCCGGGTGAACAAAACCGGAGTAACAGAAGCCGATGCCGGTGATGTCATTACTTACAATCTCGAAATTATCAATGGCCGTACCGTAGCTGTGGAGGACGGTATCGTTACCGACCTTTTGCCGGAAGGCACCACTTTTGTGGAAGGCAGCTCCAGCTGCCCGGCTACTGTGGAGGACGGTGTGCTGACCTTCGATCTTGGTGAAGTGGAAAGCGGTGCGACCATCAACTGTAGCTATCAGGTGGCACTGGATGACGACAAAGGAACCTACGCAGTCTTTGAAGATGGTGCGGAAGAAGGGCTGGACAACTGGACACTGGAAGCACCGGTGGGTACCAATAACTGGCAGGTGACCAACGTGGATGCCTATTCAGGCAACACCTCCTTCTTTGCCCGCAACCTGGCCACGGCATCAGAACAAAGAATGACCATTGAAGTGCCTATGCCCAACAACGGGCAACGTCGGGGTATTTCCTTCTGGCACCGTTTTGATACCGAAAATGGCTGGGACGGCGGTATCGTCGAGATTTCTCCAAATGGGATTTTCTGGCTCAACGCCAGCGGCTATATTTTGGAAAATAACTACAACGGCACACTCAACCCATCTGCAGGCCATGATTTGGCAGGGCAACTCGCCTTTACCGGCGATAGCGACGGTTGGATACAAACGACCATCGACCTGGAGTCTATCTCATGGAGCAACATCATGGTACGCTTCCGTTTTGCTTCTGACGATCAAACCGGAGGCAACGGCTGGTACGTAGATGATGTCCGGGTACTTGGCGAACTCTACAGCATTACCAACGTAGCCTGCGCCGGGGAAGGTGAGGAAGCCCTCTGTGATGAAACAACGACGATCGTCAACATCGAGAATCCGGTCGCCACGCGCGAACCTGCATTGCAAGTCGCTCTGACGCTGTCACCCAACCCGACCAAGGGCAAAGTGGTGCTCGCGCTGGACGAGCCTCTTACGACAATAGTCGACCTGGAAGTGCTCTCCGCCGATGGCCGTCAGTTGCGTTCGGAGCAATTCGATAGCCTGGAGAACCATACCCTTGATTTCTCAGGGTACAGCGCCGGGGTTTACCTGGTCCGTTTGCGCACCAAAGACGGCGTAACTACCCGTAAGGTGATTGTGCAATAGACAATTGAAAGGATAACTTTCAGCATAGTGTGGCTGCCCTGCCTGAGTGTAGAGCAGCCACATGTGTTTTGGGCAGCTTGCAAGGCTGATCCATTTTGCAAGCAGAGAATGCACAAAAAGCCTTACCTTTCTCCAAACCACAGGAAAGATAAATGTCAGGTACCCAAAAGCAGCGGCAAGCATACAACGAAGCATTTCAGGAAGTCCTGGAACAGCTGAATCCCCAGCAGCGGCAGGCGGTGGATCAGATCGAAGGGCCGGTGATGGTCATTGCGGGGCCGGGGACAGGCAAAACCCATATTCTATCTTCCCGTATTGGCCGTATTCTTATGGAGACGGACGCACAGGCGCACAACATCCTTTGCCTGACCTTTACTGATGCAGGGGTGAATGCGATGCGCGAACGCCTGCTGCGGTTTATTGGCCCGGAAGCGCACCGGATCCCTATCTACACCTTTCACTCCTTTTGCAATAGCATCATACAGGACAACCTGGAACGCTTTGGGCGGCAGGAGCTGGAACCCCTGAGCGACCTGGAGCGGGTGGAGCTGCTCCGCAAAGTGCTGGATACCCTGCCGCCGGAACACCCCCTGCGCAGGGGGCGCAGTGATGCCTACGCTTACGAGACACAGTTGCAAAACCTCTTCCAGCAAATGAAAGCCGAGCGTTGGAATGCACCCCTGATGGAAGAGGCTATCGATGCTTACCTGGAAGACCTGCCCAACCGGGAGGAATACATCTATAAAGTCAGCCGGAATGGGCAATACCAAAAAGGGGACCTCAAAACCAGTCAGATCGAGGAAGAAGTGGAGCGTATGGAACGCTTGCGGGCAGCTGCCCGGCTATATCCGGACTACCAAAAAGCCATGCAGCGCGCCAATCGCTACGATTACGACGATATGATCCTCTGGGTGCTCGATGCCTTTGAGCGTTTCCCCAATCTGCTGCGGTCGTATCAGGAGCGTTTTCTCTACATTCTGGTAGATGAATACCAGGATACCAACGGGGCGCAAAATGAGATCATCCGCAAGCTCGTAGCCTACTGGGAGATGCCCAACCTGTTTATTGTGGGCGATGACGATCAGTCGATCTACGAATTTCAGGGCGCCCGCCTGAAAAACCTGACAGACCTCTACGAGACATACCGCAAGGGGATAAGGCTGGTCGTATTGGAGGATAACTATCGCTCCACGCAGCCTATACTCGATGCGGCCCGGCATGTGATCGGGCAAAATGATATCCGGATCGTCAACCGGCTTCAGGAGCTGGGTGTCGAAAAGGTGCTAAAGGCGAGCCATCCGGGCGTAAAGGATTTGCCTGCTGTGCCGGAGGTTAGTGTATTCCCTAACCCCCTGCAGGAAGAAGTATGGCTTGCTGGTGAATTACAGCGGCTACAGGGAGCAGGTGTGCCCCTCAATGAAGTGGCGGTCATCTATGCCAAGCACCGGCAGGTGGAAAGCCTGATGGAACTACTGGAAAAGCAGGGTGTTCCCTATCAAACGCGGCGGCGTGTGAATGTGCTCCACCTCCCGCTCATCCGTAACCTGAGACTGATGCTGGAGTACTTCGCGGCCGAGTTTCAACGCCCCACAAGCGGTGAACACCTGTTGTTCCAGATCATGCATTTTGTTTTTATCGGGCTGCACCCTGACGATCTTTCTGCTATAAGTCAGTGGCAGGCCCGGCAGAACGGGAGCAAACGCAAGGCCTGGCGCGATTTCCTTGCCCATTCTGAAGACTGGGCCGGGCTGGGGTTGAAAGATCAGCCCGCACTGCAGCGGTTTACCGATTTTCATCACCATATGATCCGGCAATACACCAACCTGAGTGCGCCGGCTTTTGTGGAACAGCTCCTTAACCGAAGCGGGCTGCTGGCTTATGCTATAGGTCAGCAGAATAAAGCCTGGCTCCTTCAGGTACTCCGGTCTTTCCTGGACTTCGTGCGCAGAGAAGCAGCCCGCAATCCGCGTTTGACAGTGGGAGGGCTGTTGGACCTGTTGCGCAGTATGGATGCCAACCGCCTGCCCGTGGAAGCCAGTGAATCTATCTACGCGCAGGATGGGGTACAATTGTTGACCGCCCACAGTGCCAAGGGGCTGGAATTCCGGCAGGTCTTTTTGCTGGATGTGACCCAAAAGCCCTGGGAGCCCAGCTCAAGGGGCAGTAATTTCCGGTTCAAACTGCCCGATACGCTCACTTACTCCGGAGAAGAGGACCCGCTCGAAGCCCGCCGCCGGCTCTTTTACGTGGCCATCACCCGGGCGCAGGAACGCCTGCATTTGTCTTATGCCACCCAGGGTATGGATGGAAAAGCGACACCACGGGCCCGCTTCGTGGATGAGTTGCTGGAGCAGGGAGCCGTAGCTGTAACCGAACGCGAACTGCCTAAAGATATGCTGCTGGAAGCCGAGGTCCTGCGGTTGATGGAGCAGCGGGCACCCGCAGTACCTGCCCCTGACCGGGATACCATCGAAGCTTTACTGGAAGGTTTCCAGCTCAGTGTTTCTGCCCTCAACCGCTATCTCCGGTGTCCCTTGGGATTCTACTATGAGAATGTCCTCCGCGCTCCGGTCCTGATGCGCGAAGCGGCCCACTATGGCACCGCCATGCACTACGCACTGGAACGCTATTTCGAACGCATGCGTACCCACCGGGAACAGGAATTCCCACCGGCAGAGGTCCTAATCGAGGGCTTTGAGCAGGAAATGGAACGCCGCCGTGGCTTTTTTGCCCGCCGGGAATTTGAGCGCAGGCTGGAAGCCGGACGGTACAACCTGCAGCAGTACTTTGAGGCACACCGCAGCAGTTGGTCCAAAAATGTCCAGATGGAATACCGGCCCCGAAATGTGGAAGTTGATGGTGTGCCGGTCACGGGCAGCATTGATCAGCTTATTCAGCTCAACGCAGATCAGGCGCGGGTGGTGGATTTCAAAACGGGCAGCCAGCAAAAGAGCAAGCTCCGCCGTCCGACTGAGAAAAACCCCAATGGCGGGAGCTACTGGCGGCAGTTGGTCTTTTATAAATTGCTCTACGAAAACTATCCCGGCAATACCCGCACGGTAATCTCCGGCACCATTTCCTATCTGGAACCCGACAAAACAGGCGCTATGCCGGAAGCAAGCATCAGTTATCAGCCCCGGGACACTGCAACCGTGCGCAAGTTAGTCCAGGAAGTCTATGCGGCCATTCAGAGCCACGACTTCTTTACCGGGTGTGGCGAAACCGACTGCCCGTGGTGTAATTTTGCACGGGAACACATAGTGCCCGATACCTTCGCGCAGCCCGAAATCGAAGCCCTTGATGACGAGAGCTGATCTTAAGACCGTCTTAGCTGTACTGGGCGAGTAGCTGTTTCACTTCCTGCTCCCTGGTATCGAAGTGGCGGCTAATGACCTCAGGCCTGGGATCAATGATGTACTGCGGTTCTTTGCCTTTCATACGGATGGCAACCTTGCGTTCCACATAGACCACCACACCGGATTCCTTGTCAATGGAGCGGATTTGACCGGCTTTTTCCATCGCTTTATATCCTTCAGAGTTAATGCGGTTGATGATCCGGCGGTTCTTTTCGTGCACTTCTACCTGATACACCACCAGCTCCGCTTTACTGCCAATTGGCGTACTTTCAATCACCCGTACCTGTCCGTAAATAGCCCGTGCGGAGCCATTGTTCGCCAGAGGATAGTCCGTGAGGGCATTCTCAGCGACCAGCTTTTCATTGACCTTTTCGAGGTTGCCATCGGAAATGCCAGAGTAGATGCGCTGAAGCTCCGACTGCAGCCTGCCACTATCGGTGCTGTTGCAATTGTGTAGTAGTAAGGCGGTCAGGAGAATAAAAAAATACTTAGTGTACTGCATTGGAACAATTAATTAACAAGAAGCAGCTGCATAGTCAGCCCGCTTAATAGACAAGTTAAAACGCAATCCGGTTGGCTTTAGTGTAGAGCGGTGGCAAAAGTAACATTATCTTTGCAATTGCCTACCTTCGCGCTGATCGCATTTACAACCGTATGCCATGAAAGTAGCCGTTATCGGAGGCGGTGCCGCTGGTTTTTTCGCAGCCATTGAGGCCAAGCGCAATCATCCGCAAGCCGCCGTTGTCCTTTTTGAAAAGTCGCGTAAGCTGCTGTCCAAGGTGAAAATCTCGGGGGGCGGGCGTTGCAATGTAACCAATGGCTGTACCTCCATAGCCGAGCTGTCGAGGGCTTATCCCCGGGGCAGCAAACAGCTGAAGAAAGCCTTCCGGATCTTCAATACTGTGCATACCATGGACTGGTTTGAGAGCCGGGGTGTGGCGCTTATGACACAGCCAGATAATTGTGTGTTCCCGGTTTCCCAGGACTCCCAGAGCATCATCGACTGCTTCCTGAAGGAGGCCCGGCAGCTCGGGGTGCAAATTGAGACGGGCGTTGGCGTGGCAAAGCTGCAGCCGGTGGGAGAGGGGCTGAAGCTGCATTTTCTTAAGGGGGTACATCCGCCTGCCTTTTTCGATAAGGTCATTGTTGCAACCGGTGGTTCTCCAAAACGGCAGGGTCTGGAGTGGCTGGAAGCTCTGGGGCACCAAATTGAAGACCCGGTGCCTTCCCTCTTCACCTTCAATATGCCCGAAGAACCGGTCACCGAGCTGATGGGCGTAGTAGTTGAAGAAGTGCAGGCCAGCATTCAGGGCACCAAGCTGAAATCGGATGGCCCCTTGCTGATCACCCACTGGGGGATGAGTGGGCCGGCTATTCTCAAACTCTCGGCCTTTGGAGCACGTGCGCTGAGCGAGTTAGGCTATGTGTTTAAGGTGCAGCTCAACTGGGCGAACGAGCAGAATGCCGAACAGGTGTCGGACGACTTACGCGGTATCATGGCCGCGAATCCAAAAAAAGACCTGAACAATGAGCGCCCCTACGCTTTGCCCAAACGCCTGTGGAGTTACCTGCTAGCCAAAGCCGAGCTGCCGGAAGACAAAAAATGGGGCGAAATCGGCAAAAAAGGCTTGCATAAGCTTACCCATCTCCTCACCAATGATGTGTACCAGGTGAGGGGCAAAACTACCTTTAAGGAAGAGTTTGTCACCTGCGGTGGCGTGAGCCTTCAAAGCATCGATTTTAAGACCATGCAAAGCAAAGCCTGCAAAAATCTTTATTTTGCGGGTGAAGTCCTGGATATTGACGGAATCACGGGAGGTTATAACTTTCAGGCTGCCTGGACGACAGCCTATATCGCAGGGCAACTCAATTGATTAACCAAAACGACGAAAACCATGGGATTACTGTACACGCTTATCGTAGGTGCCATTGCCGGCTGGCTGGCCGGGAAAATTATGAAAGGAGCCGGATTTGGCCTGCTCGTCAATATTGTGCTGGGTATAATCGGCGCTTATGTAGGCAACTGGCTGTTTGGTGTGCTGGATATCAGTATTGGCACAGGCTCCGGTACCATCAACACCATTATCACTGCCACGGCAGGCTCGGTGGTTGTGCTGTTTGTTGCAGGGCTGCTGAAAAAGTGACCTTAGCCGGAGCGGCAGGTTTGAAGTGCCGCTCCGGCTATACACTCACTAATACGTCCACGCCGGCTGCCCCTCTTCGTAAGGTATGCACGGCTTATATTGCCCGGGTATAGGCAGGAAAGCGGTCACTTCCGTACCTACCTTTTCCGAAGTGAAATATCCAAGCAGCACGAGTTGCTTGAGCTTAAGGAAGCCGGACCATGCCGTCTCGCCCATATCATCCGGCACCGTCTCTATACTGCGGGCTTCTGCATCTATGGTATTGAGCAAGGCGAGCCGCTCTTCGGAGTCAAGGCCCGTGAAGGTTTTGTTATGTTTCGACTGGGCTTGGGCTTCAATCTGCTCTATACTATCGCGCAGGGACATTTGCTCTTCTTCCGGCAGACAGGTAGCGGCAAGCTGGTCGATGAATTCCGGTACGCCCACATCTTTAGCGCCCGGAGTATCGGTTGCGGGTAGTATGGTCTCGGCAATTTCCGAAAGGGCGGCGGCCTGTTGGGCATCAAAAAACTTCGGTGCCCAGGCAGTTGCCGTAGAGGCTTCTGCCTGACAGCCATTAAGCACAGCGGTTATGGTGGAAGCAGACAGGGCCGCACCGGTCAGCAAAACGGTTCTTTTTATAGCTTCTCTTCTGTCCATGATCAGAGGTTCATTTTTTTGAGTTCCTGCACCGCATGATCGGCAGCCCGTGCCGTAAGTGCCATGTAGGTCAGGGATGGGTTCTGGCAACCGGCTGAGGTCATACAGGCCCCATCGGTTACAAATACATTGGGGCAGTCCCACACCTGATTGGTGCTATTGAGCACGGAGGTTTTCGCGCTGCGGCCCATTCTTGCAGTGCCCATTTCGTGTATGCCCAGGCCCGGATAAGAACCGGCATCGAAGGTTTCGACATTCCGGAAACCCGCAGCCTCCAGCATTTCAGCTGCCGAGTCCATCATATCCTGCCGCATGATGCGCTCGTTTTCCTTAAACTCACAGTCGATAGTAAGAGTAGGCAGCCCATGCTTGTCGGTCACTTCCTTGTTTAGCCTCACATGGTTTTCATAATACGGCAGGCACTCTCCAAATGCGCCCATGCCTACCTGCCAGGGGCCTGGTGTAATGAGCTGCGCTTTGTACTCCGCGCCCAGCCCCTTTTCCATTTCCTTAATGCCCCGTACCCAGTTTTGGCGGCTGCCACCTCCCTGATAACCGAAGCCCCGGATATAATCCTTGCGCTCGGTACGCTTGTCGAGGTTGCGGAAACGGGGGATGTAAAAGCCGGTTGGCCGCCGCCCTTCATCGTACCGGTCGCCATAGTCATCGTGTATGCCCTGTGCACCGGCTCTGAAGTGGTGGTCCATCAGATTATGCCCGAGCTGTCCGGAGCTGTTGCCCAGCCCGTTAGGGTTATACTCGTCGGCGGAGTTCATCAGGATGAACGTGGAGCCCAGGGCAGAAGCACAAAGGAAGACGATCTTCGCATAGAACTCCATCGCCTCTCCGGTCTCTGCATCGAGCACCCGCACGCCTTTGGCTTTCTGCGTTTCCGGATCGTAAATAATGGAGTGCACCACTGAATTTGGGCGCAGCGTCATATTGCCGGTGGCTTCTGCAGCCGGCAGGGTAGCGGCATTGCTGCTGAAGTAGGCACCGTACGGACAGCCCCGGATACAGCGGTTGCGGAACTGACAGGCACCCCGCCCATGGATGGCCTGCGTGAGGTTGGCCGTACGGCCGATGGTCAAAGTTCTGCCGAAGTTGGTCTTCATGCTGTCTTTGAGGTGTTCCTCAATACAGTTGAGGGGGATGCCGGGCTGAAATTGCCCGTCCGGTAGATGGGGTAGCCCTTCGGCAGTGCCCTGAATGCCTGCAAAGCGCTCCACGTGGTCATACCAGGGCGCCAGGTCTTTGTAGCGGATGGGCCAGTCTACGCCGTAGCCGTCTTTGGCGTTGGCCTCGAAATCCAGATCGCTCAGCCGGTAAGAATGCCGGCCCCACATGATGGAGCGGCCACCTACGTGGTACCCCCGTATCCAGTCAAAACGCTTCTCTTCAGTGTAAGGGTGCTCCGTGTCCTTCACCCACCAGTGCTTGGTGGAAGGTGCCATGGTATAACCCGTACGCTGCTGTTTGGGGTAATCTTTGAGTTCCTCCTGTGTGAGCTTGTTGCGGTTGGGCAACTCCCAGATTTCCTTCATGGCAGTGGGGTAGTCGCCGTGACGTACCATACGCCCACGTTCCAGAACGATGGTTTTCAGGCCTTTCTCGCAAAGTTCCTTGGCGGCCCAGCCACCACTGATGCCCGAGCCTACGACGATGGCATCATAGGTGTTGTCGGTTTTGCCCTTGCTGTTGAAGTACATGCGCTGCTTTTAGTTTGTTAGTGAGATCTTTCTGAGGCAGTTGGCGAAAATACCAAAAATAATTGCTCAAAACAGATGAAGAACGCAATAATTGGGCCATCGGTTTAAAGGCAGGCCAGTACGATTCCCCGAGGGCGTGATACTGACCAATAAAAAAGCGTTAAATCAGTGGCCAGGGCTCTGAACTTTGAGTTTGCTGCGTTATACTGTTGTCCGATATTTTGATTGGGTTGCCTGCGCAATGCTGAATACCATACCTTCAACTACCCTGATGTTTTAAATTATGAACTCTAACTCGACCCCAAACCAATTCCGCGCTTTCCTGATAGGGCTGTGCGTATTCCTGCAACCTGTCATAGCCCGCACGCAGGACTTTACCATCATCGCCGAAAACCAGAATCTGTATTCGGTAGACATCGGTGCCTGTGAGGTGAACTTCCTGGCTGCCATTTCTCCACCTTCTGTCAGTTTTGCGGATATTACCTATACGCCAGACGGGCAGCTCTGGGGCATCTCTACGGATGGGCGCTTGTACCGGGTCAATCCGAATACCGGCACCACTATCCTGATGACCATCATCCCACAGGGGGGCTTCTCTTTCTACACCAGCCTGGTCGCTGACCAAAATGGACTGATCTATACGGTGGGGTCCAATGGGAATGTCTACACCTACAATCCGGCAACCGATACCGCCACTTTTCTCGGGCAATCTGAATATGGATCGGCAGGGGACCTCACTTTCGTGAACGGGCAGTTGGTTATGGCCGGAACTTCCAATCAGATGATCGAAATTGATTTAGATAATCCTGAAAACAGCTCACCCATTCTCAATTTCAACGTAGGCGGCTCCATTTTCGGGGTGGTCACTTTCGTGGAAGACTGTGAAAACACGGTGACCTATGCCAGCAATGACAGTGGACAGGGCACTGTTTTTGCTATCGATTTTGATAACGGGCAACTGACGCCGGTCTGTAACGCAGGCGTGGTCATTTACGGGGCAGCCAGCGAACTGGAGTTTCTGGCGGCTGCACCTCTTGAACTGGAGGAAGTACAAACCGTATCTGCCGATTGCGCGGATCCTGTAGGCAGTATTTCCGTCGAGGTCTCCGGAGGCAACGGCGGGCTGATGTACAGTCTCGACGGCCAGGCTTTTCAATCCTCCAATGTGTTTAGTGGTTTGCTGCCTGGCATTTATACGATTTTGGTGGAAGACAGCTTTGGCTGCACGCTGGAAGTGGAAGCAGAAGTGGAAACAGAAGGGGAGGCACCGGTTATTCAGGAAATCCTCCCGGAAGGAACAGCCTGTGGAGCCGACAACGGCAGCCTGACTATTGTGGCAGAAGGCGGGCTAATGCCCTACACGTTCAGCATCAATGGGGAGGATTTTCAAGATGAGCCCACGTTCGAAAACCTGCCCGCTGGTACTTACCTTGCCACAATCCTTGATGCACAGGGCTGTGCGGATGCGGTGGAAGTGGAAATAGATAGCAGTACTGCGCCCCTGGTTTCCGGGCTTGATGTGGATCCCTGTGAGGCATCTGGCGTCAACCTGACGGTTATGGCACTCAACGGCACTCCACCCTATACCTACAGCATTGACGGAGTGGCTTTCCAGTCTGATGCATTTTTTCCAAATATTCCCAGTGGCCTGCTCACCGTTACGGTGGTGGATGCCGCCGGTTGTGAAGCCACTGAAGCGGTTGATGTACCGGAAGCCACCCCTCTGCCTGCGTTGTTTGCCAGCACCACTCCGGTCAGCTGTACCAATGACGGAGGTACGGTCAGCATCGGGCCGGGCCCTTTCAGTGGGCTTACCTTCAGCCTTGATGGCGGCCCGTTTGGCGAAAACCCGGTCTTTGGTGCCCTGCCTGCCGGAGCCTACACGGTAATGGTAAGAAACGAGGTGGGCTGTACCGAAAACTTTGAAGTGGAGGTAGAGGACCTGGAAGACGGCCCGCAGTTGCAGGAGGTGCTGGTTCAGAATACCACCTGCGGAGAAGATAACGGGTCTTTGGAATGGGCATTGACAAGTGGTACTCCTCCCTTTACCTATCAACTGGACGCCGGCACCCCACAGGATAATGGTTTTTTTGAAGGCCTGCCTGCCGGTACTTACGTTCTGAATGTGGAGGATGCCCAGGGCTGTACCCTGGAGGCAGCAGCGGCGATAGGTGAAAGCGCCCCCCTAAGCATCAGTATTTCCACGGCTTCCTGCGGAGAGGGGAGCAGTACGCTCACGGTGTCTGCCAGCGGAGGGAGCGGGACAGGACTGGAATTTCGGGTCGATCAGGAGCCCTGGCAGTCTGCCCCTGTTTTTGAAGGGCTAAGCCCAGGAATATTCACCGTAGAAGCCCGGGATGGCGAAGGCTGTACAGCGGAACAGGAGATCACGATAGCCGAAGTACCGGCTTTGTCAATCGCCCTGGATTTCGTGCGTGGCTGTGGGCCGGGCGAGAGTGCCCTGCAGGTTAGGGGCAGCGGCGGGAACGGCGGACTGCAATTTCAGCTCAACAGCGGTTTGCCCCAGGGCAGCGGGCTTTTTACCGGGTTATCGGCTGGCCGCTATCAACTGACGGTAGCGGACTCGGCGGGATGTACCTCCGAGATATTGCCGGTGGAAGTGCCCGGCGCGGAGCCCCTGCGGCTGAGGGTGCAGGATATTCAACCCGCCCTGTGTGCAGCTCCTAATGCCCGGCTTACCCTCGCCGGAAGCGGGGGCACGCCGCCCTATTTCTATACGGTGGATGAGCAGGAGCAGAACGAGCCTGTATTTGACAACCTGGGCGCAGGCATACTACCGCTACTGCTGACTGATGCCGAAGGCTGCACCCGCATGGATAGTGTGGCGGTGGCTACTGATTGCCCCATCTATGCCCCCTCGGCATTTTCTCCCAACGGCGATGGCCGCAATGACCGCTTTGAACTCTTCTCCGGACTGCCTTTCTTTGTAGCGCAGTACCAGATTTTTGACCGCTGGGGCGGGCTGCTCTACGAAGTCTCCGGTTTTGGATCGGAGGACAGGGCCGCATACTGGGATGGTACCGCTGCGGGAGAACCGCTGAATACCGGGCTGTATACTTACTATATTGAGGTACTCGACAGCGAAGGGGAAGCGGTAACGCTAAAGGGCGGCATTATGCTGGTCCGATAAATCTAAATAACATGATCGACTCTGATATCCGGAAAGCCCATACGCTGGAGGGCAGGTTTTACCGGGACCCGGCATTATTTGAGGCGGCGGCAGACCGCATTTGGGCGAAAGCCTGGCACTATGTGGAGGACGCGGCGGACCTGTCTGTGGCGGGCTACGCGCACCCCTTTACCCTGCTGCCCGGGGTATTGGATGAACCACTGCTCATCGCAAATGATGCCGAAGGGCGGCGGCGCTGCCTGTCCAATGTATGCACCCACCGAGGTAAAATCATTGTGGAAGCGCCCGGGCCGGTGCGTCAGCTGAGCTGTGGCTACCACGGGCGCTGCTTCCGTCTCGACGGGACTTTTAAAAGTATGCCTGCGTTTGAAGAGGCCGCTGATTTCCCATCGGAGGCAGACCACCTGCCGGCGTTGCCGTTGGAAGAGTGGCTGGGGCTGCTGTTTACGAGCCTGGAGTCTTACGCAGACTTCCGGGAGGCGGTTGCCCCAATTCAGGAACGGGTAGGGTTTTTGCCGCTGGATGAGCTGCAGTTCATGGAAGAGGGGAGTCAGGACCACCTGGTGAAGGCAAACTGGGCGCTTTACTGCGATAATTACCTGGAGGGCTTCCATGTGCCTTTTGTGCACCCGGCTTTGAATACCGCACTGGACTTCGGAGCCTATGATTACGAAACTTTTGACTGGTGTAACCTGCAGATCGGCATTGCTAAGCCGGAGGAGCCTGCTTTCGATTTGCCGGAAGGCCACCCCGACTACGGCCGGCGGGTCTATGCCTACTACTTTTTCCTCTTCCCCAACCTGATGTTCAATTTTTATCCCTGGGGCTTGTCGCTCAATGTGGTGGAGCCTTTGTCTATTGGCGAGACCCGGGTGCGGTTCCGCTCCTATGCCTTCCCCGGCACTGCCTTCAGCCGTGCCGCCAACAATATCGACCAAACCGAACTGGAAGACGAAGCGGTCGTGGAAAGTGTTCAGGAGGGGATTCAGTCCCGCCTGTACAAGCGCGGGCGGTTTTCACCGAAAATGGAACGCTGCGTGCACCATTTCCATCAATTGGTAGATCAGGCGATGCGCGGTTAAGGGCTTCCCGAAAAATAAGTTTTCCAATTGGGTTTTGCTTTGAGGAGGCA
>ENA-UENT01000535-UENT01000535.1-marine-metagenome-genome-assembly--contig:-NODE-535-length-21285-cov-9.558724_pt1 | contig 21285 bp, 15 predicted proteins | sample MGYA00237879_ERZ529330 | MGnify/ENA primary metagenome ERZ529330 (study PRJEB26372, sample SAMN05368345) | marine metagenome | biome: cultured habitat; feature: ocean water; material: water; isolation... | reverse complement strand
CAGTTGTGTATTTTATTTTTCGAGAAGCCCTTAGAAAAATACGCATCATGTTGTTGCTTTTAAGAGTTATCGGGTTTTTCCTGAAACACGGGACATCCAGTTGAGCAGGCAATCTGCAAACTGATCATTAAAGTTGTTCTGGTAGTACGCTGCCCGGACCTCGCTCTGCCCGGTGGCAAAATCCAGTTGTTCTTCAAAATTGTCCATTTTGAGCAGGGAGTGATTGGTCTTTTCGATGAGCTGAAACGTACCATTGCCAGGGCGCTCCCGGTTGATTAGGCCAGCCAGTTGCTTTGCGCCCCGGTCATCAATCGCAGCAAGGTCGTATTCTCCATACATGGCCAGTACCGGGCAGTCCACCTTTTGCCATTCGGCAGGCAGGTTTTTCCGATCCAGGGTTTGCCAAAAGGAGTAATGCCTTCCAAAACAATGATCCTGGCCATCATAGGACATCAAACCGGCAAAAGCAGCCCGGTCTTCATCGGTCTTCAGGAACTCAGCAGGAGCTAACTCATCATCAAAGTAAGCATTCAGCAGGTGCCGGCCAGACTGCAAATCTGCCATTGCCTGCCCGGGGTCTTCGCCCATGCGTATACGCTGGTCCCAGTGGATGTCAAACATATAGTCCTTCCAGGGCTTGAGCACGAAACCATAGGCCATTACGCCGGCAGGTTGGAACTCAGCCGCAAGGAAGGGCGCCACTACTCCGCCCAGGGAGTGCCCGTAAAGGAATAGTTGTTCCGTATCAATGCCGTCCTGCTTCAGCAAAGCCTTATATCCGGCTTTAAATGCTAACAGCTCAGCATCAAAATCTATGCTTTCACAGTCCGGTGTGCCGGCGCTATCCCCCACCCCGGGCTTCTCCACCCGGAATACGGCATAGCCATTGGACACCCATTGGTTAAACAACTTGCGCATCGGGCTATGTGGGCTAGCATGCTCTACGGTTTGACAGGTGTAGCCCTGCAGGAAATAGATGACCGGAAATGGACCATCTCCTTGCGGTTTTTCGAGGAAAGACCGCAGATGCCCGCCACCATAGGGCACCTCACCGAAGTCGATAGTAGCCCCCGGAGCCAGCGGGAGCGGACGGGCACCCATAGGGCCTGTTTGAGTCAGCTTACGACCGTCTCTGATGGTAGTCAGGACAACTTCCTCCCCAGCGCTGAGTTCACCTAGCTGGGCTACAATACCGGCCGGGCTTTCCACCGCTTCTCCATTGACCTCAAGGACCAGGTCGCCTTCTGCTATTCCAATTGCTTCGGCGGCAGACCCCGGCATCACCTTCGCCACTTTTATCCCCTTTGGAGCATCCATGCCCGCCTTAAGTGCTTCCGTTGCACTAAGGGCTGCAGGATAGATACCCAACGTACCAGAACGTTTGAGGTGCTGTGCCTGCAATACTGCAACACTCAGGACAAGCGCACACCATAGTAACCCTATTCTCATGACTTCCTTTTTCAACAAAGGTAGCCGCTCAACCAAAGCCGGGGTTGCACTAAATTGCTAATTAGAACGCACGTAGTCTTTTATGGCAAGTACCAGGCGGTCCAGGTCTTCCGCGAGCGTATAGACATTGGGTGTGATGCGCACCCCATTGATACCTTCCCATTTGATGGGGACGGTGTGGATTTTGTATTTCTTGAAAAGATGGTCATAGAGCTTCCCGGCGTCACGGTCTCCAAACCCGACATTAGCAATCGCACCTGCAAGGTCGGGGTTATCTGGTGTATAACTCCGGAAGCCTGGCAGGTCCCGCACCTGATCCACCCAGTAGGTGCGCAGGTATTTCAGCCGGGCCTCTTTTCGGGCGCTGCCAATGAGTTTATGAAACTGCACGGCCTGCCCGATCGCCTGCTCAATGGCAAAGGAACGGGTGCCCAGGTGTTCGAACTTGCGAATATCACTGCTGTCCGGCTCAGGGGCTGCGAATAAGGGATAGATGGCCTCAATTTTAGGTTGGCGCACATAAAGCAGCCCGCTACCGAAGGGGGCACAGAGCCATTTGTGCAAACTGGTGCCTAGGTAATCGCACTGCAGTTCCTCCACCTTAAAATCCAGGTGTACGAAGGAGTGAGCAGCATCTACCATAACGTCGATACCCCTTGCCCGGGCCTGCTCCGCGATAGCACGCACCGGCAATACCTGCCCATTCCAGTTGATCATATGCGTCAGGTGGACAACACGGGTTTTATCCGTAAACTGACTGATGTAACGCTCGGCGATGGCGCTTTCCTCTTCCATCGGCAGGTCCAGGTCGACCCATTTGAGGACGACCCCATCCCGGTGGGCCCGCTGTTTCCAGGCATTCATCATATTAGGATAGTCGTACTTACTCAGCACCACTTCATCTCCAGCCTTCAGCTGTAGTCCAAAAATGACGGTCTCAAGGGCTTCTGAGGCGTTCCGGTTGATGGCCACTTCCTCCGGGCTACTGCCCAGCAAGCCAGCCAGCTGAGCCCTCAGGGGTTCCCTGCCTTTATCGAGAATGCGCCACATATAATAGGAGGGCGCTTCGTTGCTCAGCCGGTTGTAGCGTTCCACGGCTTCCTGTACTACTTTTGGTGAAGGGCTGACGCCGCCGTTGTTGAGGTTGAGGATGGTTGGAGATACGGTATAGGCTTGCTGAATCAGCCGCCAAAATTCCTCATCGGTGGCATCTGGTTGCCGGGCGAGCGCTTCCAGCAGCGCTTTACCGGAATCAGACTGAAAGAAAGGCAGCGTAGCCAAAGTGCCAGCGACGGTGCCCATATGAGAGAAGAACTTCCTTCGGGAGTGCATAGTATACTGGGATTTTCAGACAATATACACAAGAGGACGGAAAATCATGGGCATTGTGCCCGAAAACGAGAGGGAGATTCGCCCGCAAGGCGTTTAAATGTCCGGCTAAAATACTGAAGGTCGCTAAACCCGCACTGTGCAGCGACATCGGTTACACTCAGATGAGGCTGGCGAAGTAGCGCCTTGGCCTGACGAATACGCTCCTGCTGCATAAACTGATTAGGCGAAAGCCCAAATGCCTGCCGGAATGTCCGGATAAAATGAAACTCCGATAGAGCCGCCTCCCGGGCCACTTCACTGACCAGCATCGGCTGACTGAGGTTATCCAGCATATAAGCCTTTGCGATGGTCAGCCGCTGATGCAGCTCCTCGCGGGTGGAACGGCGCTTGGCAGGGATCGCGAAAACTTCTTTTGCGACCTGATATTCTTTGCGGACCACCGCAATGGCCAGTTGCTCGAACAGGGCATCATTATTTTGAGATAAAGCATGAGGGCCCTGAATCAAATTCCGGACGATGGATTCGATAGGAGAATGCCGGACAGAATAAGTCCGCTGACGCACCTCGAAGGTCTCTGCTGAGACCTGCCCCTCCAGCAATTGTTCAGCAGACTGCCCGAGCAGAGATTGCGCCTGGCTGACCTGTTCCGGATCGATGTACAGGCAAAGCCCTTTTACGGTTTTGCGGGACCGCACGAAAGCCGTAACCTTCTGCTGATGATTGACCATCAGGAATTGCCCGGCTTTAACATGATGCAATTGCCCATCCACTTCGTACTGTTCTTCCCCTTCCTGCACATACTTAATTCCAATGCCCTGACTTGCCCGGCAGGAAACCCAATCCTGAAGATCTGAATAAACCACCCGGTTGAGAGGGTTATACCCCGTTTGGAATGCTTTAAAGCCCTCTGCTCTTACAAACTGTGGATCTAACTTCATCTTGTTTATTTGGTCACTTTACTAACGACACCGATTCATTGAGCTGCCCTGCAAGACAAAAGATGAAAAAATGCCCGCTACCAGACAAAACACAGGAAATCCGGAAGGTGAGATCCGAATACCCGATCTATTTCAGGCGGTCTAAATATTCCTATCTTGCGGCAATAAAGCTAATCTATGAACCCACCACCAATGGATACGATTATTTTCGACCTTGGGGGCGTCCTGATCGACTGGAACCCCCGCCATTTATTCCGTAAGCTCTTTGAGGAAGAGCAGGAGATGGAGCATTTTCTGGAACATGTTTGCACAGGCGACTGGAATGAGCAACAGGACGGCGGGCGCCTGTTTGCCGAAGCAATAGCCTTGAAAACAGCTGAATTTCCGGAATACGGGCCTCAGATCAAAGCCTTCTTTGAACGGTGGCCAGAGATGCTCGGCGGGCCGATTGAGGGCACCGTCTCCATTCTTGAGCAAATCCACCGGGAAAAGCGTTACCGCCTGCTTGCCCTCACCAACTGGAGCCATGAGACCTGGCCGGTCGCCTGGGAACGCTATGGTTTTTTGAAATACTTTGAAGACATTTTGGTATCCGGAAAGGAAAAGCTCAAAAAACCCGACCCCAGAATCTATCACCTGCTACTGGAGCGCAACGGTGTCCGCCCCGGACAAGCCCTTTTTATCGATGACAGCCACCGGAATGTACAGGCTGCCCGACAGGAAGGCATACGCACCATCCACTTTACCAACCCAACGGCCCTGCGCACCACCCTTCAGCAGTTTGGAGTGATCCACTAACCTGGTGCAACATTTCCGTGTTATTATACGTAAAAACCAGACATAGCGGCAAGCTTAACAGTGGAAAACACATCATTAATGACTTCTATGCTTATATTTAGCCGCAAACACTAGCAAAAGCTGGACCTAGCTCAGCTTTAGAACAACATTCAGCATACTTTGAGAAGGCAGTGCCAAACAAGGGAGTAACCTAAGCACTGCCGAAAAAACACATACGGTGAGAAAACGATCTACGGGAAAGCGTGCCCTTACCCCCCATAGTCCTTTCATAACTAAACGCATAGGTATGAAACAATTCCTGGTATGGGCCACGCTAATTTTCCTATCCGCACAAGCCTTAGCACAGCCTCAACAACTCGTCCGGCAAAAGCTGCTGGAGGGCCTGTCCTGGCGCAACATTGGCCCCTACAGAGGTGGCCGCTGCGTTGCTGTTGCCGGTGTGCCCAGTTACCCTCTGCGCTTTTACATGGGCACTACAGGCGGGGGCATCTGGAAGACAGAGGATGCCGGCCAGAGCTGGGACAACTGCTCGGATGGCTTCTTTAATACCGGCTCCATAGGCGCCATTGCTGTAGCGCCTTCTGACCACAATACCATCTACGCAGGCACAGGAGAGCATCCGGTCCGGGGTGTGATGACCAGTGCCGGAGACGGCGTGTATAAATCACAGGACGGAGGCCGCTCCTGGCAATACCTGGGCTTGAGGTATGCCCGCCATATCTCTGCTATTGTGGTCCATCCGAGATATCCGGACATCGTCTACGTAGCCGTACAGGGCGCGGTACATGGCCCCTCTGAGACCCGTGGCGTATACCGGAGTATGGACGGCGGCATGTCCTGGCAGAAAACCCTCTTCATCAACGAAACAACCGGCGCTGCCAGCCTGAGCATAGACCCTTCCAACCCCAGAATACTGTACGCCGGTATGTGGGACCATCTGCGCTCACCCTGGAGCATACGGAGTGGTGGCGAAGGCTCCGGCCTTTACCGCTCCACTGATGGCGGGCTGAACTGGGAAAAACTGGGCGAAGGCCTGCCTGAAGAAATGGGCAAGGTAGGGGTGTGTGTCGCTCCTTCCAACCCGGCAAAAGTCTACGCCGTAATTGAGGCTGAAAACGGAGGCGTGTACCGCTCTGAAGACAGGGGGGAGCACTGGGAGCTGGTCAATAATCAGCGGGTCACCGTGGCCCGGGCCTGGTACTACACCAAAATCACAGTGGACCCCACCGATGAGGAAACAGTGTATGTACTCAATGCCCCTTTGCTGAAATCTAACAACGGAGGAAAAGACTTTACCAGTATTTCCAATCCGCATACCGACCAGCACTCCCTGTGGATTAACCCGCGTAACCCGGAAATCATGGTGCTGGGCAACGATGGAGGGGCAACTGTGACTCTTAACGGCGGCAAAACCTGGTCTTCCCAATACAATCAACCCACCGCTCAGCTATACCGCATCGCGACTGACAACCGCTTCCCTTACTACATTTATTCGGGGCAGCAGGACAATACCACGATTGCCATTCCCAGCAGGACAGCCGATGCGGGTATTACGGACCGCCACTGGTACCCGGTTGCAGGGGGCGAAAGCGCATTCATCGCCCTTGATCCCGACAATCCCAAACGAGTCTACGGCGGCAGCTATCAGGGCAACCTTTCGGTTTATGACCAGGAAACAAAACTGACAAACGACATTATGGCTTACCCGGCCCTGCGCCTCGGAAAAGCCCCCAAAGACATGAAGTACCGCTTCAACTGGAATGCCCCGCTGCTGGTACAGCCTCAAAACCCAAATGTGCTGCTGCATGGTGCCAATCTGGTGCTGCGTAGTGAAGATGGCGGGCTCTCGTGGACAGAAATCAGCCCCGACCTTACCCGCAACGAACCGGAGAAACAGGGACAAGGCGGCGGTCCCTTCACCAATGAAGGCGCAGGTGGTGAAAATTATAACACCATCAGCTACCTGGCTTACTCCCCACATGAAGCGGAAGTCATCTGGGCAGGTAGTGATGACGGCCTGTTGCACCTGACTACCGATGACGGGAAAAACTGGGTGGACGTCACTCCGCCCAATCTCGGAGAGGCTTACATCAACTGCATCGAAGTATCTCCTCACGACCCCGACCGGGTCTATGTGGTGGCGATGAAGTATAAATTTAACAACTTCGAGCCCCTGGTATATCTGTCTGAGGATAAGGGAGCAACCTGGCGAAAAATCACCAGAGGCATAGACGCGGAACACTTTATTAGAGTCGTTCGGGAAGACCCAGTTCGTCCCGGCCTGCTCTATGGCGGGAGCGAAAGAGGCTTCTACATTTCTTTTGACAACGGGCTGCGCTGGCAGTCCTTTCAGCTCAACCTTCCTGTGTGCCCCATCACCGATTTAAAAGTGCAGGGCAATGACCTCATCGCTGCAACATCAGGCCGTTCCTTTTGGATCCTTGACGGGCTATCCCCCCTGCGGCAAATTGAAGACAATATCATACAGCGCGCCCACCTTTTCGAGCCGGAGCCTGCCATCCGCTACCTTGCCGACCTGCCGGATGAGCCGGTATACGGCCTTGGAGAAAACCCTCCCAACGGTATGCAAATTGCTTATTACCTGCCTGAAGCCCTGGACAGCTTCCGGCTACAACTGGAGGTACTCGATGCTTTTGGCAATACGCTTCGGACCTTCACCAATGAAGCACCTGAAACCGCAGACAGCTACGAAGGCGGGCCCAAACCGGAACCCACCCTGCCCGCCTGCCGGGGACTTAATGTTTTCCACTGGGATCTCCGGCGGGAGCCTATGCCTGGTGTGCCCCATGTTTTCATCCTGGGAGACTACAAGGGCAGCCTGGTGCCCCCCGGGCAATACCGTATCCGGCTGACCACCCCCTATGGGGTGCTGAAAAGCGATGCTGTCCTACAGGCAGACCCCCGGCTGAAGGCTCCTCAGGAGGCTTATCTGGCCCAACAGGAATTGCTGCTGAGCATTGAGTCGGCGGTCCGTGAGGTCCATCAGTCGATACAACATATGCGCAACGTCAAGCAACAGGTTAAACAGCTACATGCCAACCTCAAGCAAATTGACTGCACCCAGGAAATCCTGGATGCCGGCGAGCACCTCATTAACCGGATTACGGCCTGGGAGGACAATCTTATTCAGCCGAAGCAGGAAACCCATCAGGATGTGATCAACTACCCCAACCGGCTGAGCGCAGAACTAATGGACCTGAAAGCCCGGATCGACCATCCTAAACCGGTGGTAACGAAAGGAGCTCTACTGCGGCTGGAGCACCTTTTGCAACAGTGGGCTGGCATGAAAAAAGAGATGCGGAAAATCACCGGGGAGGATATTTCCGCTTTCAATGAACTGTATAAGACCTACCAGATACCTGCCATTATGTTGCCACTCGGTTCGGAATAGAAAAGCCGGCACCTGTCATCTCGCAAGCGCCGGCTCTGTCCTCTTTGATTGCAACTAACAACGGGCCATCGTCAGCGTACCCATTGTGTAGTTTATGGTCTTTCCATTATAAACCGCTGGTTGTTGCCCACGCCCATGTTTTCTAATTCCAGCTTTTGATTCCCAAGCGTATACAGGTAGTTGATCTCTATGCCATTCAGGTCTACCATGATCATCGTGTCGTCTCTGGTATAGGTTCCTTCATTGAAAAGCAGCCCTTTTTCAATCGTAAGGGTTCCCTCTTCCGTAAACTCATAAGTAGTTCCTTCGTTTGCATCCGCAAAATCGCCGAAGGCTTCGGTGCTGATCCACTTGCCAAAGAAAGGATCAGCAGAGGTGCCCGATGCTTGAGGTCAAAAACCCGTAAAATGTACCATAACTCCGGGAAAATAGTCAAAACTACAATGTGGCGCATGGGTTTTCTTTGTAAGTAAGGAAACAAACTATCCGCAACCAACGGCACGCTGGCAGTTGTGCCACAGTTGCAGTCGTAAATCAAGCCTGAAATGGAAACCGTAACACCCGGTAACGCTACTGTTACCCCTGATCAAGCTATGCCCGTAAACACCGGGCATCATGGAGACAAGTTCCAATCGAATTTCATCACCAAATACATCTTCAGCCAGGATCATAAAATGATCGCCCGGCAGTACCTGATCACTGGTATCGTATGGGCAATCATCGCTGCATTGATGTCAATAGTATTTCGTCTTCAGCTGGGCTTCCCGGAGGAGAACTACGCCTGGCTGAAACCCATTCTCGGTAAGTGGATTGTGGTGAATGATGCCGGCATTGGCTCACTGGCGCCTGATTTTTACTACGCGATGGTCACCCTGCACGGGACTATCATGATCTTCTTTGTACTAACGGGGAGCCTGAGCGGCACTTTCAGTAATTTGCTGATTCCACTGCAGGTAGGGGCCCGGGATATGGCCTCCCCCTTTATGAATATGCTCTCCTACTGGCTGTTCCTGCTCTCTACGCTGGTGATGGGCTCTTCCCTTTTCCTGAGCACCGGTGCCTTTGGCGGAGGCTGGACGCACTACCCGCCCCTCAGCGCACTACCTCAAGCTATGAGTGGCTCGGGTGCAGGCATGACGCTATGGATCATCAGTATTATGCTCTTCATTGCCTCAGTGCTGCTCGGTGGCATCAATTATATCGCCACTATACTGAACATGCGCACTAAAGGCATGAGCCTCTGGCGTATGCCGCTAACCACCTGGTCTTTTTTCGTAACCGCCATCATTGGGTTACTCTCTTTTCCGGTTCTTCTGGCTGCTTTGGCACTGCTCACCTTCGACCGGGGTATGGGCACAAGCTTCTTTCTGAGCGAAATCTTCATCGGGGGGCAGGCACTTGACCATGTAGGCGGCAGCGCTATCCTCTATCAGCATCTGTTCTGGTTCCTGGGTCATCCGGAAGTATACATCGTTATCCTGCCAGCTATGGGCATCGTATCCGAAATCATGTCCGTCAATGCCCGAAAGCCCATTTTCGGATACCGAGCTATGGTGTTTTCCATTATGGCCATTGGGTTCCTGTCCTTCGTGGTGTGGGCCCACCATATGTTCATGTCTGGAATGAACCCATTCCTGTCCAACTTCTTTGTTATTGCCACGCTGATTATCGCCGTGCCATCGGCTGTAAAGGTTTTCAACTGGATCGCAACGCTTTTTCGGGGTAATATCCGGTTCAATACCCCCATGCTGTTTGCGATTGGTTTTGTATCCATGTTTATTTCCGGTGGCCTGACCGGCATTTTTTTGGGCAATTCGGCCATTGACATACAGCTGCACGATACTTATTTCGTTGTGGCGCACTTCCACATCATTATGGGTGTGGCGGCCTTTTTCGGCACCTTTGCCGGCGTGTACCACTGGTTTCCCAAGATGTTTGGCCGGTTCATGAATGAAACCCTGGGCAAAATCCACTTTTGGGGTACAATGATTGGCGCCTATGTCATCTTCTGGCCCATGCACTATATTGGTATGGCAGGGGTACCACGCCGCTACTACCGATTCGACTCTTTCCAGGCCTTCGGGCAGTTTGAGACCATCAATCAGGTGATCACGATTGCGACGATTATCACTTTTGGGCTTCAACTGCTTTTCGTTCTGAATTTTTTCTACAGCATCTGGAAAGGCCGCAGGGCGACAAGCCTTAATCCCTGGAAGTCTAATACCCTGGAATGGACGACACCGATTCAGCCCGGTCATGGCAACTGGGAAGGGGATATCCCGGAAGTACACCGCTGGCCCTACGACTATAGTTCCGCAGAAGCTCAGGAGGCAGATTTTATACCGCAGACTATCCCACCAAGCCCGGACTATCAGCGAGAAGCCAAAGCGCATTAAAGAAGTTAAGCTTTTCATTTTAATATCAGGAAGCCGTCAGTTTTCAAAAGCTGGGGGCTCTTTCCAACCGTTGCTGGCGAAAAAAGCTATTTTAGCAACGTTGAAAATGATGGAGACCTATTCACCATGTCAGAACCCAGAAGCTTTAATATTGATGAACTGCGCTGTAATGCCTTCACCCGGGCAGGCAAACATTTTGACCTGGCCCGGCACGAGGTTTTCATGTCTGAGACGGACGGGTTTGCCTACCCCCACCGGCACAACTATTACATGCTGCTGCTCGCCACTTCCGGCAATGGCAGTCAGCTGATCGACTTCAAGGCCTATGATGTCAAGCCGGGGCGCCTCTTCCTGATGTCGCCGGGAATGATACATGCCTGGGAACGGGATGAGGGGCTGAAAGGATATGTACTGTTCTTTACGGCCGACTTTTTCACACAGCGCTACAACATGAATAAGCTGTATGAATTTCCATTTTACTCTTCCAGCTATGAGCATCCGTTTGTGGATTTGGATGAGCGGAACCACGAAGCCTGCTGCACCCTGCTCGAACAGATGCTGGCAGTGTATCACGAAAACAAGACCGGGATGATGAGCATGCTGCGCTCTTATGTGAATGTCATCCTTTGCCGGGCACAACAGGTTTACGAAGACCGGTTTCAGGCTAACCCAAGCGAAACGCCGCAGCTAAGGGATATCATACAGCGGTTTGAGCAGCTGATTGATCTGCACTACAGCGAGACGAGGCTGGTAAAAGACTATGCGAAGTTGCTGCACCTCACGCCTAACTATTTAAATGCTGTTGCGAAGGAGAAGACAGGGCAATCGGCCGGCCACCTCATCCGGCACCGGGTGATGCTGGAAGCTAAGCGCATGCTGGCTCACGAAAACCGAACGGTCGGTGAAATCAGCGATGCGCTTAACTTTAAGGATGCGGCTTATTTCTGTCGCTTTTTCAAGAAGTACGAAGCCACTACTCCGGAGCGCTTCCGTAAGCAGCTCTTCTCCAGAGCCGGGCATCGGTAAGTGAAAGCTTAAGCCTTAATGCCACAGCCTACCGCTTTAGTTACAGGCGGATGGGGCGTTTCATTTTTCATCAGGGCATTGATGGCATTCTCCAGGTATTTTTCTTCTACGCCTTCAGGGTCGCGCACGCTGTCATCAATAGCACCGTGGTACTTGACATAGCGGTCGGCATCCAACAGAAATACCTCAGGCGTTTTGGTGGCGCCATAAACAGGGTATACTTCCTGCCCTTCGTCAAAGAGGTAAACGAAAGGGTAATCCATTTCCTCTGCCCGCTCCTGCATCGCCTCGAAACTGTCGCCCGGCTGAATGGCAGGGTCGTTGGGCTGAATGGCTACTACCGGATAGCCCTGCGGGGCATACTTGTTGTGCAAGTCAATAATGCGCTGCTCGCTCGCTACAGCAAAGGGGCAGGTATTGCAGGTGAAGATAACGACATAGCCCTTTGGAGCAAGGCCATTCGCATCTTTGATACCGGCAAGGCTATAGGTCTTTCCGTCTACATTTTTGAGCTCGAAGTCAGGTGCCTGCTCGCCAACGGCAATGCCTTCAGCACGCTGAGATACCGTTTTGGCTTCAGGTTTGGTCTCGGTGGCTTCCGTCGTTTCCGTATTCGCGGCTTGCTCTTTTCCGGCTTCGGTGGCATTGCCGCAAGCGGTTAGCAAAAGCCCAAGCAACAGGGCAGTCATCAGGTGTTTCATGGTCAAAGTGTTATGGTTGATAAATGGTATTGAGTTCCTGTTCCAGCTCTTCCAGGCTGTGCACCGCTTCTCCAACGAAGTGGCGGTCCTTGCCCCGGTAAAAAAGGGTAGCCGGTATGGCGCCGCTCCATTCCGGGGAAACCCGGTCAATCCAGTCATTGTACTTGCCATCCAGCAGTACGGCTACCAGTGGCTTAATCTCCCGCTCTTCAACGAAAGGGACGAGGCGGGATTGCAGCTGAGCCGGGAAATCAAGACTGATGAGCAATATCCGAACCGGTTGGCTGGCGTATTTCTTACCCAGTTCTACAAAGTAGGGCAGTTCCTTAACACAGGGCTTGCACCAGGTGGCCCAGAAATTCACGATGTAAGTGGTGTCATTATTCAGAGCCAGTAAGGGCGCGATATCGTCAAACTTTGGATAGACAGGGATGCCTGCCAGAAGGCTGTCTGCTTTTGGATAGCCTTCGTAGATTGCTGCCACTTCTCGTTCATCAGATGCGCTGCCAGCTGTACCTTGATCTGCTGAAGCACCGCAGCTGCTGGTAAGCAGCATTATCGTGAGAATCAGTCCTGTTTTCATGATGATCGTTTTTCCATACTTGTCCTAAGGAAAACGACGGCGCGCCAAAAGGGTTTACCAAAAAAGGGTGCCGCGTATACGGCACCCTTCCAAAATAGTAATTAGTATGAAATCGCTTGGTTCTTACAACCTTAGTTCTTGAGCGTGCTTTGCAGCGCGCCCGGCTGCTGCGGGTCCATCAGCATAGGCATATCCCCGTCGGTGATAATGACCTTGGTATTAGGAGATTTGGCCAGCTCTAGGAATGCTTCGATGGACTTGAACTGCAGCACGTTGGGGTCGAGCCCCTGCGAGATGATGTTTTGCGCATCCCGGATACCTTCGGCTTCGATGCGGCGGCGCTGCGCTTCCTGCTGTGCTTCCTGCAGGACGAACTCCATACGGAGCGCGCGCTGTTCGGCTTCCAGTTTTTCCTCGATAGCCCGGGCCAGGTTGGCAGGCAGCTGTATGCTCTTGATCAGCACCGCTTCGATGAGTATCCCGCGTTCTTCAAGTAAGCCCGCCATCTGATCGCGGATCGCCACTTCAATGGTTGCACGCTCGCCGGTGTGCATGTCTTTGGCGAAGTAGCGGGCGGTCACATCGGAAACGGTAGACCGGAAGACAGGGAGGATGACGTTATTCTCATAATTCCGCCCGATTTCCCGGAGCAGATCGGGTGCTTTGTTTGCTTTTAGGTTATACAGGATGGAAATGTCGGCCCGGATATTGAGCCCTTCTTTGGAAGGCAGGTTGAGACTGACCTCCATATTTTCGGTTTGGACCGGCACTTTGACTACCGTAGTGGTGAAGGGGTTGAATACCCGAAGCCCTTCGGTATATGGCCGGTCAGCATACTTCCCAAAAGTGCGCTTGACGCCGACCTCTCCTTGCTTTACTACGGTACAGCTGGTCGTAAGCGCGGACAGCGCCAAGCACATCATTAAAAACAGGAAATTTTTCATAGCCATTAATTTTAAGGTGATCAATAAACCATAACATTGATGATTTAGTACCACAGGACGCGTTTCGTGAGCCCAAACGAAAGCCATCTTTTCAGCAAAACTAGCTTTATTGATAGCTTTACTATAAAGACAAAGCAAACTGAGCTTAGTTCGCGAAAAAGCTACTTTTTTTGATGGCAATAAAATGGCTGGCCATTCTTCCGGAAGATGCTTTAAAGAAAGAGATATAGTATTACTATCAGGAAAAGAGGAGGCAAAAAAAGCGGGCAGCAGGAATCCGGGGGGAAGCGCTACTGCCCTTGTGTTTCAACGTGCACAGCTAAAGTAAGGATAAATGTAGTACAGCGCAAGTGGCTGGCTTTATTTATTCGCTCCTGCCAAAGCCACGGAAAATGTAGAAAAGCATTGTTTCATCCATTTTAGCGATCAACTATTTGAGATTCTGTCGTATTTTTCAGGCCTCAAACCAAACACACTGAACAATGCTAAAAGAATTCAAGGCCTTCATCATGAAAGGCAACGTACTGGAACTGGCCGTAGCCGTAATTATTGCGGGTGCATTCGGAGCCATTGTCAAGTCGCTCACGGCTGATGTCATTATGCCACCGATTGGCCTCGCGCTGGGCGGGGTAGACTTCTCCAGCCTCGCTATCGTGCTTCAGGAGGGCGTGTCCAATGACGCGGGCGAGCTCGTGCAGGAGGAGGTTGCCATCCGCTATGGTATTTTTATACAGCGGATTTTAGACTTTGTAATTATCGCCTTCATTGTTTTTATGATCATCCGGTCTTACAACCGCCTGACGGAAAAGAAAGAGGCAGAGGAAGCCCCACCCGCGCCTAAGGGGCCTTCGCAGGAAGAACTGTTGGCTGAGATTAGGGATTTGCTTAAGAAGTAAAGCATGGAGGAGGAGGAAGACACTTCCGAAGTGCCTTCCTCCTACACACACCCTACTGCCGGATAAACCGCTCTACCTCCAAAGAGACACCATTCTGGCTCAATACCATAAAATAGAGCCCCGGCGGAAAACCCGCCAGCGGCAGGCGCAAGTGATCGGTTCGAACGGTCTGCTCCCGAATGACTTGCCCTACGCCATTGACCAGCGTCACAGTTTTCTCCCCTTCCAATGCTATGTCCAGCGTAATATATTGATGGGCAGGGTTGGGATACAGTTTTAATAAATCGTGCTGCGGACCAGGGGCTGTCTCTTTCGTGCTGGTCAGCAAAGTATCACAGGGCGCATCCTGCCAGTCCCCCAACGCCTTATTAGGATAGTGTGGGATAGTCCGCTGCATGCGGTAGGGCAGCGACAGCCCCTCAAGCGCTACCATAGCCGTATCCGGATTATCATCATTGGCAGGGATGGTGTGCAGGTAAGGCTCAGATGCATGTGGTGCAATGAATAATGTGCCGTGAGGGGCACGATAAGCATGTATAAAACTCGCTCCAATATTGAGGGGCGGGCGATAAGCATGGCGCAGCGTATCTGGCGGATCACTAAATGTTACCTTCATAATCTGATGCCAGTAAGTCAGGTAGACATACTTGGAATCATCAGAAAAGACGCTTCCTCCCCCACCTACTACATTGTAAGGAAGGGGCGAAAAGCCTGCCTCCTCAAGATCACCGCTGCACCGGTCAAAGGTCAGGAACTGCGCGCCACATTTAGAGCCATACCGCACGAGCCGTTCACCAGAGGGCGAAGCCGATAAGGAGCGCTGCCCCCGGCATGGGGGAAAGGGAAACGCATACCCAATCTCCTGCACCTCGTGCTGTTGCACACCGTCTGGCGTGAGCAGTATTTTGTGGTAGCTGGAAGTGCCAAAGTCATTGGTTATCAGCCACCAGTCATTGCCATTGCCATGCCGGATCATATCAAAAGGGTCTACTTCTCCATCCAATAAAACCTCATTGACGGAAAGTACGGTCAACTCCCCGGAGGACGCGTCATGCTCCACTTGGGTCAGGTAAAGCGGGCCGTAGCTAATGGAGTGCGAAATATCGTCCTGCACCCCCAGATGAAGGACATAGTATAGGTGAGGGTGCGTCCTGAAGTTTACAATCGTGGCACCTTTGGGGGCTATGTAGCCATAGTCGTCACAGACCAAATCGTGTATCGGTCCGGGGTTCAAATTTTCCCCTCCGGCTAAGATTTGATGGTTTTGATCGTAGAGATGGCAGCCATTCGTGTAAAACAGTACCTCCCTTGCCTCATCGAACACCCCCGCCATCGTGCTTTCAAACTGTACGGGTGAATCAAAAGGTTCAAAAACAACCGTATCCGGCATCGCTTTAATGAGCATTCTGCCGTTCACAATCGTATCCAGGCTTTCGGTATAGCCTCCAGCCCAAAATTCCTGTGCGCCGATGAGCATCGGCAAAGCAGTTAACGTAATAAGTAGGTATAGTCGCTTCATTTATTCACAGTCTATGGGCTCTAGCCGGTAATTTGGAAAATGCGGGACCGTGGCTACATTTGAAGTAGGCAGTGGAAAACCATGTTGCCGGAAGCCACAGGCTTGCCCCGGAAGGTTCGGCCGCTCAATCACATGCAAATGACGGCTGGACCCTATCGCAGAAATATAAATTTTCCCATCCGGCGCCAATTCGCTAAAGGCAAAACCATCGCTAAAAGGGAGCATATCCAGCTCGTGGTAACGGTCCCAGTTGGCAATCGTATCCAAAGCATAGGCTTCCGGCTCTTCCCGGGTGTCTAACTGAATTAATTGTCCAGAGGTGTTGTAGTAAACAAAACGGGAATTAGGCGAGAAGGCTAACCCCGTAAAGGTATTCCTGAATTCTGTAGGATAGAACCGGGCATTATACAGCCTGCCTTCACAGCGGTCAAAGGAAAGGACGGTTATACCATTCCAAAAGTCAGAACGGGCAAACATAGTCCCGTCCGGAGAAAAAAGGCTATAGCCTGGTTGATCCACTTTCTCAGGATCTTCGTAAATATTGATGCCCAGGGTATCAACCCGGCGCAGGTGCACGCCGCTGCTGTCTACCCGATAAGTATGATAGATATTGGACTGATGTTGCCCAAAAACCAGCCACCAACCAGCATTATCGGCAGTTTTGGTCATGCCAAAGCCCGCATTGTAGGCATCCGTCAGCACGTTACCTTTGGATGTGACCGCTCCCAACCCTTCGTTCGCTGACATATCGATAACAGAATAATAGATATCCCTTGGAAAAAGGCAGCAAATAGGCGGCGTACGCAGAGAATCATACCGCTGATGGAAGTATAAATACTCATTCTCCCTGCCCGGATAGCGTATTGACAACCCCGACATTGAAGATATGTATGGACCAGGGTGGCTAATGTCCCACCAATAACCAGGGTTAATATTATTGCCGCCTTCCATTACCTGACCTCCCATATGAAAGATATGCCGACCCTGAGAATAGTACAGTACATTTTCGCCTGTACTATCGGACATAATATGGCCATAGAGCTCCATATTTACATTTCGTAAATCCGGAGTCGCCAGGGGTGGAGCGTAGTTAAAGTCTATCCTTCCACCGTGAAAATCTGGCTGATCAGGTGAATTGTTCCAGCCATAAAACCAAATATGGTCATGCTTTTGGCCTGCCCCCTCGCCAGGGAGGAAGCAGGTCAAAAGCATTGACCATAGTAAGAGGCTATTGAAGGATAACCTTCTCGCGCTCAATAATAAAAATAAGCGTATTGCCAATTTCGATTTCACCCTGCAGTATTTTAAAGTACTCCACTGGAGCCTTAAAATACGCTTCAGTGGTAGGAATTCCAAACGCCTTTTTCAGGCGGGCAGGAGGAAGGCACTTCGAAAGAGCCTTCCTCCTAGCAGCCTGTCGGAGATGTGCTGATGCGGCGAGAGCGAGCAAATATTGTTCTGAACAAGGCGCGAAGAAGGAACATAGCCTGAGCTACGTGACTGATGAGCAACGAAGTGCAGAATAATATTTGCCGTTCGCAGACCATTGAGCGCCTCTCCGACAGGCTGCTAGCCGCGTCTGCAATCAATTCAACACATACTCCACCCCAATCTTCTCCAGCTCGGCAATAAAGCCATTCGCGGCATTCACCTTCCGCTGCTTGGCTTTCATCTTCAGCTTCAGGCGTTTGGAGCGGTCAATGATCTCCATGCGGAGGCTGTGCGGGCCGGCGTGCTCAGCGCAGGCTTTGTCCACAGCTTCGATGAGCTCCATGGTCAGCCCTTCCACTGGGATTTTCAGGGTGATGGCGTCGGTCATGTTTTCCGCAATGCCGTCCAGAAGTTTCACTTCTTTTACCTTGATTTCCAGGCTTTCATCGCGCCAGCTCTTCTGCCAGCCCAGGTTGAGGTAGAGGGCTTTCCCGATTTCCAGCAGGTGCTTGAACTTCTGGTAATCCTCGCCAAATAGCTTGAACTCCAGGGAGCCATTGTAATCTTGCAGCTCGAAGATGCCCCAGCCATTGCCATTTTTGCTGATGAGGTGGCGGGCATTGATCACCATGCCGGCTACGTTGAGAGAGGGCCGGTTTTTGCTGTCCTCCACCTGGTCCAGCGGGCAGTTGGTGAAGTTTTCCACTTCCACTTTGTAGTCATCCAGCGGATGCCCGCTGATGAAGATGCCGGTGACGTTTTTCTCATTGTTGAGCTGCTCGATGAGCGGCCAGGGCTCGCACTCGGGCACATCAGGCTCAGGGATCAGGACTTCATCCGAATCTCCAAAAAGAGAATTCACCGCCTGTGCCTTTTGCGCCTGATAGGCATTGCCGTAGCGCAGGGCGTGCTCCAAAAGGCTGTCGTATTTGTCAGATGGGGTAAAATACTGCGCCCGGTGGGTCTCCTCAAAGCAGTCGAAGCCGCCGCCCATTGCGAGCGTTTCCATCACTTTTTTATTGATAGAACGCAAATTGAGGCGCCGTACCAGATCAAATATGCTCTCGTATTTACCATTCGCTTCCCGCTCCTCCACAATGGCTTCCACGGGCCCCTCTCCCACCCCACGCAGGGCGGTCAGGCCAAAGCGGATGTTCCCGCTTTTGTCTACCGAGAAGTCGGCAACCGATTCATTCACACTTGGTCCAAGTACATTCAGCCCCATACGCTTGCATTCCTGCAGGAAGAAGGTCACCTTGCTGATGTCGTTCTTGTTGTTGGTCAGCACGCTGGCCATGAACTCCGCTGGGTAATGCGCCTTAAGGTAGGCGGTTTGGAAGGCGACGAAGGCATAGCAGGTCGAGTGCGACTTATTAAAGGCGTAAGAGGCGAAAGCTTCCCAGTCCTTCCAGACTTTCTCCAGCTTGTCCTTATCATGGCCGCGCTCCACCCCTCCTTCGATAAACTTAGGGTGCAGTTCGTCAATGATCTTCTTTTTCTTCTTACCCATGCCCTTCCGCAGCATGTCTGCCTGGCCTTTGGTAAAGCCGGCCAGCTTTTGGGAAAGCAACATTACCTGCTCCTGATAGACCGTAATACCGTAAGTTTCCTCCAGGTACTCCTTCATATCGGGCAAGTCGTAAGTCACCGGTTTGCGCCCGTGCTTACGGTCGATAAATTCCGGGATGTACTCCAGCGGGCCGGGGCGGTAGAGGGCGTTCATGGCGATGAGGTCCTCAAAGGCGGTAGGCTTGAGCTCCTTCATGTACTTCTGCATACCCGCAGACTCGTACTGGAAAATGCCAACCGTCTCCCCGCGCTGAAAAAGCTCGTAGGTCTTGGGGTCGTCCAGCGGGATCATGTCCATATCGAGCTTGACATCGTGGTTCCGTTCTGCCATAGCCACCGCTTTTTTGATGATGGTCAGGGTTTTCAGACCCAGGAAGTCCATCTTAAGCAGGCCGGCATCCTCCGCCACGCTGTTGTCAAACTGAGAGACGAGCATGCCGGTGTCCTTGTCCGCAGTCACCGGTACGTAGCGGGTGATGTCATCCGGTGTGATGACCACTCCACAGGCGTGTATGCCGGTATTCCGGACGGAGCCTTCAAGTTTGCGGGCCGTTTGGATCATCTGCCCGATTTTGTCGTCGGCCTCGGCCAATTGCCGGAACTGGTAGGCTTTTTCGCGCTCTTCGCTGTTGAGGGCGCCTTTGAGCTTATCGTCGATATCCCCATCCTTCAGTACTTTAGCAAGGCTGGCTTTGAGGTGGTTGGGGAAGGTCTTGGCTACCCGATCCACTTCAGAAAGCGGCACATCCATCACCCGGCCTACATCGCGCAGGCTGGATTTGGCAGCCATCGTACCGTAGGTGACAATTTGGGCGACCTGGTTTTGCCCGTATTTGTCGATCACATAGTCGATGACCTTCTGCCGGCCTTCGTCATCAAAGTCAATATCAATATCCGGCATGGAAATCCGCTCCGGGTTGAGGAATCGCTCAAACAGGAGGTCGTACTTGATCGGATCGACATTAGTAATCCCCACACAGTAAGCCACTGCCGAACCCGCCGCCGAGCCCCGCCCGGGGCCAACAGAAACGCCCATCTCCCGGGCCGTGGTGGTGAAGTCCTGCACGATAAGGAAGTAGCCGGGGTAGCCGGAGTTCTCGATCACAGAAAGCTCGAAGTCGAGGCGTTCTTTGATCTCAGGCGTAATCGTACCGTACCGTTTTTTAGCGCCTTCGTAGGTCAGGTGGCGCAGGTAATCGTCCTGCGTGGCAAATTGCTCCGGCATGGGGAAAGCCGGCAGGAGAATATCCCGGGCCAGCGTGAGTTTATCGATCTTGTCGTAAATCTCAATGGTATTCGCCAGTGCCTCTTCGTGGTCGTGGAAGAGCTCTGACATCTGCTGCTGTGTCTTGAAGTAGAAGTCAGAACTCGGGAACTTGAAACGGGTGCTCTCTTCCAGCAAACTGCCGGTATTGATACAGAGCAGGATATCGTGGGGCATCCAATCGTCCTCCTCCACGTAGTGGGAGTCATTGGTGGCAATGACCTTGACGTTGTGCTTTTGGGCCAGCTTCAGCAGCTTTTGGTTGACGGCTTCCTGACTGAGGTTGGAGTAGATCGGATTGCCTTTGCTGTCTTTACCTACGTCGATATTGTCCAGCCCGCGGTGGCGCTGTAGCTCAATGTAGTAATCATCACCGAAAATATTCAGCCACCATTTCAACTCTTGTTCTGCTTCCTCATCTTTACCCGCCAGAAAAAGCTGCGGGATGATGGCACCAATGCAACAGGAAGTAACAACCAGGCCTTCGTGGTACTTCTCAATTAATTCCTTGTCGATACGGGGGTACTTGCTGTAGGTGCCCTCGATAAAGCCCAGGGAGCAAAGCTTGCTCAGGTTTTCGTACCCTTTCTGGTTTTTGGCCAGCATAAGTTGGTGGTAGCGGCGGTCTCTTTCCCCTTTGGCTCTGGAAAAGGCTTTCTTATGCCGGTCCTCCACGACATAAAATTCACAGCCAATGATAGGCTTGAGGTCGCGCCTTTCCGCCTCCGCCACAAACTTGAAAGCGCCAAACATATTGCCGTGGTCTGTCAGGGCAACGCCTTTCTGGCCGTCTTTGGCGGCTTTGTCCATCATGGCCCCGATATCGGAGGCGCCATCGAGCAGTGAATATTGAGTATGACAGTGCAGGTGTACGAATTCCGGCATGGTATTATCGGTTTCGGCTGAAAAAGAGAAGGCTTTTCGAGCTGTTATTGACAGTTTCTACGATATACGCAATATGAAGTGGTTTGCAGCATCGCCCATGACGAAGCGTAGCTTATCAGGGCAAGCGCAAGCCACTTCTCAG
>ENA-UENT01000534-UENT01000534.1-marine-metagenome-genome-assembly--contig:-NODE-534-length-21338-cov-3.353908_pt1 | contig 21338 bp, 18 predicted proteins | sample MGYA00237879_ERZ529330 | MGnify/ENA primary metagenome ERZ529330 (study PRJEB26372, sample SAMN05368345) | marine metagenome | biome: cultured habitat; feature: ocean water; material: water; isolation... | reverse complement strand
CCGGTTTCTTTTTAGGTGGAGCTGCTGTTGCATGCTTCGTAAATGCTAATGCACTCATCCCCGCCGCAAGCATACCGCTAAATTGTCTTCTTTTCATAGTTTTCATGACTTAAAGGTAGCAAAAACAAAAGCCCTGAACGGGCGCGTTCAGGGCTTTTGTTCACTCATATTCAGAGTAGCTTAGAAGTTAGGACAGTATACTCCTCTTCTTGTTGGTCCACAGATCTTGTACACCATAGCAAATTCGAAACCACCATTGGCGTTACTAGCTGGTCGTAAAGGAGAAATATTTACATCGTAACTAAATCCGATACTGAATTGATCATAGTCAAAGCGAGTAGACAAGATAGCAGCATCTGTCAATACGCCCGATTCGATCTTGTTGGAAATACGTCCCCAAAGTCCCAACTGGAAAGCTTGGTTGGTTCTACGACCGCCACCTAGCTTAAAGCGGAAACTTGTACCTGCATTGACCTGGAAAGAAGGTCCCTGATTCATCACAATCACGCCTGGCAACAATCCTAGTCTTTGTCCGACTTGGAATTCACCCCCCGCATGGAAAGTAAATCGGCTATATAAAAGATCTTCTTCGGTAGTTGAGAAAGATTGGTTGGCACGATTGAGGTGATGGAAAGCACCACCTAAGTATAAGTTGTTATCTTCATTGAAAACCATGAACCACAGCAAACCTGCGGCCATATCAGCGAAGATAAAATTGTCCCTGTCAAAGTTTTCCCCAGAACCGATATTGGGATCAAAACCACCATTACCGTCGTGCTGTGATCCCCAACGCAAGTTCAAGAAATCGATACTACGTTGAGCTACACCACCTTCAGCACCTACTACTAAGTACTGACCATCGTTGCGGCCTCCCCCCATCTTCTTACTGTAGGAAAGGGCAAACTTACCTGTCAAGGTAGCAAAATTAGCTTCCCCTGCTCTATCTCCCCAAAAGGTTCCTCCCACACCGAAGTAGTCATAGCGACCCACCGGAATTCTCTGATCATAAGAAACGGAGTAAGTGCTATAAGCATTAGATCTCAATACACTAGCCCATTGATTACAGTAGTTGGCTACCAAACGAACGTTACAGTTCATCACCCCTGTCATGGCAGGGTTAAGGTTTAATGGGGAAAGGTAGAATTGAGAAAAGTGGATGTCCTGAGCACTGATAGAGAGTGCGCCCAAGAAACAAAAGCAGACAACCAAAAGGGACTTCAATCTTTTCATAAATCGATTATTTGTAAAACTGCTGGCCAAGATATTCATTTTTCTTTCATTCAACTGCATACAATGATAGATATTATGCTGTAAACAGCTGACAAATTATAGGATAAATAAGGCTCAAACGCCTTAGAATTGACAACTACTTCTTCCTGGGAAAATTCAGCTTCGTTTCAGAAGACCGAAATCCATCTGAAGGGGGCATCATTTTCTCATATCTGTTTCTCAATCGTAAACTACAGGTGTTACTATTTGCGTCTGTGGGCAAGGTGTATCCAGGGATACAAAAACGACTAGGGTGTTTTGCTGAGGTAGCTTGAACGGCACAAAGATAAATATGAATGCTAAATTTTTGTAGATAAATTAGAATTAATTTCCTCCTTGCGAACAATCGTAGATAGTATAGCTCAGACAATTGGAATAACGCAGCTTCTCGCAAGATTATTATCAGACTTCTACTGATTTAATACAGTAAAGGGAAGAAAGTTCTAGGACTTGTCTAACTCTTCCTCGTTTTCCTCCTCATATTTCCAAAGGGCACCATATTCTTCCACTAGTACATTATCGTAATAATCAGCCTTCTCGAATAGCCGTTTGAAGAGATGCAAACCGGTTTCCACATTCAGATAGCGATCATAGATGAGCAGCGAGAGAATAATATCCTGGTCCTTGATACTGAAGTTCAGGCCTTCAATTTGGTAGTTTTGTAACAGGAGATATTGATAGAGCGGGCCAATATTTTGTTTAGGCAATAGGCATAGATAAGCATCGCCGGTTATTAGGCCGGTTTTCTCATAATAGGCAATATTGATCCGAGCACTGCCTTCGTGTATTTCCCAATTGTTAGGGCCCCTCCGAGACAGTTCTACATCATGGCCAGCCTCGGCAATCATCGCCTCTATCGTTTTGGCAACACCAACCGGTTCATACTCTTCTGATGAACTTGGCAAATGCACCTTTGCTCCACAATGTGGACAGTATCCATTGTCGATCGTTTCCTCTGTCACTAAGTTTGAACAGGCATGACAACGAACTACAATCTCGCCTTGTTGCTTCTGAAACTCTTGGATGGATTCCTGTAGATAAGGGACCGGTAAAGCAAAACCAATCGTGTTACCATCCTTTACAATAAAGGTGTTGACTCCAATCACATGCCCATCACTATTGACTAGTGGCCCACCGCTGTTGCCCGGATTCAGGGCAGCATCATGCAGCCAATAATTAAGGTCATTTTGTTCATGTAAAGTATTGGAGATAATTCCCTGCGGAGATATAAACTTAAGGCCGAAGGGATGACCAATGGCCAAGACGGGATCTCCGGCTTTCACTTCGATCTCTCTCCCCACTCCCAAATCTACCGCTGGCATTTCGTGGACTTCAGGGGCTTCCAAAAAGGCAAGATCATGCTTCGGATCACTGAAAATTACCTTGACCAATTGCTTTTGAATCTTCTCGCCATCTACTACCACCTTGCGATTGTCCCTAACTACATGATCATTGGTAACAATCACATTGGGTTCCTTCAAATAGAAACCAGTACCTGTGCTATACGGAGTAGCAATCTGAATTATGACACCACGATAAAGTTCAATAATATCCCTCATACGGGTCAAACTACTGATATGATTCTACAGGTACTTGAGACTATCATTGCAATTAAAGGACTTAGCTTCAAGTTCAAATTAAGTCTCTAGGGCGGGCAAAATAACACTTTTTTTCCTTCTCAAGTGGATTTTAAAGTAAAATGATGCGAGAGATAAATTTAGGACGAAATTGCTTTTTCAGGAAACACCTCTCCGCCCGTCAAATCAAGAAATCTACAGGAAAGTTTTGCAAGGCAGGCCAAAATGAAAACGCATCAACAAACGCTACCAATCAGGTAGCTCTGTCAATGCGTATCACAAAATTCCATTCCGTTTGCTTGTCTATTGCTAAAAGAACCTTTGGGACAAGCTGGATTTTACTACTGGGAGATCAATATAAATTCTACTCTTCTGTTCTGTTGTTTAGCTTCGGGGCTATCATCGGTCTCCAAGGGTTTTTCTTCGCCCCATCCTTTGATGGCCAAGCGATCTTCCGCTATCCCTTGTTCCACCAAAGCCATTTTGACGGCTTCAGCTCTACGCTCGGATAAACTTTGATTCGCTTCGTTCGACCCATCGCTGTCCGTGTGTCCTTCCACGCTGAGTTTCACATTGGGCTGTTGGCTCATCATGGCAGCAATTCTATCTATGCTCTCCTTTGCTGAGGGTCGAAGGGAGGCTTTATTGTAATCGAATTGTATGGTATTGAATATCACTTTCCCATCAGTGACCAGTCTCCGATATAGGGGAACTCCACCTTCGGCTATTTTAATATTCCGAAGCATAGCTGGCTCTCCGCCGTTGGCATTGTGACTCAAGGCACTGATGGACAGAGAAGGTGGACGTTGCTTAATGCGAGGCATATTTACCAGGCGCTCGCCCTCTAAATAGACCTTTAAGGCTCCCTTATGATACGACAAGGCTATTTTACGCCAGCCAGCTCTGGCTTTTCTGTCACTCAGGTAGGTAGTTGTACCATTGGCTCTCACGCTGGTATTACTAAATCTTACAGAAATGGCCTGATCTAGATTTATGTAATACCCCTCGTTCCCCTTGTTGTGAAAGTACACTTCGGCTTCCACGGTAAAGGGATCGGGCAAATAAGACTTGGATCGCATCAAAGGCTTAATCTTGGAATTGTTACTGATAAAAGCAATCACATTGTCCTCATTGTACCGACCGTTTTCAACAGTGCCGAAAACCAGATCCCAACGGGAAGGGAACTCTCCAGTCCATTCGTTTGCCAGCGTATCCCAGAAGATCACTCTTTCCCCCGAGATAAAATCTGACTTGTTGCCGCGGTATTGAGCCGGTGCAGGTGCCGGAGCTTCATCCCCTGAATTAGTAGTCGTAGTAGTAGTTTCTGTGCTAGAGCTAGGGGCCCCAGACTTAGTTTGTTTCACCTGCTCATTATCTTTAGACGTTCCATTCTTGTCTTTCTTTTTCTTTTTCTTCTTTTTACCATTGAATAGTCCGTCGATCCCCTTATTCACTTTCTTGCTGACTTCATTGGCTGTTTTGTTTGTAGCACTGCGTTTCACTTTTGGTAAAATCTGTGCCTCCATTGTTCCCACTAGAAGCCATGCCATCCCCAGTAGTAGCATCCATTTTTTCATAATCTTATTTTTTGGGTTCAGATGAATTGAATACAAGCTCAAAATTAGGGTGGAAAACGAGGGTGGGCTATCGCCCAGATGGGGGATTTTGCGGGGGCGGCATGAACATAGACGTGATGGGGGGGAGTGTAAGAGTCGGTGGGCGAGAGCCCGCGGTGTGTGGTGTCAACAAGCGGAGCTTGTGACATGCACGTAAAGGTGTAGGAACTAGATGAGTTTGTCTTTGAGGGCCTTGCCTACGGCTTCTGCTCTGGAATTGACGTGAAGTTTCTTGTAGATGTTTTTGATATGCGATTTTACAGTATGTGCACTCAGGAAGAGTTGTTGGGCTATCGAGCGATAATTGAGGCCATCGCAGAGGAGCTTTAGAATTTCTGTTTCTCGAGCGGATAATGGAGAGGGGGCAGTGGAATGGAAGGACCGAACCACTTTGCGAGCAATGCTGGTGCTCATGGGTGCTCCGCCATCTGCCACTTCCTGGATAGCCTGCAATAAGGCCGTGGGGGGCGTGTCCTTCACCAAATACCCGGTGGCTCCGGCACAGATGGATTGAAAAATAGCCTCGTCATCCTGGCGGATCGTGAGCATAAGAAAATCCATATCTGGAGCTACGGGTTTCAATTGCTTCACAGCCTCTATCCCTGTCATCCCCGGCAGTTCGATGTCCATCAATACTACGTTGATGTAGCTATTGCGTAGGGCCTCCACGGCAGCTTCTGCATTAGAAAAGACCATCTTACAGGAATACCCAGGGGTACCATCTATGATGAGTGCCAAAGTTTGACGGATTTCGTCATTATCTTCGACTATAGCGACATGAATTAGGGAACTAGACAAATTACTTTGTTTTTGTCTGATAAATATAACCCATATTTATGAGGGTATCCCTACCCCATTTGGGGGAAGTTTCTGAAGAAGAGTGGGTAAGACTAGCGCTTAATGCCAGAAAGTACGATATCTGTAATCTCTTTGGCCAGTTCATCAGGTGTACAAGGTCGGCCCGTGCGGTACCAGTCGTAGACCCAACGAATAGAAGAAAGTACGGTATGTAATAGGATGGTAGGATCGATATTCTTGAAGATGCCTTCGGTAATGCCGGCCTTTAGTATGCCTTTGAAGCGCTGCTCATAATCCTTACGCAGTTCCTTGAAACGGCTAAGATCCGGCTCGGTGAGGTGACGCCATTCATCATTAAAGGAGGTAATCGAAGTCACTTCCTCAGTAGCCATGACAATGTGAAAACGAACCAGCTGTTCAATCTTCTCTGTTGGAGACAAGGTGGAGGCCTCTATCGCTTCCAACTCATCATGAAAAACCTTGGCATTTTGAAAACAGATCGTCTTAAGAATTTCCTCTTTGCCACTGATATGATTATAGAGACTGGAAGCTTTTAACTGAACCGCCTCGGCTAAATCCCTCATCGAAGTAGCGCTATACCCCTTATCACGAAACAAGACCGCAGCTGCTTCAAGGATTATTTGCTTTTTAGTCTTTTCTACTGGCATACTTCAAGGATTGATCAAGGAAACTACATTAGTGAGATCTCTCTGGATTGTAATTCTTTAGCTACAACAGGATCGGCCTGCGAATGTTCTAAACAGAAGATCGACTTATAAGTAGTATGAAGAGGAGTACTCTGAGAAAAGTAGAGAAGTGAGTATATAATACAACGAATTGATAATGGAAACCTTGATCCATTATCAATTCGCAAGACTGTCAATACCGGTATTACCTACAGGTTATTAACGTGTACAGTCAATTTGCTCTTAAGGTTAGAAGCTTTGTTCTTGTGCCAAGTATTTCGCTTTGCCAAACGATCGATCATACTCAATACTTTAGGCAAGAAGCTTTCAGCTTCAGACTTCTCAGTCATACCGCGCAATTTCTTGATGGCAGTACGAGTGGACTTCTTGTAATAACGGTTAGCCAAACGCTTTCTAGCGTCCTGACGAATTCTCTTTTTAGCTGATTTATGGTGTGCCATTAATCTTTAATTTTCTTCACTTCTCAAAATCGGAGTGCAAATTTATGCTTTTTCCGATAAAATAGAACCTTTTTCTCAAAAAAAATTTCTGTCTCTGTTTCGATGGCTTCGGATTGTAACTTCTAACACTTGGGGGAGGTACAAAAAGCTAGTAAACAGCCGTTTTATAGAAATTAACCGCAAATTTAAGAACTTCGACAAAGGACTGCTGTTTTTTTTTAATAAAAGCTTGTATAAGATTTAAACAGGTCTTTACTTGCGGCTAATTTGGAAAAAACTATCTCAAATCGTTAACCCTTTACAAAAAAGGCAAGATAATCGATGAATGATTTCTCTGTAATCAGCAATGCTCATCCTACTTTCATCAATTCAATGTATGAGCAATATCTGAAGGACCCCCAAAGCGTAGAAGCCACCTGGAGAGCCTTTTTCCAGGGTTTTGAATTCTCGCAAAATGGAAATGGAAGTGCTACCGCTTCGGAAGCGGGGCCGATCAACACCAAGGAATTTCAAGTACTATCTCTTATAAAGGCTTTCCGCAATAGAGGTCACCTTCTTTCGACCACCAACCCAATTCGGGAAAGAAGGGATCGCCACCCCAACCTCAACATAGAGGATTTTGGCTTAGAGCCAGCGGATCTAGACTCGGTTTTTCAAGCGGGTCAGGAATGTGGTTTGAAGAATGCCACCTTGAAAGAGATCATCCAACACATGAAGACCGTATACTGCGGATCTATCGGTTTTGAATATCATCATATTCAGGATCGCAACAAACGTCGTTGGATTCGGGAAAAGATCGAGTCGCACCACCCCGATCGTGCGTTTGATCTAGGCCTGGAAAAGAAGCGAAGAATCCTGGAGAAACTGAATGGTGCGCAAGTATTCGAACAATTCCTCCACACCAAATACATTGGACAAAAGCGCTTTTCATTAGAAGGTGGAGAAACCACTATCGCTGCTTTGGATGGAATCATCAATAAAGCCGCTGAAGATAAAGTTGAGGAGATCATTATTGGAATGGCTCACCGGGGTCGCCTTAATGTACTCGCCAACATCATGGGTAAAACCTATGAGCAGATCTTCAATGAATTTGAAGGCACAGCGGTGCCGGATCTCAGTTTTGGAGATGGGGATGTGAAATATCATTTAGGTTTTTCCAGCCAGGTTCAAACACCAAGCAATAAAACCGTCCACCTCAAACTAACGCCTAACCCCTCTCACTTAGAGGCGGTAAATACCGTGGTACAAGGATTCGCCAGAGCCAAGGCTGATATCCTTTACGAAAGTGATTATGATCGTATTCTTCCGATTTTGATCCATGGGGATGCCGCAATTGCCGGACAGGGAATTGCCTACGAAACGGTGCAGATGAGTCAACTGAAGGGCTATTATACGGGAGGAACTTTGCATTTCATCATTAATAACCAGATTGGATTTACCACTGATTTTGATGATGCACGTTCTTCTACCTATTGCACAGGCGTAGCGAATGTGGTTCAGGCTCCAGTTTTCCACGTTAATGGTGACGACCCAGAAGCTGTGCTCTTTGCCTCTGAGTTAGCGGTAGAATATCGTCAAGCCTTTAATAATGATGTGTTCATAGATATGGTTTGCTATCGCAAACACGGACACAACGAAGGAGATGATCCTAAGTTTACTCAGCCAGGTATGTATAAGATCATCAATGAGCATCCAACTCCTCGAGAAGTGTACCAGACTAAGTTGCTGGAACGTGATGATATTAATAAGGCGCTGGCGGACGAAATGCAGAAGGAGTTCTGGAATCTCCTGCAGGAACGCTTGAACGAAGTCAAGCAGAGCAAATTAGAATACGAATACCAGGAGCCAGAACAAGCTTGGCGAAAACTCAAAAAGACCAAGAATCCTAAGGATTTTAGAAACTCACCTGAGACGGGAGTTGAAAAAGAACGAATTGACCATATCATCAATCACTTGATGACTGTCCCCAAAAGTGTTGAAGCATTATCGAAGGTGAACCGTTTGCTAAAGGGTAAGCAAAAATTACTGGATAATAATAAACTCGACTGGGCCATGGGCGAATTACTGGCCTACGGTACCATCTTGATGGAGGGCAAAGATGTGCGGATGAGTGGTCAGGATGTGAAACGAGGAACGTTCTCACACCGCCATGCTGTACTGCGTGACATCAATACAGACCAAGAGTACATTAGGCTGTCCGGTCTTTCAAAGGAGCAAGGGGAGTTCCGCATTTACAACTCCCTATTGTCCGAGTTTGGGGTAATGGGCTTCGAATATGGTTATGCGATGGCCAATCCTGAAACTTTAGTATTGTGGGAAGGGCAGTTTGGTGATTTCTACAACGGCGCTCAAACCATGGTGGACCAGTTCGTATCCGCCGCTGAATCCAAATGGCAGCGAATGAACGGCTTGGTACTTCTACTTCCTCACGGATACGAAGGACAGGGCCCTGAACACTCTAGTGGCCGAGTTGAACGCTTCTTGCAATCCTGTGCAGAGTTCAACATGACCGTTGCGAATGTGACTACTCCAGCCAACTTCTTCCACTTACTGCGCCGCCAATTGGCTCGACCATTCCGCAAGCCTTTGGTAGTGATGACGCCTAAGTCATTATTGCGTCATCCTGCGGTGGTTTCGGATCTCTCAGAATTTGAAACGGGTAATAGCTTCCAGGAAGTGTATGACGACCCTCACGTGGGGGCTCGAAGTGGCAAGAAGGTGAAGAAACTGTTGCTATGTACCGGTAAGATCTATTACGATCTCATGGAGCGCAAGCAACAAGATAAGCGAGATGATGTGGCGATCGTACGTTTGGAACAACTGTATCCGTTACCGGATACTCAACTACAGAAGATTTTCAAGCGCTATCCCGAAGCAGTCCCATTTTGGGTACAAGAGGAACCTTCTAACATGGGGGCATGGCAATACATTTATTCGATTGTTGCTTCCTCTCAAATCGGATTGAATGCTGATCTTAGTTTGATCTCTCGTAAATCCAGTGCCTCGCCTGCTACGGGTTACAAGAAGGTACACGATCAGCAGCAACAAGAGATTATCAATCTAGCTTTCTCTTAGGATAAAGTAAGATTGGATAAAGACATAAAAAATTAGGCCAGGCCCCGATTGGGACCTGGCCTTTTTCTTTAGTTAGCGAGAACGGTCTTATTCACTAGCCGTTACGCTGGCCAACAAGGAAGTAAATTGATCAAAAGCAGATTTGGCTCCAGATTGAGCTTCTTCCACTTGTGGTCCCCACTCCCCTACTTTTGTAGTACCTGTAGCGATCATTTCTTTCAGGCTACTGATTGTACCTTCGATGTCTTCAGGCATCTCTCCACCTTCTAATCCATCTTTCAAGCCTTGTAGTGCTTCGCCTTTCTCTTCCCATTGCCCTTTGAAGGCATTCACTTGCTCCAAAATGCCAGATAAAGCATTTCCCTGGCCTGTTACTTGATCTTTAAATCCAGTCAATTGACCAAGAACATCAGCAGCCAAAGAGCCTTGCAATTCTTCGCTGATGTTCATTCCACCAAGCATTTCAGTAATTCCACCTTGTGCAGTAGTAATGTTTCCTAAAAGTCCAGTAACAGCTTCAGTAGCTCCATCCCATTCTCCAGCAACGCTAGTGATAGCTTCAGCATACTTGCCTACATTATCACAAGCAACAAATAAAGTGAAGGGTAGCAAAAACAACAGTTTTTTCATGGTAGTGTGTCGGTTTTGAATTAAACAAATAAAAAAAAGCTTTTCAACTGGGGAAAATGACTGATCGGATGAAAATGTTATAGGGAAGAAAGTTGCGGGTTAATCAGGTGTGATAAGTAGTCCTATGCTACTTGTTGTTGGAGTGGTTCTTCGTAATGTAGGTGTAAGTAGTACGTTTCTGATTGTCGTACTTGATAACGCAATGATAGAAAAAATTATTTCTTTTTTAAGTTCCTTTCCGGTAGCTGGAACATCCTCGAGGAGGGTCAGACTTTCCTTCTTTTGCTAAGAAAACAACGTCAATTCACTTACGGACATCTCTTTATAAAATTGATTTTTCCGTAGCTATGGGCAAGTGTAAGTGGGTAAAAAAAATCAAATTTATTTTTCATTTAACTCTCCATTTAGCCTAAAATACATCAAGTGCAGCGGCAGCTTCACTCAAATCCACTGCTCAATAATGCGATCGCAAGCCTCCTCTAGCATTTCATACACTAGTTCAAATCCATTGTCATCATAGTAGGGATCTGGAACACTAATATTCGCCGTCGGTTGTACTTGATTCATGATCAGATGTACCTTTTTCTCTTGTCCTGGCGTGCTAGCTTTGCGAAGAATGTTGGTGAGATTGGATTGATCCATAGCGAAGATGAGATCGTAATTATCTAGGTCTTGTGCCTGGAATTGGCGGGCTCTTTGGTAGGTGATATCAATGCCATGTTGTCGGGCTACTTGGACAGAACGTCGATCGGGTTGCTCTCCGACGTGCCATGCTCCCGTCCCTGCCGAATCTACTTCCCAGTCTAATCCTTGTGCTTTGACTTTCATTTGCAGAATGCCTTCAGCTAAGGGAGAACGACAAATATTCCCTAAACACACCATTAATACCTTCATGTCACAATAATACTCTATTTGCTGCGCAAATCCAGCAAACACCACAAAAGAGTACACGAATTGTCTTATTTAAAATAAGCAAAAAAGCCTACTTTTGCGGGATTAAACCATGACAAATGAAAATTGTGATTGCGGGAGCGGGTGATGTGGGCTCCCACTTAGCAGAGTTATTGAGTTTTGAACATCAAGATATCGTTCTCATTGACACGAACCAGGAGATCCTTGATATCGCAGCCAGTCATCTAGACGTCCTAACCATACGGGGAGACGCCTCATCTATAGATATTCTGCGGCAAGCTGAAACGAATAAGGCCAATCTGTTTCTGGCGCTAACTACTTCCGAACAGACCAATCTCATCGCGTCAGTACTCGCAAAGAAAATTGGCGCTAAAAAAGTTATTGCCCGGGTACAGAATCCCCGATATCTATGCACCGAGCAGCGCGCCTTATTTCAAGAACTCGGGATCGACACCCTGATCTGTCCGCCCCAACTGGCCGCACAAGAGATCTCGCGCTTGGTCAAACAATGTTCTTTTACAGACCACTTTGAATTCGAAGAAGGCAAAATTAATCTTGTCGGTATCACCCTGGATGATTATTCTCCACTGGCCAATCGGAAACTATCGGAGGTACACGCCATGCAATCGGACTTCATGCTTCGGCCGATCGCCATATTGAGGGGGCACCAAACGCTAATTCCGAGGGCTGGAACGGTATTTCATCGAAATGACCATATCTACTTCATCACCAGGGAAGAAAATATCGACGCCGTCATCAATCTGGTAGGTAAAAAGAAGGTGAAGGTAAAGAATGTGATGATCCTAGGAGGAAGCAGCTTAGCAAGAGACACGGCCAAGGTATTGGAGCAGGAATACAACGTAACGCTCATTGAAAGAAATAAGGAAAAATGTAAACTACTTGCTGAACAGTTGGACAGCACCTTGATCATAAATGGGGACACTAGTAATTTTGACATGTTGGAGGAAGAAGGATTAAGTCGAATGGATGCCTTTGTGGCGCTGTCCGGTAATTCCGAAACCAATATCATTGCTAGCTTGACAGCCAAGAACCATGGAGTATATAAAACGATCGCTCAGGTAGAGAACAAAGAATACATCCACATATCGCAAAACATCGGCGTTGACACCCTAATCAATAAAAAATTAATTACAGCCAACAACATCTTCCGCTTCGTGCGTAAAGGGCAGGTAGAAGCCATTACTAGTCTAGCTGGAGTAGATGCAGAGATTATTGAGTATGTGATCCATAAGAAGAATCAACTGACTAAAAAGCCTTTGCGGGACTTGCATTTCCCTAGCACCGCTATTGTGGGCGGGATTATTCGGGGGGAAGAAACCTTGATCCCCAATGGCGACTTCCAGCTTCAAGTCAATGACAAGGTGATCATCTTTGCACTTCCAGAAGCCATTACCAAACTAGAAAAACTCTTCCGATAGGCGAGTCAGTGCTATGATTAATATCCGCCCCATACTAAGAGTGATCGGTATTTTGCTGGCCTTGTTGGGTTTGCTCATGCTGCTGTGCATTCCATTTTCACTGTACTATGACGCTGGAGACCACTCCGCTTTGCTCTATTCGGGTCTAATCGGTATCCTGTTAGCGGGGCCCCTACTCTACTTCGTCAAGAATGAGGGCAGTATTAAGAAGCGAGAAGGGTACCTGATTGTGGCGCTGGGCTGGCTCACTATGGTTACCTACGGCGCCTTACCTTATCTACTGAGCGGCGTGATACCTAATCTAGCCGACGCCCTGTTTGAGACCGTCTCGGGCATGACGACTACAGGAGCCAGTGTGCTGATGGACATTGAAAGTACGCCTAAAGGGATTCTATTCTGGCGAAGTCTTACCCAATGGATCGGAGGGATGGGTATTATCGTCTTGACCGTGGCCATCTTTCCACTTTTGGGCATAGGAGGAGTAGAGCTCTTTGTGGCGGAAGCACCAGGGCCTACTTCTGATAAACTTCATCCTCGCATCAGTGAAACAGCAAAGCGGCTGTGGTTTTTGTATGTCGGTCTGACCGCTACGTTGATGCTCGTGTTGTATGGCTTAGGGATGGGCTTCTATGACGCCATCAATCATGCCTTGACTACTATGGCCACTGGCGGGTTCTCTACTAAGAATGATAGCACAGCTTATTTTGATAGTGCTTCTATCCAATACACCCTATCCTTATTCATGTTCATTGCTGGAACCAATTACACGGTCATCTACTTTGCTTTTAAAGGCAAGTTGGGGCGCGTTTGGAAGAGTGAGGAGTTTCGAGCCTATTTATTCCTGGTTCTATTGCTGACGTTCTTCGTGACCTTAGGGGTCTTTGGGGTATCGGGTCAAAGTCTGGAACGTTCTTTCCGGGAAAGTATTTTCATGATCATTTCCTTGATCACGACGACGGGCTTCGTCTCGGCAGACTATACCTCTTGGTCAAATGGATTGACCATGACCTTCTTTATTCTCTTGTTCTTGGGAGCATCGGCAGGGTCTACGAGTGGAGGAATCAAAATTATCAGGCACCTGGTTTTCTTCAGGAATTCTTTTCTGGAGTTCAAGCGGATACTGCATCCTAGAGCCATTATTCCACTTAAGTTAAACGGGAAACGCGTTCCGGGTAGGATACTTACTCATATCATTATCTTTCTTCTCCTTTATCTAATCCTATTTGTATTGGGATCTATTATCCTGACCATAATGGGGCTGGACTTCATGACGGCCATTGGTGCCGCAGCCACCAGCTTGGGTAATGTAGGGCCTGGGATAGGAGAAGTAGGGCCAGTGGATAACTTTGCCCATCTGAGTCAACCCATCAAGCTATTCCTAGTCTTTTACATGCTACTAGGACGCTTAGAGCTTTTTACCATTCTTGTGCTATTCACCCCTTATTTCTGGCGAGCTAGTTAAATCGATTGGACGATTCAAACCTTTCTTGATAGTAGGAAAGTACCTCTTTGATATTGGGCGCTTTGATACTGGTGGGACCGGACCGGATGTAGAAGTATTGGCCATCCTTGTCTTCGAGAATAATGGGATGATTAGATGGTGTGCAATTGATTCTTAGTAATATCTTATTGTCCAGTTTCTCCGTGTTGAAGTGGATATTAGTAGAACCATTAATGCCCACCTTATGCTTCAGAATCTGTATGATACTTTGCTTGTAGTTATCGAGATCTTTTTCCGACTCAACATCCAAACCAATTACTTCCGCTTTGTCATTGACGCCTAAAAGGATGGTCCCTCCTCTCGTATTGAGAAAGGCACAGATGGTTTTCACGACCTCCTGTTTTAGCTTTTTACTCAAGGACTCCTTAAACTCAATCGTAACGCCCTCCCCTTTCTCAATGATTCGTTCGGTAGCATGAGCGTATTCTTCATTCAAGTAGCTGATCACATACCCCACTAAGCCTTTGAATATAGAGAACGAACTCTGTGCAGGAATCCTGTCTTCATCGAACAATAAGTCTCCTTCTATCACAATCAAACTACTATCCACTAAGGCCGTCATCGTTCCCATCCTAGGACTCCCATTTAGTACCGAAATCTCTCCAAACAACTTTCCTTCTTCATAGATCTTTTCCTTCCCACTGTTCAGGTTTAGGCGAAGCTTGCCTTCTTCTATGATGTAAAAGGCAGAACTATCCGTTTCGGAAGAATAGAATAGGACTTCTCCTGCGGATATCTGCTGTCGCTTGGCCAACTTGAACAAGTGACTGCGTTCTTCAGGCGTGAGAGATTGGTATAATCGATTGTCCTGACAAGCTTTTTCAAAATCCTCAAAACTTAATGCTTGACTCATGAGTATGTGAAGTTCTTTCTCTAAGGCGATGTAATTACACCAATAATAAGAAAACTCAGCCAAACTTAACCTTCGAGGTCATTTTAAATTTCAGAAGCCAAGAAGCCAGCCTTTATTTCAGCCCATAAAAAACCCGAAACTTCCAGGCAATATAAGGAGGAAGCTTCGGGTCTTTCCGTACAGAAAATACAATCTATGCTACTTACTATGACGATTGGCTATTTCCATTAATTGGGCATCAATAGCAGATTTGGTGAGCCAACGGCCCGCCGTCATCACCCCCACTTGACGCTGCGCATTGGTAATGTCCTCGATCGGATTGGCATCCAATAGAATCAAGTCTGCCGCAGCACCTTTTTCTACCGTCCCATAATTGCCTTCCTCCTTGAAGAATTTGGCAGGGTTGGCGGTGCCACTCTGTAGGACTGCGAGCGCAGGGATACCCGCGTCTACCATGTCTTTCAGCTCATGGTGAATAGAGAAGCCGGGAACATTATAGACTTGGGGTGCGTCAGATCCCAATAGGATTCCGGCACCAGAGCGGTGTAAATTGCGCATGATCTTTTGTCGCAAGGCAACGAATGCTTCCCAGCGTTTGACCTCGTAGCTTGGATCCTCTAACATGCGATTTTTATTGAGCCGCCATTGGTATAGCGTAGCTGATGGCATGTATTGCATTTCAGGTTCATTCCCTATTACCTCAGGCTTTGTGGGAGAAAACCAACGCGTCATCAATGTTTGAGTAGGAACGAACCACACACCGCGCGCCTTAGCCCTGGCTACTAGCTTGGATAGCTTATTGACATCGGCTATATCCGTAAAATTATATCCAAAGAAGCCATTTTGGTTCATTTGCACATCGGCTGACTCCGACACCAGACCTTCTAAGAACCCGTCCAGGTGATCAATGGAAGCATAGCCCGCATCGATGGCTCTTTCGATTCCAACCTGAAGAGGAACGTGTCCTGAAAAAGGAATCCCGACTTTATCCGCAGTTTCAGCTACGGCATTGAACACCTCAAGTGATAGTCCGGGGTGGATCTTTAGAAAATCATAGCCATCCGTCTTGTATTTTGCCACTTTGGTGCGCGCCTCTTCAACCGTTTGTACGCTGTTTCCATTGACGGAAGGGCTGGAGGTGTAGATTCGAGGACTAAGGATAGTACCGTCAGCAGCCTGCTTCCGAAGTCCCAAATGATAGGGATCACCCAGCATGCCACGGATGGTGGTTATCCCCTGGGAAAGATACAGGAATAGCACTTCTTTGACCCGCGTATCATCTCCATCTCTAGGGGTAGGAATATGCGCATGCATTTCTGCCAAGCCTGGCATCAAGTATTTCCCCTCACCATCTATTTGCAGGGCAGATTTTGGCACCTTGATCTTGGTGACCGGGCCAAGTTTCTGAATTTTCCCATTTTTCACTAAAACCGTCTGATTGGGCATCAGGCCATCGCCGTTCATCGGTAACACATTGACGTTGACAAAAGCGATCACCTTGGCGGTTTCCATCTTTTGCGCAGACAGTTGAGTAAGGGAAAAGAAAAGTAAGGCTAGTAAAGCGTTAAGTTGTAACTGTTTCATTCTTGGTTATTATGTTGAATACTACTACAATATCCAGATATTGGAGGATATGCTCAAGGGATATGTTGCTAAGTGCATTAACTCCCACTCTCCGAATAAAATTGCCGGCGCTCTTGACAATTTCTACACCTGGAAAAAGTGGCGGTTCAGCTTCCTTTTGATCAATTCCGTGTTAAGGCTATCATAGGTGTATGTTAACCCTTTGTTCTTCTTACCATTAATCGGCTGATGAAGAGATGAATACTACCGATTTTATTAGCTTTGGCGGTTCCGAATAAGGAAATAGTAAATCTGCATTTCCATCCATACACCTTACATCATTGCCATGAAGATCCAAAATCAATCCTATCGCACCATTTGGCTAGACCCTGAAGATGAAGGAACTGTAAACATCATAGATCAACGCAGTCTTCCACATAAGCTCACCATCGAAGCCTTAAAGAGTCTTGAGGAAAGCGCAGCAGCTATTCGCGAGATGCATGTACGCGGCGCCCCGTTGATCGGCGTCACGGCAGCTTATGGAATGTACCTAGGCCTTTATCACGCCCCCTCAAACACCGACTGGGCCACCTTTATCCCAGCCGCCATTCAGGAGCTACAGGAAACCCGCCCCACAGCCGTTGACCTTTTCAATGTGCTGCAAAGAGTTCAGATCGCCTTGCAAGGTAAAAGTCATCAGCAAGAGTTGGTGAGTATAGCCAAGGACTTGGCAGCCGAGGTGGCCGAGGAAAGCGTTGCCTTTTGCCGTAGCATAGGCGAACATGGCTTGAAAATTATCGAAGATATTTATGAGAAGAATGGCAATAAACCCGTAAATGTGTTGACCCACTGTAATGCAGGCTGGATGGCGTGCATCGATTATGGGACAGCCACCTCTCCGATCTATGCCGCCCATGACAAAGGCATTCCGGTGCACGTCTGGGTCGATGAGACCCGCCCTAGGAATCAAGGCGCCCGCATTACCGCCTTTGAACTAAAAGAACACGGGGTACCTCATACGGTAATCGTAGATAATTTAGGAGGTCACTTGATGCAGCATCGCATGGTCGACATGGTCATTGTCGGAACGGATAGGACCACCAGAAATGGGGATGTAGCCAACAAGATCGGAACCTACTTGAAGGCTTTAGCGGCTTATGACAATCAGGTACCATTTTATGTAGCCCTACCCTCTTCAACCATTGATTGGACAATCGAGAATGGACTGTGTGATATTCCGATTGAAGAGCGCAGTGGTCATGAGGTCAAATACATTCAGGGATTGGAACAAGATGAACTCAAGAAGGTACTACTCACACCAGCCGAAAGTCCAGCCTTGAACTATGGCTTCGATGTCACGCCCGCTCGATTGGTAACGGGTTTGATTACGGAAAGAGGAATCTGCGAAGCTTCGGAAGCAGGACTTTCCGCCTTATTCCCGGAATTGAATGGTTAATTATCGTTAGGCCAAGCGATACTAAGATTGTATCTTCCCGATCGATCAATCTCAATCACCCAAAAAAGGAGTTATGGCAGATCAAATACCGACAGACGGTCTACTCATTGGAGAAGACGGCAAAGCACGTTGCTGGTGGTATAACAATCATCCCGATTATCAAAGATATCATGATGAAGAATGGGGGCATCCAGTTACGGATGATATTCGACTATTCGAGAAAATCTGTTTGGAGGGCTTTCAATCTGGTCTAAGTTGGCTCACCATTTTGCGCAAGCGGGAGAATTTCCGTACAGCTTTTGCTGGCTTTGATTTTGAGAAGGTAGCTCGATTTGGGGAGAAAGATGTAGAACGGCTATTGCAAGATGCTGGTATCGTAAGACATCGAAAGAAAATTGAATCAACCATCAATAATGCAAAACGGGCCATTGAACTCGCAGAAAAAGAAGGCTCCCTGGCCAAATATTTCTGGAGTTTCGAACCCACCGCAAGTGAACGACCCGATAAATTTGACTACGCTAGCCTGCGCCCGATAACTCAGACTCCTACTTCTGTAGCGATCAGCAAAGACTTGAAAAAGCGAGGCTGGAGTTTTGTCGGACCTACCACGGCATATGCCTTTATGCAAGCCATGGGTTTAGTGAATGATCATTTGGAGGGCTGTTTTGTCCGGCCGATTGTGGAAGAAAAGCGGAATAAATTGGATCGGAATTTCTAGTAAGAGAAATTCAAGGTTTATTGTGTAATGTTTAAGGAATGGTACACCTAACTCCTAAACTTTCAACCTTAAACCTTTGCCAACGATCATGCTAGTACTAGGTAAAAGCTTGATTCTATTTTGCATACCTAACCTTCTTATCTTCTATCCCGTAGCAAAGTGACGCTTTTCTCAGTCCAAATATTCTACCATTTTTCGCTTCATAGTTAGCGTACAATTCACCATTTTTTCTAAATGCTTGCTGAACTCCATCTTCTTTACCAAAGTTCAGCTGTAGTTTTTTGTACAGTTCACCAGAGGGATACCATTGCTTTTGCTCTCCGTGTGCCTTTCCTAAATGATAGTTGTAGTGAGCAATCAGGATATGACTTGTATCTGATGACCACATTTTTTTTTCTCCGTGTAGTTTTCCTTGATGATAGTGAGCCACTTGTTTTAATTTTCCATCTGGATACCAATGGATGGCTTGATCTTGTCTTTTACCATTTAGGATTCCTATTTTTTCTTTGAGCGTACTATCCTGGTAGAAACTCACCATGTAACCAGAATAGCGTTCGTCGCCCAATGACCATAGCGATACCTTGTTATCATATTGTAGTGAAGATATGCCGACCGTTTTATCCGGGATTTTTACTGCTAGCTTCGATACCCGTAAATCAGGAAGGCCTTTTTTTACTTCTCTATTTTCTGCACAAGCTATCATCAAGACCATGAACATAAATACCATTGCTCTCACACATCTCATATTTTGTTTTTTAAAAAGGAATCACCAAGAATTACATACCTATAACCCTGATGATTCCATGAAACTCAGAAATCCTTCTATATCTTAAAAAATAGTATTTGGTGTGCCTTTCAACTCCCCTGCAAAAAGAGCAATGATATTTCCGAAGTAATATTCATTGATGATATGGTAATGGTAAATTTCCTCACCGTTACTATGTTGAGTTACCCCAAAATGACCACCAGACTCGTCTAAGTCTGTAGGATATGATCCATCCATCTCTCTTCTCCCATAAATCAAAAATCCATCCGCCATAATCCCTACTAATTTTTCATCATCATGAGAAAGTACCGTGTTCTCCGGAACATCGTAAGACTCTATATGGTAGTGATAACCTGAAGGACCATTGTGTGCTCCGGCATAATCAAAGGTCTCAACAATCATTTCTTCTAAAGGTCTGTTGGGACCTTCTAAATCATTAAAAATAGGAACACCAGTGACAGCAATGCCAATAGCTCCCAGCCCTGTAACGGTACCAGTCGGTGCTATTTCTGGTATGATGGGTACGGTAAGGGTGTAGCTACGTTCACCTCCAATCCGACCGGGTGTTTGACGAGTGGTTGCCACCACAGGCTCAATGTATAGCGGATGTGTTTCTTCCCAATAAGGAGTGGTATGATTCGGTAGTCCATTTGACTCAATAGTGACTTCATTTCCATCAAATGATATAGTCACAGCTTCAGAATTAAATTCGTCGAAAGCAGAAAGGGGGGTACTGGCGAGCCCAGTGTCATTTGGGTCGGTATTATCCTCTACATAGCCTTCTGGTTGATTACATGCAACTCGGCTCACATTCGGATTACCTAGTCCATCACCATCGGCATCTTCGTACCAAACTATTTCGATACAGGAATCTTCGTCATTTTTACATGATGAAAAGAATAGAGCAACTCCTAAAAGCAGTAAAATTGAGAATTTGAGATAATTCATTTGATTATTTTATACATTAAAAATATTTCACTTGCGACTCGATCATCTTGCTTGGTGGTTATCTCATCTGCGTTTTGGTGTTTGAACGGATCTATTTTTTTTATCTGGATGACAAACAAATGGCCTAAACCAGTTCTGCTATTGGATATCTTCTTGAGGTAATTTCTAGCTCCAATATCCTCCTGTACGGAAATAAAGATAGGCTCTATTTTAGTCCGGAATTTGAACTTTCAGTGAGTCGGTCATAGTTTTCAGTGAATAGGAAATCATCTCCGTTGAATCGTTTTATTCCTCGACCTCAAACGGCTACATTCAAGGGGGGATCAAAATATATTTTACTTTCTTTGCTATATGTATAGCTCTAAAAGATACCTTTTTCAGGTGCTGTTTTGGTTAGGAGTTTGGTGCTTGGTTTGGTTGTCTGTTGGTTTGGAATTGCGTTTTATTCGAGCGAATGGCCTATCCTTTATGCTACAAGCCTTCCTTCTTTTCGTAGTGATATATTATGCAGTGCCTAAATTCCTACTCAAAAAAAAATACATTTACTTTTTACTATCTGTTGTTTCTTTAATTCTGTTAGCTACTTACATCAGTACTGTCCTCGGGCCAGACCCAATAAGACGAGCCTCCTCGGTACCAATAGGTCAGAGACCTCCCCTAATGGCATCGCGTTCTTTTCGGCAGCTTTTAATCATGGCTATACCCTGCCTTTCAGCGATACTCGTAGAAACTTTTGCTTACGCCCAGCAAAAAGAGAAGAGTGAGATCTTGTCCAGAATGGAATTGGTGAAAAGTGAGCTGAAGTTCTTAAAAATGCAGATCAACCCGCATTTTTTATTTAATGCATTGAATAACATCTACGCCCTGTCCGTCACAAATTCCGATAAAACACAGGAAGGCATTAGCACCCTTTCTTTGATGCTCCGATATGTATTGTATGATTGTGAGCGACCAGAGGTTCCTTTGCAGAAGGAGTTGCAGTACATCACGCATTTTATTGAACTATTTAAACTTAAAAGCAGCGAAAAGTTCAATATTACTTTTATAGAAGAGGTGGAAGATGAGACACT
>ENA-UENT01000531-UENT01000531.1-marine-metagenome-genome-assembly--contig:-NODE-531-length-21449-cov-3.420013_pt1 | contig 21449 bp, 9 predicted proteins | sample MGYA00237879_ERZ529330 | MGnify/ENA primary metagenome ERZ529330 (study PRJEB26372, sample SAMN05368345) | marine metagenome | biome: cultured habitat; feature: ocean water; material: water; isolation... | reverse complement strand
TCCTTCGCTCCCCATCACGCCATAAAGGTTTTTCGATCGGACCCGAAATTCATAACTACCTTCCGGAAGGTTGGTATAATCCTTTTGATTTTCTGGGGTCCAATCTGACCAATTCTTGTCGAATCCTTCTAACTGATATTGATACAAGGTATTCTCGGGCATTTCATAATTTACGGCACTGAATTTGAAGCGAAGGGCATTATGGATATAAGCTAAAATGGGGCTAGTAAACGCTGCCCCAGTCTTAAGGTCATTTCCTGCATATAACAAGGAATCGCCGTGGATAGAAACGCTTCGGATGAGGGTGGAGAAGGCAGTCTTATTGTCCCTTTTAATCTGAGGTTGGTATTTGATTAACCCATTGGTCGTTCCAAACCAGAGTGGATCATCGATTTCTCCATTGGTCCACATAGAAGTGAATTGTAGGTCACTTATTCGAAGGAGGTCAACCTGTTCCTCCAATATGTAATCTCCATTATCCGCTGGGGATAGTTTTCCGATCGAAGCAGTGTTCCTCCCAGGCTGAACATAATTAACCCAAATGGATTCCTTTGCCCCAGCTATCAATTCGTTAATGATGGTGGTTGTATCCGCAAAGAATGCCCCTAAAGTACTATCGGGAATGAGTTGGTCCATATCAGGAGACATTCGTTTTAATCCTTCACTGCTGGCCAGATAAAGTTTATCATGCACGAAGTAGGGGCGAGCACGGAAGGCTGATGTGGAGAGTGAATCCGGATACCTTCTTACATTTACAGTCAGTGAATCGGGTGGCGGTAAGTCAGAAAAGGATCGGTCATTCACATCTTCTAAATACGGAATCTCTACACGCAAAAAACCTTTGCTCCTTGAACCTAACCACAAAACTCCAGGTTTTTCCTCTTCTACATATCGAATTTGATCCATGATAATTGGCTTGGTAAGGATGCGAGACCATCCCGAGGCCGTTTTATATAAGATACTCAATCCAAATTCGTTAGAACCATCTCCAACATATACAATCTTATTACTAAACCTAGACGGGGTCAACTTTATCGGTACCTGCCCAAATAGTCTAGTAAGCTTATCGTTTTGCAAAGCGTAAATACCTGCATAAGGAGAAACGGCTAACAAATCTGTTCCTAGTGATAATAGATTCCAGATGGCAGTATTTGGCCCAGGGACGTGTTCGAAACGCTGCTCATCACCTACTGTTGAAACAAACAGACCGTTAGTTGTAGCCACGTATAATCTCCCATTGTGGGGAGTCATAGCATAAACGCGATAATTGATGTCTAATTGATCGGAGAAATGCGCAAGACTAGCGGGGAGATCGACTCGAATAATTCCCAATGAAGTACTCACCCAAAGCCCTCCCTGAAAATCGGGTAAGAGGTCATTAGTATCTTCTACTGGAAAGCCTGTGGCCTTGTTCAGGTGATTGATCAATTGACCGGCTTCGTTTAACACAATTATGCCAAGGTTGTCCGTGGCCAGGGCGAGCGTCCCATCCGATAAATAAGAGGCGTTGGTGATTTTGGCTGTTTGCATTAAGTCCGCAGCCTGCCCTTCTAGTGGGAAAGGTGACATCGTGTTTCCATCCCAGCTATGTAAGCCATTTCGCAATCCACAAAGCAACATTTTAGCTTTGTCTGAATTGGGAAACCAAGGAAGCATATCCACCACTACGTCTGGTATGACGGCTTCCTGCGGTAAGGGCTGTAGCTGGCCATTCGTTAATCGGGTCAGGCCATCTTCTTTTTGATAGACGTAGCAAGTACCATCAATGACGGCGCTTGACATGATCCGACCACGCGCCTTGATGACCGAAAATGTACGGTCTTCCCAGTTTTTTTTCGCACTAACCTCAAGCGTGAAAATATATTCATAGGTCTGAAAGATAACCTGTCCATCTAAGTAGACAATCTCCCATAAATCGTCAAAATCTTCATCTTCTAAAGGGAGTTTATCTCGGAGGGATACCAGCTTTAACTGACCCAAAGAATCAGAAGAGACATAACCAAGGTCATTCCTGCCGCCGTAATAAATCACCCCATGCTCATCCATTGCCAAGGACCTGATTAGGTTTCCATTGGGCGAGGGTATTAACTCCCAATTACTCCCGTCATAAGTCAGCAATCCCTCATTGTTCCCAAAAAACAGCATACCTCGATCATCTTCCAGTATACCCCAGCTTTGCCGGCTCGCCCCAATTTCCTTAGGACTATATGACTTCAATGGGGGTAGACCGCTGGCCTCAAACCCCATAGACTGAGCAGCCATTTCTGTAGGTAAACCCTGCAAAATTAGCATCAAGAGGCCAACCAGTATATATCTCATGCCAAATGTATAGTCCATGAATCTAAGCGCTTAATTATGATGGTTTGGGTCTTCTTAGGAGAGAAATAGGCACCGACGGCAATTCTCGCTTGCCATCAAACAATAGAACATTACCCCAAATTTAAAAAAATCTGCTTCCAGCTGAGCTTCAATAGCCGAGGTAGACGAAAAATAGCAGCTTGGAACAATAGTAAACCTTTTTGGAACAAATGGCGGACTCGGCCGGGCTCCAAAGGCAATAGATTTGTCCTATCAATTAATCAATAACCATCGTTCATTATCAATTATAATACCATGAGAATTAGTAAAAACCTCCATACCACCACTGAAGACATTCCAACTGCAGTTAAGTATATGAGAAAGGGAATTGGACTTATCAATAGCATTTCTGAAGCAGCAGCGATTAAATTGGTTACTAAGCTATTTTGCAAACCTGTTCGTGTGAAGATCAAGGCAAGACATGAGAAGTGGTATCAAACCGGAACTACGGATGTTTTGAACATTCAAGGATACAAAGTAAAAGTCTTGAGAAAGGGAAGTGGTAAAGCGGTTTATGTCGCTCACGGCTGGAACAGTTGTGGCTATGCGATGCGGCACATTGTCGATGCATTAGTTAATGAGGGTTACCAAGTCATTATGCCAGATATGCCTTGTCATGGGCGCTCCTCCGGTATTTTTGTAAACCAAGTGCAGATGGGCGAAGTGATTGAAGAAATCTTGTTGCACTACAATGCGCAGTCACCTATCGAACAAATTGTCACTTACTCCTGGGGTGGGACCGCTACTTTATTGGCCCTAGATAGAATCAGAAAGCAGAACAGAATTGGATTTAACATTAAGAGAATGGTATCCCTAAGTATGCCATCCACTCCGGAAGCCATCCTAGGAATCTTCATCAGAACCTTAGCTTTGTCACAAGGTGTGGCCAAGGGTCTAAGACGAAATATCGCTGCCGTGGCAGAAGGAGATGGACGTAGCCTAGTAGAAGCCTTCCCGATCGGCCTCAACAAACTCTTTGAGCGGGAGCAATTTGAATACTTGCTCCTTCACGGTACAGCGGATAGTGCTATTTCTTCCGAAAACAGCGTAACCCTAGCCAATACCTACACGCATCTTGGTACCCGCTTCTATGAAGGTTTAGGACATCATGATATTGTTAAAGACACCAATGTAATACTTGCTGTTATTAAGCACCTCGAAGGAAAGACCAAAACTTCCCCAGTTTTTGCACGAAGATTGGCGGCAGCCTATTAGTGAGTAGACAACAATTTTCAGAGAATCGCATTTAGCTATTGACTATTTAAAATTTCAAATTCCTATTTCAGAACATCATGGCTATTTTCCTATTCTTCATTGCACACTGGTATCTATCCCTATTTTTCCAGACTTTCTTTCTGCACCGATATGCTTCGCACCGGATGTTTGATATGTCTCCCTTGATGGAAAAGGTCTTTTACGTGCTAACTTTTATTTGCCAAGGATCTTCCTATCTGAGTCCTTATGCTTATGGAATTATGCATCGACTACACCATGAGCATGCAGATACGGAACACGATCCACATTCTCCATCACACGATGGTCATGTATTCAAAATGATGTGGAAGACTTACCAGATCTATACCGGTATCTTTTCCGGAGCCATCCCCGTTGATGAAAAATACAAGGCCAGCCTTCCTAATTGGGCCGCTTTTGATCGCATGGCTTGTAGCGTAGGGGTGAGAATAGCATGGGTCATGGCATATATAGCCTTCTACTATTACTTTTCTCCTTCCATCTGGCTTTTCTTGCTTATTCCTTTCCATGCTATGATGGGGCCGCTGCATGGTGCCATTGTGAATTGGTGCTCGCATAAATATGGTTACATCAACTTTAAAAGCAAAGATACGTCGACCAACTTGATGAAATTGGATTTGCTGATGATGGGGGAGGGGCTGCACAACAATCACCATAAATTTCCTTCTCGCCCTAATTTTGGGGTAAAAAGAGATGAATTTGATCCTTCATTTATATTTATCTATCTACTAGATAAAATTGGGGTTATACGCTTGAAGAAAAAGAAAGATTTCCAGCGTTTGGAATTCTCTTCTTGAGTGGGGAAGCAGATCTCTCCACGGCTTTGGGGATCATACGATACCGTCCGCTATTACTACTATATTTCTTCTTTTAAGTCGGACGAATTTTAGGTAAGGTGGCATTATCTCCTTGCCAATACTTTAGATTTGACATATCGTGAAAGCGACATTTAGAGAAATCTAAGCATGCAATTCCCTATTTAACTCATAGTTTTGCTGAACAAATGGTTTATCTAACCAGTTCTTAAAAATAAAAATTATGAGGTTATCGCTAATTCTGGTTCTTGGCCTGGCCTATATGACAGCGGCTTGCCAAACAACAAAATCTAACACAAAAGAGGAAAACGTGTCCTACCCCATTCAAAAGACAGATGAAGAGTGGAAGCAGATGCTTTCAGATGAGCAATTTTATATACTACGCAAGCAGGGTACAGAACGTGCTTTCACAGGGGAGTACTGGGATAATAAGAAAAAAGGAACTTATTACTCAGCGGCTACAGGACAGCCCTTGTTCCGTTCTGAGCATAAGTTTAAATCAGGTACAGGATGGCCTAGTTTCTACAAGCCCATTGATAAAGACGCAGTTAAAGAATTGGCTGACAGAAGTCATGGCATGGTACGCACGGAAGTAGTGGATAGCGGAAGTGGTTCACATCTTGGCCATGTATTTAATGATGGTCCACCACCAACCGGACTACGATACTGCATGAACTCAGCATCTCTACTATTTGTGGCAGATGGTGAAGAAGCACCTGCGATTGTGAAAGAATGGGAAAAATCCCAGGATAAATAATCCTTTCCAAACGATAGGGTTGGCCTAGGTATATTTCAGAAAACCAAGGCCAACCATACTGTTACTTCTCCATTTTTGAATTTGGTTTTCCTCAATGCTTTAGTACTTCCTTGCAACACACTAGACAATCATCCAGTTATTTGTCTATTCCTTTTATTCGTCTTACCCTTCCCACTCTCCTTTTGCTGATCCAGCTAGTATACCTGTCAAACCACAATTGCTTGTTTGATCTCGGTTTTGTTTTGCGGTAGACTCCCCGTCATCCGGCAAAAATCAGAAATTTGGACTAACAAAGTCCAAAAAACGAGCTACGTGATCTAGCAAAATCTTACATTTATCTTCGTGATAACTCCACTACTCAACTGAAGAAATAAGCTCCGCAGAGCCATTAGGTTTCTATGCTGCCAGCATGGGTACTCCCATGGATGGTGCTTGGAAAACCTTAGTATCAATTCGTAAAACCAGCAACCGATGAAAAGGATTCACTATTTCCCCCTGCTTTTTTCCATTACATTGTTCTTCATTTCCTGCAATCTCCAACCTGAGGCCAAAGAAGAAGTAAGCAAGAACGACTTGGCTCGATCATTTTCCAATACCTATAAGCCTCCTGTTTTTGAAAATGACAATCGTACGGAAAAAATTAAATCCCTCGCACCCGAAATACAGCAATTATTCGAGGCCTACAGAGTGGATAGAAACATACCTGGCATTGCCTATGGAATTGTGGTGGACGGTGAACTGGTGGTCGCTTCCGCCACGGGTAAAATTGATCTGGAAAAAGAACGCCCTGCCTCCCCCAAATCTGCTTTTCGGATCGCCTCCATGACGAAGAGTTTCACGGCCATGGCCATTACCAAGCTACGCGATCAGGGAAAGCTTTCGTTTAGTGATCCTGTGGCCAAGTATGTTCCGCAAGTGGGCAAATTGGAATACCTCACTAGTGATGCCCCGACCATTGATATTGAGAATCTCTTGACCATGACTGCTGGCTTTCCCGAAGATAACCCCTGGGGAGATCGTCAATTGGAGGAAACGGATCAAATGCTGATCGATTTGATTGATAGTGGGATTTCATTTTCTAATGCCCCCTCCTTTACCTATGAATACAGTAATACAGGTTATGCTATTTTAGGACGTATCATTACACAAGTGTCTGGCCAACCCTATCAGGATTATATTCGGGAGAATATCTTTCAACCCTTAGGGATGAACCATACGTATTGGGAATACGACAACGTTCCCGAAGACTTACTAGTGCTAGGCTATCGATGGGAAGATGAGCAATGGAAATTAGAACCCATGCTGCACGATGGCTCTTTTGGCTCTATGGGAGGGTTAATTACTACGATCGAAGACTTCAGCAAATATGTGGGGCTACATCTTTCTGCCTGGCCACCCCGGAGTGGGGAGGACAATGGCCCGATCAAACGAAGTTCATTGCGAGAAATGCAAACTCCACAATTCTCAGGCATGTATGCTGGAGCCACCGACTACAATGAAGAAACTTGTCCCATTACTAGCGGTTATGGTTATGGCTTACGCATCTATACGGACTGCCACGATATCACCTGGGGCTCTCATGGCGGTGCACTTCCTGGTTTTGGGAGTAATTACGTCTTTTTCCCAGAATACGGTATCGGCGTCATGGCTTTTTGCAACCTCACCTATACCACGCCCTGGCCATTAGCTAAAATTCGAAAATTACTCTTCGAGAAAGCAGACTTGAAGCCTCGTAAACTTCCTGCTTCAGATATCTTGCTAGAGCGACAAAAGCAAGTTGTAGAACTGATTCAAAGTTGGAATGAAGATGTCGATTCAGGTACAGAAGAAACCCTATTAGCCGAAAACTTTTACTTGGATAAGTCGCGGGGACATAGAGTAAAGGAGGTCAAGGAGATAATGAATGAGGCTGGTGCCATTCAAAAGGTAGAAGATTTCGTGCCATTGAATCAATTACGGGGAAGTTTTGACGTACAGACGGAGAATGGGGTACTGGATGTTTTTTTCACGCTTAGTCCGGAGACGGTACCCAAAGTGCAACGGATATATTTATCCTTTGAGGCTAGTAAGTGAAAATAAGTAGCCCTTTCAGCTATCAGGGGATTCAATTGAGTACTTGAACACCATATGGTGCTGGATCCTTGTCTACTTAGGTATGCTAAAAAGGTAAATTAGTAAGGCAATCCAGATGAAAAGTCTAAATCAGTTCCTCGAAAAATACCTACTTTTATTCTAAAGACCATTGAATGATGCTAAAGAATCTCTTCAACTTCCTGTTGCTGCTGGCCCTTAGTTTTCAAGTAAGCCATGCCCAGACCATTGACGAAAACCGACAATTTTTTCAAGATAATTTTGAAAAAGAAGAGCTGTATATCACGATGCGTGATGGAATCAAGCTCTTTACTTCTGTATATACTCCAAAAGATAAAACGCAGTCTTATCCTTTACTGATGATGCGCACGCCCTATAGTTGTTCTCCCTATGGCCCCAGTGAGTACACAACCAGGATCCCGGATTACTATACTCACTTAATGAAGGAAGGGTACATTTTTGTTTTTCAGGATGTACGAGGTAAGTATATGTCAGAAGGAGAGTATGTGGATGTCAGACCTTTTATTCCCAATAAAAAAGCTAAGCAAACCGATGACAATAGCGATACCTATGATGCCATCGATTGGTTGGTGAAAAATGTTGAAAATAATAATGGAAGAGTAGGCATTTTCGGTATTTCATATCCTGGGTTTTATTCTACCATGGCTTTACCGGAAGCCCACCCTGCTTTAAAAGCGGTATCTCCTCAGGCTCCTGTAACCGATTGGTTTATTGGAGATGACTTTCACCACAACGGCGCCTTTTTTCTGATGGACGCTTTCAGATTCTATTCTTCCTTCGGCCGTGCACGTCCGGAACCTACAACGGAAAGAAAGCCTAGCCTAATACCGCAGACCATGGAGGATAATTATGACTTCTTCTTGGAATTGGGCCCCATTAAGAATGTTAAAACCCAATATTTTGGCGATAGTATCAAATTCTGGAATGATCTAATGGCGCACCCTAACCTGGATGCGTTTTGGAAAGCGCGTAATCCACGCCCTCATCTCAAAAATGTAACACCTGCGGTAATGACGGTAGGGGGCTTTTTTGATGCTGAAGATAGCTTTGGACCTTTTGGCGTATATCGAGCAGTGGAAGAACAAAATAGTCCAAAGACGGAAAACCGCTTGGTGATGGGTCCTTGGTTTCATGGTCAATGGGCTAGAGGTAATGGAGATCGAATGGGGAATGTATTTTGGGGATTTAACTCCGCTGATTATTACAAACAACATATTGAATTGCCCTTCTTTAATCATTACCTCAAAGAAGAAGGTGATATGGATCTTCCAGAGGCTTCGATATTCCTAACGGGTGAAAATACCTGGAATGCTTACGAAGATTGGCCGCCGAAGGGAGCCGTCGAGAAAACACTCTATTTCCATCCAAAAGGAGGCTTGTCTTTTGATACCCCAGCAGGTTCGGAAAGCTTTGATGAATATTTGTCGGATCCCAATCGACCTGTACCTTATACAGAAGATGTTCATATGAACCGTACGCGCGAATACATGACCGACGATCAGCGTTTTGCCAGCCGCCGTCCAGATGTTATGGTGTACGAATCGGATATTTTGGAAGAAGATGTAACGCTTACCGGGCCGATTACAGCTAAGCTATTTGTCTCCACTACCGGTACTGACGCTGACTATGTGGTGAAATTAATAGATGTTTTTCCGGATTTGATGCCCAATTACACGCCCAATGAGAAGAGCGTTCCCATGGGGGGCTACCAAATGATGGTTCGGGGAGATGTATTTAGAGGCCGCTTTAGAAATAGCTTTGAAAAGCCGGAGGCATTTACGCCCGGGAAGGTAACCGAAGTTGAATTTACCATGCCTGATGTGGGGCATACTTTTAAGAAAGGGCACCGCATCATGATCCAGGTTCAAAATTCCTGGTTCCCATTGGTAGATCGTAACCCACAGAAGTTCGTGAATATTTACGAGTGTGATGAATCCGACTTTCAGAAAGCGACCCATCGTATCTATCACGATTCCAGTAGGCCGTCGCAGCTAAAAGTAACGGTTTTGGAAAAATAAGGAGGTGTTGGATGTACTTATCACGCGTAGTCTGGAGACGGTACCTAAGGTTACACGTGTATATGTATCGGTTGAGGCTAGCAGTTAGAAGTGAACTCCTCAATACTTGATGTTAAAATATTCATCCCGTATTTCATTGATCAAGAAATACGGGATGAATGGTTTTAAGAGATGGCAATAATCAAATGCTTCATGACTTAATAACTAAGTCCTCGCCAGCCGTCAATCCCCGTTTTGCCGATCTTGTCTACTTGATCCTTTCGGAAGTCAAAACGGCAGTAATAGTTACTCACAAAGAAGTAGGTCTTACCATTTGGGTGCTTGATGGCAGCATTAATGTTGGTGGGGAGTCCTCTCCAGCCATCAGTCCCGATTATGCCTACCTTGTCCACCTGGTCTTGAAAGAAGTCAAAGCGATAGTATTTATTGCCCACAAAGAAATAGGTCTTACCATTCGGATGCTTGACTGCAGCATCAATATAGGCAGGGAGTCCACGCCAGCCATCAATACCAATTTTACCAATCTTGTCTACTTGATCCTTTTGGAAATCAAAGCGATAGTATTTACTACCGACGAAGAAGTAGGCTTTTCCATTGGGATGCATGATGGCAGCATTGATCTTGGCAGGGAGTCCTCGCCAGCCATCAACACTGGTTCTGCCCACCTTATCTACTTGGTTTTTTTGATAATCGAAGCGATAATATTTATCCCCTACAAAGAAGTAGGTCTTGCCATTGGGGTGGGAGACGGCGGCGTTAGGTACGATTCCCGCTGGATAATTGTTTCCAGCTGCCATTAGCTCCGGCTGCACGACGGTATGGAACTGGCAATCGTTTTGGGCAAAGCAATTGGATTCATTTGCAGCGGTAGCATACTGGGTAGAGGATAAGCCAATCAGCAAAAGCAGGAAGCGGAAAATATGGATGATCTTCATTGGTTAAATATTTAAAGGGTTACTAGATTCATTAAATAGGATTGATACTGCAATTTGCAAACTCCTGCATCCCTTAGCTTCCTCACAATGGATGATTCGATCAATCTCCTCAAAAATGAGGAGTAGAAAAACTCTAGTAATACTTGATGCGTGAGTAACAATGAGATTAGGGGTTGGTACTTTGGTGAGCAGAGTGTCTTTAACCGGGCATTCAGATGAAGGACTGATGTAGTCAGGCCCTTCTCATTTGATGTTTTACTCAGTATTTCTTATTATTTGCTGTATTCTACTTCACAATGGATCTCAGCGTCAGGACGATTTAAATCAGTTCCTCAACTTGATAAGCTTTTAGGCAATGACATTAGGTAAAAGAATTTTCCTTTTCCTCTTTCTGCTCCTTTTTTCCTGTGCTGAAAAAAGTCAGCTTGCTGATGCCAGTAAAGGAACAAAGCAGTCTATGACTACGAGTTCAGGACTTGAAATTCCAACAGGCGTTCCGATAAAGATAGAGGGAAAGCAAATTGAGCTTAATGCTAGTTCTGCGCCACTTTCTTTTCCAGTGCAGAGCCAAACGACTTCATCCGTTATCACCCAAAAGCAGACGCTAGCAGGGGAACCATCCATAAAGAAGGCTATTGGAAAACGACTCCTGGATGATACCCTAAGTACGGCCCCAAAGACTATTCCTGTGAAGGGTATAAGTCAGGTAGCAATCTATCCTAAGCCTGTCCCTGCAACCCCTCCTAAAACTAAGGAAAATGCTACCTCGGATATTCGATTTTGGGGAGTTGAACAAAACTTGAATACTTCTGCTTTCTGGACGATGATCCAAGATCGGAGAGGGGACTTTTGGTTGGGTTCACTCGGGGGAGGAGCGATCCGCTTTAACGGTATCCATTTTGAACACTTCACAGAGAAGGAGGGGCTACCCAGTAATCATATTTTCGCCTTATTGGAAGACAGCAAAGGGCATATTTGGTTTGGTACCCGAGATGGGGGCATTTGTCGGTACGACGGGGCTCATTTTACCTACTTCAATACAGAAAATGGCTTACCACATAATTTTGTCCTTTCCATTTTTGAAGATCACGAGGGGAACTTATGGTTTGGAACTAGAGGTGGCCTGAGTCGCTATGATGGGGATAGCTTTTCGCATTACACTACCGATGAAGGATTGGCTTTTAACGAAGTGATATCGATATTTGAAGATAGTCGAAACCAGCTTTGGATCGGGACAGGGGAAGGATCGGGTTTACATCGGTTTGATGGTCTCAACTTCACTCATTATGATGTGGGAGCAGGGAAGGGTACGAATGATGTCCATGCTATGATCGAAGATAAGCAGGGCCATCTTTGGTTCGGCACCTGGGGTGGGGGAGTGGTACGTTATGATGGCACTTTTTTTTATACCTACACCACCGAGCAGGGACTGAATAGCAATAGTGTTTTATCTATCCTAGAAGATGAGAAGGGGGATATCTGGTTTGGGAATATGGGGGGAGGCGTTACGGCCTTTAATGGAACTGATTTTACCCATTATACAGCGGAAGAAGGATTAAGTAGTAATTATGTCCGTCATATTCTCAAAGATGATCAACACAATATTTGGGCTTGCACTTGGAACACAGGTGTGAATCGAATCAATAGAAGAGGATTTAATCATTTAGCCTCAAAAGGAGTCCTGCAAGAAGAGGATATTATGTCTATTGCAAGCGATGTCAATGGGGATGTATGGCTAGGGACGGACAAAGGGCTCCATAAATTTGATGGAAAACAAGTAACACATTTTATCACTCCTCAAAGCCTCATCCAAACGGGCGTACTATCTATCTTGGTAGACCAACAACAAAATCTATGGCTTGGGGGTAGTGCAGGTGTAAGTCATTTTACCGGAGAGGCGATTAGGGATTTTACCAGAAGAGATGGGCTTCTGGTGGGAGATGTGAGAGCTTTATACCAAGACAAGCAAGGGCATATCTGGCTGGGAGCATATGCCGGGGGCATTATCCGTTTTGATGGAGAAAACTTTCTTCAGTTTTCGGAAAAGGAAGGTTTTATCAGCGACGATGTCGGAGCCATTTATGAAGACTCGAGAGGTCGCTTGTGGTTTGGCACGCTGGGAGGAGGACTTAGCTGTTTTGATGGTACCCACTTTGTTAACTATACCACGAAAAATGGTCTAAGCAACAATTATGTAAGAGCAATTCTCGAGGATACAGAGGGCAATATTTGGTTGGGTACGGAAGATGGTTTGGATCGGTTTGACGGCCGGGTGTTTGAACGTTATTCAACGGAAAATGGCTTACCGCATAATAACATCTCTTCCCTGGCACTCGACAAGGAAGAAAATTTATGGATAAGCACTCAGAAGGGGATTAGTCTTTTAAGATCCAATCAAATGAGGGCTTTTTCGGAAAAAAATGAAAAACCAGCGGAAGTACAGTTCATCAGCTTTGACCGGCAAAATGGTTTATATCATGGCAATATATCGCGAAGGAGCTTCGTAGTAGATCATCAAAATAGGCTTTGGTTTGGCGCTACGGATGGACTGAAGATGTTTGACCTCGATCGGTTTCAATTATCCGATGAGCCACCGCAAAGCGTAAAGGTGAGTCACCTTCAAGTGAATCAAACTTTTATCGATTACCGTCAATTAGCTGATAAAGAGTATAGCCAAGAACTATTTGCTGAAACCGAGTTTAGAGCCAACTTAGATTCAGTTATTGCTTTTCAAAATTTGCCGACTCGGTTGCGACTACCTTACCACTTTAATCACTTGACCTTTCACTTCTCAGCCATAGATTGGGCAGCTCCGAGCAAAATACAGTATAGTTATAAACTGGAAGAGGTAGACAAAAGCTGGAGCCCACCACAATCGGAGCCCAAAGTGGACTATCGCAACTTAATCCACGGGAAATACACCTTAGCGTTGAAAGCAAAAGGGCAATCTAACCGCTGGAGTGAACCTGTGAATTATACTTTCACCATTACACCTCCCTGGTGGCGTACCTGGTGGGCATATCTGTCCTATTTCCTCGCATTTTCTTTTCTGATCTATCAATTGTATCAACTGCAATTGTCACGAAGATTGGCGATGGAAGAGGGCAAACGACTTAAAGAAATCAATCAAATAAAGAGCAGTATCTATACAAATATCACACATGAATTTCGTACACCTTTAACCGTCATTCATGGCATGACAGAGGAGCTAGAAGAGAGCCTATCCAAGGAGGTCCTTCCTAAAACATCACTGATCAAAAGAAACAGTCAAAAGCTGTTATCGATGGTGAATCAATTGCTTCAGCTATCCAAACTGGAAGTCAATAAAGAGAAGTTACATCTACAGCAACAAGATGTGATTGCTTTTATCAAATACCTAGCGGCCTCCCACGAATCAATGGCTTTTTCAAAAAGAGTCAACCTCCAGTGTTATAGTGAAGAGCCACTCTTAATCATGGATTTTGATGCCAAAAAACTGGAAACCATCCTCACCAATCTGCTTTCAAATGCCATTAAATTCACCAATGAATACGGTAAAGTTTTGGTAGTAGTTAAAAGGATAAACCAATTGAAGGGGTCTTTGGTAGAAGTTAAAGTGACAGATACGGGAATTGGAATTCCTGAAAAAGAACTACCTCATATTTTCAATCGCTTTCACCAAGTTAATAATGATGATCAGTATCAGGGAACAGGCATTGGCTTGGCGCTTGTCAAGGAGTTGGTGAAATTAATGGATGGAGAAATCCAAGTAGAAAGTAAGGCCAATGAAGGAGCAACCTTTATCCTACACCTACCCATCCACAATAAGGCACCCTTTGCTCCCGATTCTCCAAAAAATCGTGGTGCAGAAAATACCGCTTCTCCTGAATTTATATCAAGAGCGACAAGTGAAAGGCTAGTTGAAGATGGCCTTCCTGTACTGTTGATCATCGAGGATAATTTGGATATCATCCAATACCTGCAAACCTGCCTATCCGACCATTATCAGCTGATCATTAGTCGAAATGGTGAAGAACTTGAAAAGGCTTTTGAAAAAGTGCCGGATATTGTCATTAGTGATGTCATGATGCCCAAGATGAATGGCTTTGAGCTCTGTACCGCTATAAAGCAAGATGAACGCACCAACCATATTCCCGTCATTCTTTTAACGGCTAAAACTACCGTAGATGACAAGTTGAAGGGACTTTCGAGTGGAGCCGATGCCTACCTTACAAAACCTTTTGAAAAGCGGGAATTACTGATTCGCTTAGATCAGTTGTTAGCTACAAGACAAGTCCTCCAGCAAAAGTACTTGGCAGAACTAAGTGAAGACCTTGCATCTCCTGTGGAACCGGAGCGCCCAAGCCAGCACTTTATACATAAGGTTAGGCAATTGGTACTTGATCATTTGTCTGATGATCGTTTTTCGGTAAATGAATTGGCAGCTAGCCTCCACTTAAGCCGTTCTCAGTTGCATAGGAAAATAAAGGCCCTAACGGGTATGTCTACTTCCAACTACATCCGACACATTCGCTTATTAAAAGCGAAGGAACTACTTCAAAGTTCGGACGAAACCGTCTCAGAAATACTATTCAAAGTAGGCTTTAACTCTCCCGCCTACTTCTCCCAAGCCTATAAGAAAGCTTTTGGCATCTCACCTAGTGCCGAAAGAGAACAATGATGCATGATCATCCTTCTCCAGAATGCTAGGACCTTGCTTCAGGAATTGACCGCCTCTATTTATTGAGGTTGTCTGTAAGTTTATGAAAAACAATGTGTTGTGGTGGTTGTACAACACATTTGCAACATGAGTGATAGCTGTCTCTGCCCTCCTGCGTAATTTCAGTTATAGATTTTGCACCACTAGCTAAAGCAGGGCGATCCATGTGTATCTAGTTTTGAGACTACATTAAAAATCTTTAAAAACAGATATTCATGAACAGCTTATATCTAAGCTTTCGCCTGGTCTTAGTTGCCGTTTTAGGTCTCTCCAGTATAGCGATTAATTATAGTTGCGAGAAGGCAGATGGGATGGAGCCCGTTAACGAAGCCAAGGATCAAAGAGTTGAGGAGAAGCTCTTTTCTCAATATACCCTCGATAGTTTTCCCATGAAAATCTTTGTACCCCGAGAGTATGAGAATGATAAGAATCTGCCTGTGGTGTATTTATTGGACGGCCTTCTTCCTTCGCCACTCGATAACGTGGTTTTCTTTGACGAAGTAGTTGGATCCATGCAAAAAATAGGATTGAAGGCGATTCTGGTAGCAGTGGGAGATAAAAAAGGGGTGGCTAGAGAGGAAGATTTTTTGGGTCAAGGTTGTAGAGGTACCGTAATCGGATTTGATAATTTCTTCAATTTTCTCACGAAAGAACTCGTCCCCCATATCGATGGTAAGTATGAAAGTGATCGTACCAAAAGGACATTGATTGGGCACTCCCATGGAGGTAACTTTGCTTACAATGCTTTCTTCAATGAAGATCCCAATAACATTATTTTCCGTGGATACATTGCCGTAGACCCGACCGAGTGCGACAATAATGTGCTAGTGGAGCGAATCAATAGCATGGATTTCCCAAATGATGCGCGCATGAAAATCCATCTCTCCGAAGTAGATTACGATGTTGAAAAAGTATATAACTTCCTCAAGGACAAAGATTTTCCTTGGCTATTTATGGATTTTGAGCGATATCCAGATGAAAATCACGTTAGCGTCACTCGCCCTTCCATTCGGAAAGGACTACAGTTTGTTTACGGTATTTAGTGTTTGGCCCCATACTTCTTAGGCTGCTCGCATTACTTAATATCAGCTCGTGATGTAAGTGGGAAATTGGGAGCGGCTGATCGCTACTAAAATCAAATGAAAAAAGGCCGATCACATCGTGATCGGCCTTTTTTTGTAGATCCACTAGGACTTCCCGACAATTCCGATGGATGGTCGGGATAAACTTCTCGTCCAGCTGGTCCTGAATCTATGCGGATGTGGTCCCAGCTGGACTCGAACCAGCATCTAGAGTTTAGGAAACTCCTATTCTATCCCTTGAACTATGGGACCATGATAACAAATGTAGGATTTTGAAAAGGGATTTGCAATGGGTGAATATAAAGTCATCCGCGAGCGCGAGCAGCCCTACGCCATCTGGCTAAAAAATGAACCAATTCTGTGGCCTTGCAAAACTCAAAAGGCAGACGACATAAATACTGCAAGTCAAGGATTTGCCAAGTATTCAAGTTCTAGACACTGACCACGTTTGGCCTCGCTCTATTAGACCGCCTAGACTATTTCAGTAGAAAATGACCTACAACAAAGTACAAGGAGTCAATGCCTTCTTTTCCATGACCCTCAGGGAGTGATGGAGTACTGATATATGAGATAAAAACAAGATGTCTAAAGGAGTGTGATCCTTCTCTGCCTAGCAACTTTGCAGCGAACAGAAGCAAATTAATACTTCACCGGAAATGCTCGAGAGATAGGATAGTTATTACCGCACAATAAAGTTTAGCTGTTATATTATAAAAATATTGAATGTTTTATTAATTTTAACTTCCCTCTAAGGAGCACCAAACAATTAGGTGCTAATTCAAAATTCGTTTTTGCTGACGAAATCGACTCGTCATCTATTGGTTCTGGATGATCAACTGGGATTAGGACACTTTTAAAAAGAGACCCAGGATCGCCAAGAAGTGGAGAATAGTGATTAGAGATTGAATGGCAAAGGCTGAATTTTTGCTCCCAAAACCCACCCAAACCTCTCCAAACTTTTTGTTCAAACCCAACACTAGGACAGCCTTGTCATCTTCTTTTTCATGAAAAGGAGATTCAGGTTTGTTAGTCCCTATCGCATTATGTAAACACTATAAGTCTGTTTTTTCACGGCTTCTCGGATATGGCTTAACTGAGAACAGTTAAAGTATTACGCCATGCTATTAGGTTGAGGTTTCCCCAGCCATGGGATTACTATGCCTGGAGCCCATGAACCAGTAGTGGTGTTGAATCAGACCCCTTCAGCAGTATTTTTTCTTAAAACACGAAAGCTAAAAATGATGATTAAAAAATTTCTACCCCTTCTACTTGTCGTCCTCTGGATGGGCATGGGACAAGCGCAGTCAAAGACGCAAAAACCCAGTGACCTGGTTAATCATGCCAGGAAAATTGGGATGGATTTTCAAAACATAAACCTTTTTACACTTGACACCCAATCGAAATCAATCGACATTGACGAAAAAATTCAAGATTACAATTTACTGGATATTGATGGCAATTTACTCAGCAATTTGAGAAGAGATCAGCCAGCCAGTATCAGCCTTCGTATTCCTGTGCAGTTCACGACCCCGCTAGAACTTGAACTTGTCAGAGTCGATATCTTTTCGTCGGATTTTAATGTCTTGCGACGTTCTGACAATGCGGTAGCCAAGGTGGATGCCGGTTTGCATTACAGAGGCATCATCAGAGGCGATGAAAGTGCCATTGCTGCTATTAGTATTAGCGAAAAAGAGGTCATGGGACTCGTTAGTTGGAATGGACGTAATGTCGTTTTGGGTAGGCTCCAGGAAAACAATGCTCGCGACAAACATATTGTCTATGATGATGAAGCTGTTTTTCTGGATGGAGAATTTGAGTGTTCTACCGAAAATGATGGTATCGGCTACAAAAGAAAAGACCTGGAGTACGATCCGGATGGTAGGAGTGTAGGGGATTGTATCCGGCTATACATTGAAGTAGATTATGATATTCACAACAGCAAAGGGGGCGTGGCTGGTGCTACCTCCTACGTTACAGGGCTGCTTAATCAAGTAATCACCATCTACGCCAATGAAAGTATCAGCTCAGTAGTTTCAGAACTGGTGATCTGGGATGTACCCAGTCCCTATTCTAGCTCGAGTAGCTCCGGGATGCTCAATGATTTCAAGGCTAATATTTCTAGTATCAATGGGGACCTTGGCCAGCTACTTTCTTATCAAGCCAGCGGCGGGATAGCAGCTGGATTCTCAGGTATTTGCAATCCAAATGTAGACAATAGTCTTAGTTTTAGCAGCATCCAGAGTTCCTATGCCAATGTACCTACTTATTCCTGGTCGGTCATGGTGGTTACACACGAATTTGGCCATCTTTGGGGTTCGCGGCATACCCATGCCTGCGTATGGAACGGCAACAACACGGCTATCGATGGATGCGCCGGCCAAACGGAAGGCAGCTGTGGCCTCCCTGGCGTTCCCTCTCAAGGTGGCACCATTATGTCCTACTGCCACATCCAAAGTGTTGGTATCAATTTCAACCAGGGTTTTGGTCAACAACCCGGCAATGTGATTCGTAACTCAGTAGCCAATGCTTCTTGTACCTCGCCTTGTGGCACCCCTAGTTGTAGTGATGGCATTCAAAACGGGCAAGAGACAGGAGTAGATTGTGGTGGGCCAGACTGTTTGGCCTGTCCAACTTGTGATGATGGGATCCAAAATGGAGGAGAAACCGGGATTGACTGCGGTGGACCGGATTGTACAGCGTGTCCCACTTGTGATGACGGCATTCAAAATGGAGGAGAAACGGGAATAGATTGCGGTGGGCCAGATTGCCCAGTTTGCCCTACCTGCGATGACGGGATACAGAATGGTCAAGAAGCCGGGATCGACTGCGGGGGCCCTGACTGCCCGGATTGCCCCACCTGCAACGACGGAATACAGAATGGGCAAGAGACTGGAGTTGACTGTGGTGGGCCGGATTGCCTAGAGTGCTCCGATGAGTGTACGGACAATCTGGTTCAAATAAGAATTGCATTAGATAATTTTCCAGAAGAAACCTCTTGGGATATTAGAAGTGGATCCACCTTGATCGCTAGTGGTGGACCTTATGGAAATGTGCCAGATCGCGATACGATACGGGAGGAAATTTGCCTTCCTAATGGATGTTATGATTTTACCATTTACGATTCCTATGGCGATGGCATTTGTTGCGGTTACGGTCAAGGTGAATACTCCCTAATCCTACTGTCGGACAGTACTATCTTAGCCACTGGAGCAAGTTTTGGTTCCCTCGAAACCAATAATATCTGTCTTGGAGGAGAGCCTACCTGTGAAGATGGTATTCAGAACGGAGATGAAACAGATGTTGACTGTGGCGGCTCATGCGCACCTTGCGAGACTGCTTGTACGGACATCAACATTAATGGAAATGATTTTGAAAGCAGTTATGGGATATGGAATGATGGCGGCTCAGATTGTCGACGGGTAGCCAATGATGCAGCTTACGCAAACAGTGGAATTTATTGTGTGCGTCTACGGGACAACTCCAATTCATCAGTCCTAACGACTGATCTGCTGAATCTCTCAAGCTTAGAGGAATTGACCGTATCATTCTCCTATTATGCAAGAAGTATGGACAATAGCGACGAAGATTTTTGGCTACAGGTCTCTCAAGATGGTGGAGCCACCTATACCACAGTTCGCCAGTGGAGGCGGGATGTTGAGTTCCAAAATAATGAAAGAAAATTTGAGAATGTTGTGATTCCTGGACCATTTAGCCAATCAGTGCGGATTCGTTTCCGTTGTGATGCATCATCAAACTCTGATTATGTCTATCTAGATGATATCATTCTGGCTGGCTGTCAAAGCAGTAATCGAATAGGAGAAGGCCTTGTGGTGATAGATCAGAGCTTCAATGAAGGAGCTAGAACTACCGAACCACTTTCCGAAGGATCTAAGATCAGTTTATACCCAAATCCTACCCATGGATTGTTGAATGTAAGTATACGCGGTAATAAGAGCGATGAAACCCAATTCATCATCACTGATCTAGCAGGTAGGGTAATACAACGATCAGTAAACGAAATAGAGGCGGGGAATTCCTTACAAGAATTCAATCTAAACCATTTAAATTCAGGCATATACATTCTACATGTAGTTAGAACGGATGAACGAAGTACACATAGATTTGTCCTAATGCCATAGATATTCCTTTGCTTAGTAACAAGCCGGTAAGTGCACTCAGCCTTAGAATCGCTTACTGGCTTGTTTATTATTCTCCCTCCTGTCTGATTCTCCATAGAGTTACTTTTCTATTCTCATTTCTCCCCATTATTCATCTCTATTTTAAGTTACCGCCCAAATTAAACACATTAGTATTTCAGCTATACCACAAATTTGTTGTAAATTTGCTTCGCAATCATTAGCCCGACACACATCAATCAGCCTTCCCTCCATCTACCAACATGATATCGTTCACTAGTTTTGAATGACCCAATTAGCTAAAGAATTGGGCTGACCCATGTAATGGTTGGCCAAGTATGGATATAATCTACCTATTTCTAAACTTTGCAAATTAGCCTATGACTAAAGTAAGACTACTACTAGCCCTGACACTTCTATTGGGGCTAAATCTCTCTCTCTCAGCACAAAGAAATTGCAGTGCCATGGAGGTGCTGGAACAGCAGCTGCAGCAAGATCCCAATCGACAACATAGAATGGAAGAAATTGAACGCCATACGCATAATGTTCTTCGTGGTGGAGCTCGAGCTGTAGAAGGTGTTATAACTATTCCTGTGGTATTTCATGTCGTTTATGAGACGGAGGAACAGAACATTAGTGATGCCCAACTACAATCTCAGATCGACATTCTCAATGAAGATTTTAGAAGGATAAATGCTGATGCAGTCAATACTCCGGCAGAATTTCAAGGTGTTGCAGCAGATGCAGAGATACAGTTTTGCCTTGCCTCAACTGATCCGAATGGATTCATTACTAACGGGATTACCAGGACCAAAACTGACGTTGTGGAATTTCCAGTGGGAACAGCAATAAAATTCGATGCTAGTGGTGGAAAGGATGCTTGGCCTTCCGACCAATATTTAAATTTCTGGGTAGGTAACATCGAAGGAGGAATACTCGGATATGCCACTTTCCCGGGAGGTGATGCAGATATAGATGGTGTGGTATGTGGTTTTCGGTTTGTGGGAAATATTGGGACTGCGCAAGCGCCCTTTAACCTGGGAAGAACGGGAACCCATGAAGTTGGGCACTGGTTAAACCTGCGTCACATTTGGGGTAATGGAACAGGTTGTAATGTTGATGATCTTGTAGACGATACCCCTGTAGCAAGCAATCCAAATTACACAGGTGCTCCATGCGAATTTCCTGGGCCAAACAGTTGTGATGAAGGGGCAGGAGACTTGCCCGACATGTTTCAGAATTATATGGATTACTCTGATGACGGCTGTATGAACCTGTATACA
>ENA-UENT01000528-UENT01000528.1-marine-metagenome-genome-assembly--contig:-NODE-528-length-21593-cov-3.237801_pt1 | contig 21593 bp, 15 predicted proteins | sample MGYA00237879_ERZ529330 | MGnify/ENA primary metagenome ERZ529330 (study PRJEB26372, sample SAMN05368345) | marine metagenome | biome: cultured habitat; feature: ocean water; material: water; isolation... | reverse complement strand
CCTATGAGCTTCGAAGGCTGGTTTTAGCCGGAGAAAATCGACGGCCTACGACCGACTTCTATGAATATTATTGGGCTTTCAATATGCAGGGCACCAATATTGGCCATATCATTCCTTGGTTTAAGACACTCCTACTGAAATGGCCTTGGCAAGTACCCAACCGACTACTGCTCGTGTGGTTTTTCTCCTGGATTTTGACCTTAGGCATCGTTGCCGGTGTATTGATCTTCTTCTCTAATGCCGATGAAAATCCCTTCGGAGAAGGCCTACGTGGCAAGGCCTACAGTTTGCTAGGAACCACCATCCTTATCGGACTCCAGCGCACCTTGATTGGCTACATCGGGGACGCCGCCCGCTACCTCACCCCCAACCCTTCCAATATCCGGGAGCGACAGGCTATTCGTCATGAGGGTATCGCGCTATTAAAGAAGCTACACGAACCGGACGAAAAAGGAGAGAAACAATATGACCGAATAGTAGTAGTGGGACATAGTCTAGGTAGTGTGATCGCCTATGACATTATCACCTATCTCTGGACCTATTATAACCAAACCTATGGCCCCGACAAAGGAGTGGATTCCAAGTACTTTGATGCAGTCAAAGAGGCGGCTGACCAATTGGAAGCGGCAATTCAAGGTAAACAGAGCAAGGAAAGCATCGATCAGCTCAGAACCTTGTTCAGAGAACGTCAAATGGATTGCTGGAAGGCCTTAAGGACGGCCGAAAACCCATGGCTGATCACTGATCTTGTCACGCTTGGTTCGCCCTTAGCCCATGGTGCCTTTCTACTTTCCGAAAATGAAGAAGACTTCAAAGAAAGAAAGCAAGAACGGGAGTTATTGACTTGTCCACCTCTCCAAGAGCAGGATCGATATTACTATTGGAGCGTCAGAGCTAAACGCTATTTCCTACACCACGCTGCTGCCTTCGCGCCCACCCTATGGACGAACCTATACTATCCCGGGGATTTCATTGGCGGTCCCTTAGGTAAGTCAATGGGATTAGGCATCAAGGATGTACAGGTCAATTACGATGGCGGACTTCAATCTATTATTAGCAAGTTTTCTCCTGTCACGCATATTTCTTATTGGCTAACCAAAGCGGAATTGGAAAAAATGGATGACTACAAAATCCGCAGTACTATCCGCCGACTTTTTGATGCAGTGGATCTCAATATGGAGCGCGTAGGAAATGTAGACTTATCATTTGAGGAGGAGGAGGAATAATCCTATGATCATCCTCCAACCTCTCATCAGATTACTCCTTTTCACGACTGAAGGAAACGGGATCTTCTCCCAGGTTTACTACCACAGCCTTTACTGTGTCCCTTTGGTCTACTTGAAAGCTAAAAGTCAGCCACGGACCCATTATTTGAGGAATTTCTTCGGTAAAGGCGCTACTAAAACGGTTAGCTGCATCATGTATCAATCTAAAGCTTGTAAACGGAAAAGAAGCTAACAAAGTCTCGTTCTCACAGCTAATCTTTATGGTACCAAACCCTGGATGCGAATACCTGCCACCGAACTGTTCCAAGTCATGTGTGGGTCTTTCCTGCTGATTGAGCGTAGTCTTCGTATCTGCGGGGTCTATGTTTTGAACCTGGCTGTAGCGAGTTACAGGCTGGTCCGAAGCGTCTCTATCGATTTCCAAAAGCCGGTCGATCAGGAGACGAGTCACAAGGTTTGGCAAACTAGAATTGGATTGATTCGATAAAACAACTATACCAACTTGTTTCTCCGGGAAAAGCACCACATTAGAGGAATAGCCTGAAATAGCTCCGGAATGCTCAACCCTTTTCAATCCATGAAAATCACTGATCATCCAGCCATAACCGTAGCTCGGGGACGCTGCTTCTCCCAGGCCTGCCGATGCCATAGACTGCTGGCCACTGGTGGCTTCCTTATGGTATTTTCCTGGTAGAAACTGCTGTTTCCCCAATTTACCACCGTTTAACCATAGGCTCAGCCATTTGGTCATGTCCGTGATACTACTGTAAATATCTCCGCCTGGAGATCTTGTCATGATAGTCTCGGGAAGCACCCCCTGAGGTTGACCTTGCAAAACTGAATAGCCTTGGGCAAAATTCTTTGCTATGCTGGCTGATTGGTACCCAACACGCGTATCATCCATTTCTAAAGGCCGCAACAATAAATCACTAACATTCTCCTCCCAGGGTTTACCACTAAGTCGTTCCCCAACCATCCCTGCTAGAGTATACATGAAGTTGCTGTACATGAAAGCTTCTCCAACCTGTGCTGCAGGGGCCCAGTGCTTTATCCGGGGGATCACTTCGTTCCGATCTTCGGAGAGAAATAAAATACAGGAGGACTCAGAAGTCATCGAGCCGACCCCGGAGCTGTGACTCAACAAGTGGCTAATTTTGATCGCAGCATCCATTTCCTGATTGTTGAATCGCAGCTCCTGTATGTATCGTTGTGGTCGATCTGACAAGGACAGCATTCCCCTTTCCTCCATAATACCCAAGGTTGCAGCTGTAAAAGCCTTGGTGACGGAACCAATACCAAAAAGGGTGTTGATGTCAACTGGCAACTCTTGCTCCACATCTCTATACCCAAAGGCATTCGCATAAGTCAAGCTTCCTTTTTCTACCACACCTATCGCTAGTCCGGCAGCATGAAAGTCCTCCAATAAGGATTCCACCTCGGTATCCAATCCCAAAAATATTTGACTCCCTGCATTCCCCTGGCCCGCCATTTGAGAGCCCATCAAGAGAGACAAAAGAAGGGGACTTATAAGCTTACTTAGGGTAGGGAACATAAGTATATGATTTATGAATGATCTTCCATTCCCCAGCTATCTTGAGCAGCAACAAGTAATCGGTATACAAGCGTTTAGAGCCGGGCATATCAACTCTGATTTTTGCCATAGCCGCATTGTTTTCATGATCGATGGATACAATATTGCCAATACGGTTTCTTTTCTTTCCATCTTCGAAGTAGGAAATATATTGTTGACCTGACCGAGCACGCAGGCTATCTCCTTCTACCGCATACAAATTCAGGTCTTGATGAAAAGCCTTTCGAATACGATCCGCCTCCCCATTGGCAGTTCCTTCAATATAATCCAATAAAGTAGCTCGAATAAGCTCCAGTTCAGACTGAGCCTGGATTCCTTGTCCCGCCAAGAGGACCAAGGCAATGACTAACAACTTTTTCATGGTCTAGATTTAAGCAATTTGAAATAACAGTCGGATGAGGGCTTAACTTCCCTGATCCTTTGCATGAACGCTCCAAACATAGAAGGATTAGGAAGGACATGCCAGTTCTGAAGGGGCGATAAACTTCGGATTTATAAATTCATAGAAAAAATTAGGAACGTGTTTAAGAATTGCTTTAGGAGATAGTTGGAAGCAAATTTTGTTCTGGACGAGGCAAAAAACCTGCCTTTGCCGGCAGGCAGACACAGGCATATTCCGCGAATCCCGGAACGGGGTCTGGAAGATACGGCGAGGATTTTTAACGAAGCACAGGGGCAAATTTGCTCCAAATAGACCTTAGTGTAGTTTTTAAACACGTTCTAATGCATCATTTTCCGATACTTGGCGGGAGTCAAGCCTTTGAATTTCTTAAAGGCTGCATAAAAGGAGGAATTGGATCGAAAGCCACATTCAGCACCGATCGCTTCGAGGGTCAGATGATCATTGTCTTTTAGCATGGCCTCCACGGCCTGGATGCGGTATTCATTGATAAAGTGCGTAAAGCTTTTTCCCAGGTTGTCATTCAGGTATTGGGATAAGACGTGCGTTGGGATGTCCAGTTTTTCGGATACCTCTGCTAGTTTTAGATCTGGTTTCCGAAATAATTCCGCTTCCTTGAATAATTGAGTCAAACGCGATTCAATATCCAGAGCCTCTGCTATAGCAATCCGCTTATTCGCATATTTTTCCGGTTTATCCGAAAATATCGACGCGCCACGCCGCCGAAAAAACCAAAGCAACACCATCAAATAAAACACAAACGAAAAGGAAAGAGCCCCAAAAATATAGGACGTATACTGACTAGTATTATAGCCCAACCAAACAATAGCATTTCCTACGAGCAAGGAGATTGACCAGCGCTCCTTATCCGATAGCTTTTCCCGTCTAACAAAGGCCTTAATGACCGTAGGCCAAATTAGTCGAGCAGCAGCCAAGATATACAGCAACCAATAACTAAATAGAATCCAGCCATAGGTACCTCCCAGTCGCCGTTTCCATAGGAAACGATACTCATGGTAAGGCGTATACCAACCGATCAAAACCATGGCCACGATCACAGGCACGACATGCCATAGCCACTCCCCGCGGCGAAAGCGCTCCGGCTGAGCAGCTGACTTCGTATACAAATACAAAAAGGGCCCAATCAAGAAACAAGCCGACAGCCCCACCTGCACAAACCAACTTGAAATGCCGGGATAAAAGATCAAAAACACAGATTTGCCCACCCGTACGCTCAGCACAAATAACAGGGCCGCCAAAAAGTAAGTACTACGATCTCGTTTCTTTACAAAGAAAGCGAAGTAGGCACTCAAGAACAGTCCATTAAACGCCCCCAAGGCACTAAAGAAAAACAAAACCATTCTTTCGAAATCCATGCAAAAGCTTAATGATTCAAGGCCGCAAAATACAGCCTTTAGCTGATCTAGAGAAACGACTATTCTTAACTTCTTGGAAGATCTACCTTATTTTACTCACTAAGTTAAATTTTACTTTTTCACATATAATTCTATCTTTATCCTTTAAGGAGACTCCTCCAGATCATTCTCCTTGGGCACATTTTTACGCGCTGACAGTCTTTTTAACCCCCTCTAGCAAGCAATGGCTATCTAACTCACAACATTACCCAGTCAATAAACCACTGATTATCAGTAATCTAAAAATCAATTTCCACTTTTTTTTAATTTTTTCAGGGTTTGGCGGTTACCTTTTGGTGGGTTGGGACGATTAAGGGGAAAATATTAAGAAGATTTGATAATATACATATCATGAAGTTCGCAAAACTCAAAACAGCATTCCAGATTCTAATTTTGAATTTGACAGTTTATTCAACTGGATTAAGTACGAACCTAGTTTTAAAAACCTCTGAAAAAGGCTATGATCCTTGTGAAGAAGTCGGCTCAAATTCATCAAACTCCAGCAATGTCGTGGGTCGAGAATTAGAGTTTACAATCTTACAATTAAAAGTAAGTGAACAGTTATTCCCCCTAAAGATTAAAGCCTTTGATGAATTTGATAATGAACTAGGTGAATCTGAAGCAATTGATGAAAGCCTTTTAGCTCCGATACCTAACCAGCCACATCTCCTCTTTGGGAAAATCCAGGTTCAAATAAACCTAAATCTGGTATCTACCCAATCCCTAAAGATAAATTGCTTCCGTTTAAATGGCCAAGACTTAGCAAGTGACTTACCAATTACCTATAAAGTCTTCCATAACGATTCAGAGTTAACATCAGATGCAGATATTTTCCAACACGCTGACCTACAAAACGGAAGTAATGTGTTATCAAGTTTTATAGAAATATGCTGCTTTCAACTAAACGATATTTATCATCAAAATAAAGAAGACGTTGAAGGCGAAAAAGTATCTTTCAATCAAAGTTACAGTAATATTATTGAATCTTTGGATGAGGAGGATGCAGGTTACATGGTCAAAGATTTACCACAACAGTCAATTACTGAACGTTTTCCAGAATCAACTTCCTACAACAGGATCTATCCTAACCCAGTAAGGCATCAATTAAATTTTAACATCACAAATCCGTTAAGAGGTAATTTGGAAATAATGGTTTTTACAAGCTTGGGGCAAAGAGTATTTATGAAGTATGTTGATTCACATTCAGAAGAAACTTCTATTAGCACAATAGGGTGGACCAAAGGCACCTATTATGTAGCCCTAAGGTCTCATGCTATCAATGAACTTGTACCCTTGGTTATTCTAGAGTAAGGCAACACAAAGACGCGAATTCTTTCAATTCCAATGAAAAGTGTAAGCTTCTTGAACCTTTGCTTCAAGAAATAGTAATTATAGTGAAGCAAAGATCGATAAAGACTTCAAATTCATTTCTAGTCAGAATTGCGCCCAAAACCCTCAAGTTTCAGATAGGAAAGTAGCAAGTCGTTGTTTCGGACAAAACAACTGAAAACACAACGCAAAACCATAACCTTGAGACTTAGAGTTTATCAAGACTGAAATTACATCAACTACATTACAGGTTTGCTTAAGAATTAAACATAATGGGCAACAAGGCAATTTTCTTGATAGTATTCATAGCATCTATCCTTCCGGGTGCTTTGTACTGTATTTCATTTACAGATGAACAAGTTCCCTCCACTTTATCAAGTTTGGAAATATTTAGTTTAGCAAAAGACAAAGTTTCTAATGGGGCGTTCGATGAAGGTCAAATTCTATACCTGAAAGCTCTCCCAATGCTACTCGCAGACCAAAGACATGCCGAACGTGCTGACGCTCTTATTGATCTTGCAGTAATGTATCATTGGAAGGACAGTATTGGTTTAGGGTTCCAGTGTCTTTTCAAAGCAAAGAACATAATCGAGAAAGAACTTGGAACCGATTCAGAGCTTTACGGAACTTGTTTGACAAACCTAAGTGCATTCTACTATTCAAAAAGGCAAGTAACCGAAGGTCTACAATTTGAACAAAAAGCACTAAGTATATTGGAAAATGTAAATTATGATCGAACATTTGTGGCGCAACTACTAACTAATATTGCTCTTACCAAAGATGTATTAGGAGATTACGGTGGAGCAATAGATCATTTAGAAAGGGCCTTATCATACCTGCAAGATCCTAATCCAGGAAGTCTATTGTTAAACTGCGAGGTGATCTATTACCTAGGCCTAATGTACAAAAACTTGAAGGCCTATGATAAAGCAATAAAACAGTTCCATCGGAGCAAGAAACTAGTTATTGAGTTACCTAGAGCTACGGATGTAGAGAGACTCCATATCCAGTTATTACAAAGATTAGCTGATTGTTACCTCCAGCTAAATAATTCAGCGCAGGCACATGCGCTACTTTCGCAAGCACTGGATATTCAACATGGCGATTCTAGTTACAGGAAGTATCTTTCAATGGAAATTAAAGCAGACATTCTGAGTAAGTCGAAAAAGTTGGAAGAGGCTAAACTATTTGCAAAGGAAGCCATTAGACTATCAAAAATCACTCATGCTAATTTTCAAAACCACCCGGTCATTGCTCGGCAATGTACACATCTGGGTGAAATCTACCAAATCAACAAACAACTGGACTCAGCGGTGTACTATTTTCATCAAGGAGTCACATACCTTGCTCAAGGCTTTGAAGATAAGAACGTCCATTACAATCCCGAAGTTGAACAATGCTTCCTTGAATACGACATCATCCGCTCCCTCCGCGGAAAAGCCAGAGCTTTGTATCTCAGATATCAAGAATCCAAGGATATCAGAGACCTTCAAGCAAGCCTGGAGACTTACCAGCTCACACACAACTTTATCAAAAAACTCAAGGAGGATATCACTACCATGGGCTCCAAGCAGCGACTGGCGGGGGATGCCTTGGAAATATACGAGGAAGCCATTGAGGCTGCCTTGACGCTACATGCAGCTACAGCGGATGAACAGTATCTGGAAAAGGCCTTCTTTTTCGCCGAATCCAATAAAGCAATCTTGCTTCTGGAATCGATGAACGAGCGCATGGCACAATCCGTCAGTGGAATTCCGGATTCTTTACTTGAGAAGGAAAAGCAATTTAGGGTGGACATCGCCTACTACGAAAGAGAGATCAATGAGGAGAACAATCAGAAGAAGAGAGAACCCAATAAGGAAAAGCTTAAAGAATGGGATGACAAGTTATACACACTAAATCGAGAATATCAGCAATTGATCGCTCAATTTGAAGAAAAGTATCCTAAGTACTATCGCCTGAAGTATGACACTAGGCTGGCGACCGTTCAGGACATCAGAGAGGAAATGATCGATCGCAGGACTGCATTTTTGGAGTATTTTGTCGGTACGCAGAAGGTGTACCTCTTTGCCATCACCAAGGGCGGGGTCAAGGTGCATCAGATGGAGAAAGGGGGAGATTTCGAGGAGAATATCCGCGAAATTCAGCGGATGGCGAGAAAACCGCAATTGTACACCGAGGAGGTCCCGGAATTCCAAGAGAAAATCCACTCGATTTATCGCGAATATCTTGCTGAAGCGGTTGAGCATTTACCTTCTAAGATCAACCGACTGCTAATAGTACCGGATGACCTTTTAAATCTCATTCCTTTTGAACTCCTGTCAAGGAGCGCGGAGCAGCCAGATTTTCTGATCCAGGACTATACGATCGGTTATACCTATTCTGCCAGTCTATTTAAGGCGGGGCAGCGGCCGGGCACATCTGTAGCGGATCAGCTGTTCCTCGGGTATGCGCCAGCTTTCTCGGCTCCGATTGCCGATAATAGGAGCTGCGCTGGAGATCAATTGGCCAACTTAGAGAATAGTGATCGGGAAGTGCTAGGGATCCAAGCCCTACTCGGTGGTAATGTAATGCTCGGATCGGATGCCAATCGGGATTCCTTCCTGGCGCAGGCGGGACACTATCGCATCATCCACCTCGCCACACATGCTTGCATGGATGAGGCAAATCCAATGCAAAGCAAGGTCTTCTTTGCGGATGATCCAATTGTGAATCAGGATCTTTTTAACCTCAATCTGTCGGCGGATCTCGCTGTCTTAAGTGCGTGTAATACAGGCAGTGGTCAATTGGTCAAGGGGGATGGCGTGCTTAGCCTTTCCAAAGGTTTTGTGCACGCGGGTTGTCCAAGCGCCGTGATGAGCTTGTGGTCAGTTGATGATTTCTCGACTTCAGAGATAATGATTGATTTCTACGATTATCTGAAGAAGGGATATACTAAGGATAAGGCACTTCGCAAAGCAAAGTTGGACTTCATTACCTCTGCAGACAAGGTGAAGAAGCACCCGTTCTTTTGGGCTGCATTTGTACAAATGGGAGATCCGGTAGCTTTAGACCTGGGTCAAGCCAGAATGCCATGGAAGATGATATTGGTAATCTCGGCTTTAACCTTGATCGGAGGTTATTTTATTCGTAGACGTAGTTTGGCTGCCTGATATTAGAGTTCCAGCTCTTCCTCACTGACTACTTTCCCATTTAGGCAACGGATAATCCTGGCCGGGAAATTCTCCAGGATGCGATAGTCGTGGGTCGCAAAAAGGACAGCCGTATCATTTTGCTCAGCCAATTTGCGTAGCAATAAGAGAATATCATCAGCGGTCTCCGGATCCAGGTTACCGGTGGGTTCATCGGCGAGAATGAGGAGGGCGCGGGCTATGACGACGCGCTGTTGTTCCCCACCTGATAGCTCGTGCGGAAACTTGCTTGCTTTGGTGCGAAGATCGACTTGCCCTAATACTTCTGTGATTCTCTTTTGAATGTCAGCGGCGTCTTCCCAACCGGTGGCTTTCAAGACAAACCTCAGGTTCTCTTCAACATTGCGATCACTCAATAAGTTAAAGTCCTGAAATACGATTCCTAATTGTCTACGCAATAGCGGAATTGTTTTTCGGTTGAGCGTTTTTAGGTCAAACGCTCCAACTTTTCCCTCTCCTTCGGTCAGTGGAAGGGCAGCATAAAGAGTCTTCAAAAGACTGGATTTACCACTCCCTGTTTTGCCAATCAAATAGGTAAATTCCCCTTTTGAAATCTTCAGGTTGACCTTTTCCAGAATTAGATTCTTAGCCTGGAAAATCTTGACGTTCTTGAGGTGTACAATGAGGTTACTCATAATAGTGAGCAAACTTAAGGCTTTACTTAAGATAAAACAATAATTTGTGCTTTACTTATGACAACATTTTGACTGTATAAAGTGTCTAAGCTTTTAACTTTGCAAAAAATCTAACTCCATGAAAAAGATACATATTGTCGGTATCGTCATGATAGCAACAGCGATTTTTCTCCTGACCACTGCTATCAAAGGCACCACTACCTACGCAACTTTCCAGGATGCTATTGAATCAGGTAGTCGTGTAAAAATCGCTGGACAATTGTCTGTGGATAAGGAAATGGTTTACCAACCAGAGATCAATCCTGATCTTTTTACTTTCTTCATCAAAGATAGAAATGGAGAGGAGCGTAAGGTGGTGCTACAAGCGGCAAGACCTCAAGACTTTGAACTTTCAGAACAGATCGTCGTTACCGGCGAGATGAAAGGAGACGAGTTTTGGGCCTCGGACATGTTGCTGAAGTGCCCATCTAAATACAAAGACGAAGAGATTTATATTCGTTCTGAAAAGGAAAGCTAATTCATGGAGAGTATACAATATATAGGGGAGCATTTATGGCCAGGCCGGATCGGCCACGTAGCCATATTACTGGGATTTGTGAGTGCAATGCTAGCTTCAGTGGCGTATTACTTCGGCACACAGAAGGCCGATACCGCCGATGAGGGTAGCTGGAAGAAACTGGGTAAGGCAGCTTTCAGCCTTCACGGAATCAGTGTATTCACAGTGATCGGGATCATCTTTTATGTGATGATCAATAAGTATTATGAGTACCAGTATGTGCAAGGCCACGTATCTGATGACTTACCTTTCCGGTATGTTTTTGCGGCGTTTTGGGAGGGGCAGGAAGGTAGCTTCTTGCTCTGGATGTTTTGGCATGTAGTGCTGGGCTTTGTGTTGATGCGAGTGGGTAAGAAATGGGAAGCTCCTACTATGTCTGTGCTTTCGCTGATCCAGGTACTTCTCAGCTCCATGCTGCTGGGAATTTATGTAGGATTTGGGGATGATCCACTGAAGATTGGAAGTAATCCTACGCTCCTTTTACGAGAGGTAATGGATGCGCCCATCTTTTCCAATGCTGACTATCTGAGTTTGATTGGAGGAACCGGTTTGAATGCTTCACTGCAAAATTATTGGATGACAATCCACCCTCCTACCCTATTCCTGGGTTTTGCCTCCACGGCCATACCTTTCTGTTATGCCGTAGCTGGACTCTGGAAGGGTGAACATACCGCCTGGTTAAAGCCAGCCCTTCCCTGGGCGCTTTTCTCTGGAGCAATTCTTGGAACGGGTATCTTGATGGGATCTGCTTGGGCCTACGAAGCCTTAACCTTTGGCGGCTATTGGGCTTGGGATCCAGTGGAAAACACCTCCTTGGTACCATGGTTGATTCTCGTGGCCGGTATTCACACAAATCTAGTAGCTAAGAATACCAATCATTCTATTCGCACCACTTACATCTTCTACTTACTAAGTTTCCTCCTTGTGTTATACTCCACTTTCCTAACTCGAAGTGGAATTTTGGGAGAAACTTCGGTTCACGCCTTTACGGAGATGGGCCTAGAGTGGCAGTTAGTACTATTCCAGGCTACCTTTGTATTGATTCCTTTAGTTCTGATGATCCGAAGATACAAGAGCATCCCTGGTCCTGAAAAGGAAGAACCAACTCCCTCAAGAGAGTTTTGGATGTTCATCGGTAGCTTAGTGTTGTTGTTCTCGGGCTTATTAATTACTGGCTCTACTTCCTTGCCGGTTTTCAACAAGATTGTACAATACTTCGACCCCATTTATGAAGGGCGTGTTATTACAGATCCGGTTGAGCACTTTAACAAATATCAGCTTTGGATTGCCGTGTTTATCGGCCTCTTGTCTGGAGCCTCTCAATTCCTGCGATACAAAGGTGTGAATTGGGCTAGCCATAAGCGAAAGTTTTTAACACATATTGGAATTAGTTTACTGGGAGCAGCTTTGTTGACCTTCTTGACTACTCTTTGGGTTTCAGCCAGAACCGTTCCTTACCTAGTACTTTTGTTTTCTGGAATATTTACTGTAGTGGCCAACCTCGACTATCTAGTAAGTTTCTTGAAAGGGAATTTAAAGCTGGGAGGTTCCACCCTTTCGCATATCGGTTTTGGTCTGATGATAGTCGGGATCATTGCTTCTGGCTTGAATAAGCGCCATATATCCTCAAACCCCTTCGCGATGGAAGGTATGATAGAGGGTGCCGAAGATGACATTGCACAGAAGAACATTATGCTCTTCAAAGGCAACACGATGGTAATGAGCGGCTATGAAGTGACCTATGTGAAAGATACAGTGGAAAATCGCACCAGGACTTACACAGTAAATTATAAGCGACGAGGGGCGGATGGAAAAGTCAGAGAAGAATTCGACCTAACGCCTGATATTCTATATGATAAGAATTTCACTAAAGTCGAAGTTTACAACCCATCCACCAAGCACTACTTTGGAAGAGATATCTTCACTAGTATTCGCGCATTACCGCAGATAGAAATAGATGCGGAATTCCGAAAAAATCGAGAAGATAGCCTCAACTTCAAGCGCTATGAACTCCCTTTGAAAGAAACTTATACTTTTACTGACACCATTCCCATCAGAGATAGAGATACCTTTTCGCTGCGAACCTTCAGCCTGCAAGTGGATGAGTTAGTCAGAGGAGCCAGTCACCCTGACTACACACCAGAGGAGGGAGACGTTTCACTAGGGGCGAGAATGCGTATTCGGATGAGCGGAGATGATAGCATATACACGGTTATGCCGGTAATGGTTCTTCGAGGGCAACTACTCTATAACTATCCGGTACAAGTTCATGAATTGAGTTCTAAAGTTCGGTTGCATCAGGATGTCTTGAATTTGGTCATGACTCCAGAGGAGGAACTCGAATATACAGAATTCAAGTTGAGCCAAGGGGAACGCTTCAGTCTGGGAGACATCAATTTCCAGTTTGGTGGATTTAATACCAAACCAACTCACCCAAGCTATACATCCGAAGAAGGAGATTTGGCGGTTGGAGCAATGATTAACATCCAGCTACCAAGTGGTGAGGTGGCTCAGGCTCAGCCTATTTATTTGATCCGGGAGAATCGACCATTCAATATCAAAGATGAATTAAATGCTTACGGACTGCATTTCCGCCTGACCAACATAGATCCGAAGGAAGAGAAAGTTAGCCTAATGGTAGCATACAAAGAACCGCCCGTTCAAAATGTACCCTTAGAAATGGCTACAGATTCCTTCCGGTATGATTTTCTGGTTTTGGAAGCCATTGAGTTTCCCGGGATCAATCTCTTTTGGTTGGGATCGCTGCTTATGATGATTGGCCTGGGACTGAGCATGTGGTATCGCATCAAGACGATGAAAGCCACTGATTAATGCCATTTTTCAAGCACTGATAGACATGAATGGTCCCATTCGGCATATCGTATTGATCGGTGCTGGCAATATGGCAACGGTCTTGGGAAAGGTGCTCCGGCAAGCTGGCCTGCAGATATCACAAGTATTCAATCGGACCTTATCTAGTGCTGAAATACTAGCAAAAGATTTGGCTAGTCCTTTCACAGATCAGTTGGATCAACTAGATCAAGATGCTGATCTTTATTTGCTTTGTGTTAGCGATCATGCTATTGAAGCTTTGCTACCTCAACTACACTTTTTAGATGGTAAATTGATCGCCCATACCTCAGGAGCAACGCCCGGAAGTGTATTCCAGGGGCATTTTAGTCGATATGGAGTCTTTTACCCCTTGCAAAGCTTATCAAAATCCCAACCCATCAAATTGTCAGAAGTCCCCATTTGTGTAGATGCAAATGAGGAAACGGACTTGGTAAAACTTGAACAGTTGGCACAGGAGTTTAGCCAACATGTTTATCGGGTAGATGATCACCAGCGAAGTTTGCTGCACGTCGCAGCAGTTTTTGTCAACAACTTCAGTAATCACCTTTATGATCTGATGGACCAGTGGCTGGGGGAAGAGGAGATTCCTTTTGATCTACTGCGACCGTTGATCTTGGGTGGGGCGCAAAAGGTTCAAGGCTTAAGTCCGCGAGAAGCTCAAACTGGCCCTGCCGTTCGCGCTGATTTGAATACAATCCGACGACACTTGGATATCTTACAGGAAAAACGCCCCGAACTCGTCGAATTATACAAGACCTTAACAGAAAGTATTAATCCTGACTTACAACAGCATAAAACTACCTAAACATGCGCATTATTGGCTATGTAGAGCACCCTCGCCTAAAGATTACCGTGTTCAAAATGGATAATAAGTTATCGGTAAAGTTTGAAACTGGTATGCTGGAGCAAACCTATAAATATCGAACGCAGCAAGGATTGGAAGGAATAGCAGATATCGAGAAGTTAGTTGATGCCGACTTCACGGAGAAAGTTGAGGCCCTTTTCACGCAAATGCAAAAGCAGAGTTATGAAGCTTTTGAAAGGCTACTACCGGATGAAGAAGAGGATGAGTTTGAGTCTATCATTTAGACTTATCTCCTAGAACACCCATCTAATCCTGTTGATGAGACGATGAATAGTTTTTGGGACCCCTTCCACCTTTCCGGCTAACCGTGCATCATACGTTACATTGAAGGCAGTAAGAAATGACAAATGGCTATTAATCTTCAAATTAGCGGAAGTACCAGAGGATAGCCTTGCTTCTCCAAAGGTCCTCAGCACAGGTTGGTAATAGGAAGTGTTTGCAATCCTAAGGTTAGGACTTAATTGTAGTTGAGCAGATAACGAAATACTCAGTCGGTCGTCGCGAAAATAGGCCTCCCCCCCTTTGATTTCATTGTATTCAAACATATATAGCACTCCCCAAAACAGCTTCTGCTTTCCGCGGCCGAACAGGTTAAATCTTGGACCAGTTCCCAGCAAACCCCGATAACGCAATTTGATTCTTTCATCAAATTGACTCTGCCCGAAGGCCTCCCAACTTATATGCTCTGTTAATTTTCGACTCCAGCGCAAATGACCAAAGCCTGCATTTACTTGTCGACTAGGGCCGGTCTTGATTAAGTTATAATTGCCCAGCAGTAGCCACGTATCTCTACCATGTATAAAATCCACTCTTAAACCAGTATTGAAACTCAGCACAGAACTTGTATTTCGAACCCAATTTAATCCCAGGTCTAACTGTCCAAAAACGCCACTGGTGTCCCGCCTAAATCGCTTATCCTCTATGTTGACAATTTGGGCATTCCCCGCACAAATCAGTCCTGCCCAGCACAACAAGGTGAGCAAATGTTTTCTCATAGTCTCCTGTTTTGTCAATTATCATCAAATAACAGACCAAACTTATTCTATCCATGAACCATTCACTGTTCCTCCTGTTCGACTACAAAAAGGATAGTCATGTTTGGATGGTTAAAGAAAGATCCAGCGAAGAAGTTGGAAAAGAAATATTTGGCGCTAATGGAAGAAGCCATGATGATTCAACGCGGAGGAGATATTAAAGCCTACTCCGCCAAGGTAGCAGAGGCAGAAGAAGTAATGCAAGAAATGGAGCGCCTTAAAGACAGCCAAGAAAAGAAGTAGGAGCACACCGGGACGAGGAAAAGTAACCAATGCTTTAGATACGCTTTCACAAACCTAATAAAAACTATGCCCTAAAGCATTGGTTTTCTGACCTCTAATCCAAATCTATAACCATTGGCGTCATCGCTGGGACCATCATCGTACCAGCTAATTTATAGGCGGTTCCACTAATTATATCCTTACCTGTAGCCTGAGCAGGTAGCGCCTCAGAGAACCGATCTAAGTTCAAGGTAGCTGCCTCATTTCCCATATTCAAAACCACCATTACTTTATCGGTATCATTATAGCGGAAGTAAACGTAAGTATTATGCTCCGGCACATAATGTAGTAGTTTCCCGTCGTGCAGGGCTTTGGCATCCTTCCTCCACAGCAAAATCTTTCTTAGAAATTCCTTTGCCTCCTTTTGCTGAGTCGACAAACCTGCTCCGGTAAAAGCATTAACCGCATCGCCGGCCCATCCTCCTGGGAAATCACTTCGGATGATACCATGATCTCCCTTTCCAGGGTTACTCATCAAAATTTCAGTTCCGTAATAGATCTGTGGAATCCCTCGAGTAGTTAATATCATGGCTAGCCCCAATTTGAATTTGGCATAATCTTCCCCAACAGCGGCGTAAAAACGATTCATGTCATGATTATCAGGAAAGACTACCAGATTGTCCGGGTCTGGATATAGGAAGTCATTGGCCAACATTTCATATACCGGATTCCAACTACCCACATTGAGGGCTTTTACCAGATTCTCCTGCACTGGAAAATCCATCAAACTCTTAAGTTCTGACGTATAGCCATTTGAGTTCTGCTTCCCTCTTTGCCAATAAGATACAATGGCGGGATTTCCATTCCACTCCTCTCCTACTACATTGAAATCAGGGTATTCATGCATCACGGCCTTGGTCCATTCTGTCATATAATTCATATCCGGATAGGGATAAGTATCCATACGAATTCCGGCAAGATCTGCGTATTCAATCCACCAGATACTATTCTGGGTCAGATAGGTAGCCATGAGGTCATTGCGCTGATTTAAATCAGGCATAGTAGAAACAAACCAGCCATCTACAAAGATTTTTCGGTCGATTTCCGCCCCATGTGGATCTTGGATCACCGACTTTTTATGATTCGTCTGTACGTATTCGCCGGTGGAGTTGAGCCAATCGTCGGTCGGTAAATCCTCCATCCACCAATGCCCAGATCCACAATGGTTTACAATCATATCCATGATGAATTTGACGCCTTTTTCTTTGGCCTTCTTACTCAAGGCTCGATATTCTTCGTTTGAACCAAAGCGCGGATCTACTTTATAAAAGTCGGTCGTAGAATATCCATGATAGGAATATTCTTCTTGATCATTTTCCAATACTGGATTGACCCAGATAGCGGTGAAACCGAGGTCGGCAATATAATCTAGACTCTGCTCGATTCCCTTAATATCTCCGCCATGACGCCCTCCTTTGAAAGCTCTATTACTTTGCTCTTTCAACCCCTCCATCGAATCATTGGCTGGATCGGCATTGACAAATCGATCCGGGGTAATCAGGTACAATACATCAGAATTATTGAATCCCTCGCGTTCTGCTGAACCTTTTTCTCGGGCCTTGAAGTCGTAATTGTAGGAGGCTGCCACCTCCTGACTTGCATTTAGGAATACAATATTGCACGTACCTGGAGACATCCCAGCTTCCATCTTCAAATCCAAAAACAGGTAATTCGGACTTTTTACTTTAATCACCCTTTCCAAAGATAAACCCTTGTATTGAATCTTTGGTGTTAATTGAGCGATATTGTCCCCATGAATCAAAAGCTGAAGTTTGGAATTTTTCATCCCGGCCCACCAAAATGGAGGTTCTACACGATTTATCTTTTCTTGTCCAAATATGGGAATAGCAAATAGTAAGGAAAGGCATAGTAGTGCTATGCTAGAGGTAAAAGGTTTCATACTTTATTAGATTAGAATTCTGGTAGCACTGCCTATTGATTAGGCAATGCTGCTATATTCAGATTTATTTCTGTATCTCCGATAATTCACTCATTTCAATCTCCACTTGTCCATCCAACTGCAAGGATACTTGAATAGCATCAGGAGAGAGGTAGGCATTCGACAGATTCAGCTCCTTGAGGTTACCCTTTAGCAATACATTATCTGCCACCGAGTATCCTTTCAACTGTTCTCGAATCTGTTCTTTAATTTCTGTCAAATTATAATCGAGATAGAAATTCAAGTTCTCCTCCAGGCTGTTTTTGAACTTCCCTTTCAGCAACCAGGCAGCCGAACGCAGCAAAAAATTACGTGAATCTACTGTGTACTTCAAACTTTTTATATCGATCGCATTGTGGCGAGGATTGTATTCCGGTTTGCCCGTCATATAGATGCTTCCCTCATAGGTTCCTGAAAGCTTAGTATTCACTACTAACTTATTACCTTGACCATACAATTCGATATCTTCTACTATTATATGACGCTTCCCATAGTCAAAACGTTCTCCGACCATGTTTTCTTTAACTAATCTTTCTGCCTCCTTATAGCTGATCTCTGCACCAATTTGAATCTCAAAGTCTTCCTTGGTTTCCCGAACGTACTGGAAAGCGGGCAGGAGTGTTGATGCTTTATCTACACTTGGCTTTTCACCAATTTTGAGCCTCGGTCTTGACTGGATAGAAATAGTAGTGGAAATAGTTCCATCTTGCGCCTTAATGGGAGTCATTCCAATGGCTTCAGGATTAATCATCAACCAGGTATTATAATCTGGCGCGACCAACACAGGTTGAAAAGCATTCTCCCAGGCGTCCGCAATGAGCTTGCTCATCTGGAAATTCTCTTTGATCTGCTCGTCGATAGCTTCGGTAATGGTCGATTTAAAATTTCGAAGTAACATATTGGCTACTGTGCCTACAGGTAAGCTGACCACTCCCATCTTGAGCTTGGGCTGTTCCAACCATTCATGGCCTATAATTTCTGTGGCAGTACTTAGGTTCCAATCCTGTGCAATATCAAATATGGTTTTCATTTCAACCGCGATAGATCCTTCTCCCTGCAAGGTGGTAAAACCAGCGTCATACTTCACCCATATCTTCAAAGGAACTTTATATTGAACGAAATTGCTATCGATAGAAAGGCTTATATCCCCCTGCTTCTCCGCCTTTACCATCATATCATCCCCATCGTTCATATCATCATCTTCGTATACCATACCATCAAACTGCCTGTTCAGCATTTTCTCCAGCTCCTCTAAACCCACCCTAATCGGAATGTTCAGTAAGGAAATCTTTTCTTCAAAGGGGTTCTCCTCATATTGCTCCATAGGCCGAGTAGGTTTCGTCGTTTTACAGGAAGTACCGAGCGCCAGCACGATCAGGGCTAGTAATACAGTACGTAAAGCCAAGTTTTGTATCATATTAGATTAGTTTCGCACGCAAGATATAACATCTCAACATTGATGTAAAGCCGCCATACTATTTTAATGGCTACCAACGTTCCGAAAAGAATAAGCAACCCTTCTGGCTTTACCTTGTCCTTACCATAAAATGCTAAAATATAAACGATGAAACGCCTTAGTAAATTTTTGGTTCTGATTACACTCATATTGCCCACACAGATAATTGCACAAGAATCGAGCTGTATGGATACCAGAGCATTCCTGGGAGTCCATAGTAACGAGATTTCCTCCGACAAAGCTGAAATTTTAGGATTTGAAAATCCTTATGGAAGCTATATCACAAAAGTCATTGGTAATACGGCCGCCGAGACTGGAGGCTTGGAACCCTTTGATTTTATCTATGGTATCGATGATCTTAGAGCCAGTCGGTACGAAGATCTTTCCGATATGTTAAGTGCTTACCAAGCAGGTGATGAGGTAGTGGTTCACTTCTATAGAGGAGGACAAGAAAAATCGCAATTGATCACCCTCGGAAGTCGAACCGATGCAAATTACACCAATAGAAACAGCGATGAAGACCCACATTTAGGGATCTCTGACATGCAAATCAATCCTAGACAACTAGGGGTAAAAGTGGATGTTTCGAGAAGCTCGACTGCTGAAGAAATGGGCTTAGAGGATGGGGATGTGATAACAGCGATCAATGGCCATAGCATAGTAGATTGGGAAGATATTTCCACAGCTATTGATGCCATGTCCATCGGGCAAACCATTGAAGTTGAATTTGAACGAGATGGAGATATGCGAACAGCATCCGCCCCAATCCAATCCCGAGCTACTTCCCAGCAACAGTACAAAGAGCGAGTAAAGAGGGAGCGTAATAGTGGAGCCTTCCTCGGCATTTACTCCAATACTCTTTCCAGAGAAAAGGCTAAGAAGCTAGGCTTAGATAACTATTACGGATCCTATGTTACAGGTGTAATTGGGAATACGGCAGCCGAACGTGCCAGCATTGAGCCATTCGACTATATATACGGTATCGATGAATACCGAACTGGGGCCCGACAGAACTTGGGCACTATCCTTTCGAAGTATGAACCAGGGGACCGAGCTCGAGTCTACTACATCAGAAAGGGATCAGATCGGTCGACCAACGTCACCTTCGGCAGTCGTTCTGAAGCAGTTTACAAGGAAGTTGACAAATGTGACGAGCCTTTCTTCGGAGTTTCTGGTGATCACTCTCGAAGTTGGAACAAGGGGGTACCTGTCCAAGTCATTTCAAAATCAACGGCTGAATCTCTCGGAATGGAAGATCGCGATGTGATACTAACCATCAATGACTATACAATTATTGATTGGGACGATATCAGCACAGCTATCGACAACATGTCTGTTGGTGAGAATATCAAAGTCACTTACATGCGGGATAATCGAGAGATTACTGGGATACAAGCCATTAAGTCCTATTGCGAGACCAAAGGCCTGAGCGGTATCGATCAATTTAATTTTGGAGATCGAGAAATCGTAGTGAGCGGTGTTGAGCGAAGGAATAGTGACAGATCGTTTAAAGCCGTGGATTTTACCAATGTAGTCGTGAACGTTCAGGAGATCAGTCAGGAAGAATCAAGCAAATTGCGGAGTATCGGTGGCGTTCGCCTAGGCAATAATACTTTGCAAGTAAACAACCTAGAATTGGCCCCAAATCCGCAGAAAGGACTATTCCGCTTGCGGTTCAATCTCCCAAGTAGTGGCTCTACTAGAGTACAGATATTTAATGACACAGGGCGCAATATCTATGACTACGATCTAGGGAATTATAGTGGATCGTTTGAAGATGAAGTGGATATTTCTCAAAATGGTAATGCTGATTATTTCATTACTGTTTCTCAGAATAATCGCGTCATGGCGAAGAAGATCGTATTGCGAAAAAGTTAATCCATAAGATATAAAAGAGTTTAGAAATCACCTTTTGATGGCTAGCCTCCAGTGGGAGGCGGCCATTTTTCTTTTGTAGCGTCTTCTCCCCCTAAATGCCATGAAAAAAAGATAAAAAGCTGCTAAGTTTTCATCCCGTTCCTGCATTTCCACCTTGCCCTTGCCTAAGCACTATGATTTCCTCCACAAAGTGCTATATTTATTGTTGTAGTCAAATGACGTTTTGCATTATCTGGCTACCTCTTACAGCCGTTTTACATTAAACACTCATGTATGAAAAAACAAGTTTACTTGAGATATTTAGGTCTCATCCTTCTAGCTCTTACCACATTTAGCCTTAGTCCTACTCAGGCACAGCAAGAAAAAGATATCAAAAAAGCACCTACTGGTGGTTTTGCCGAAGCGCTCTACAACTCGACAGAATGGCGCAGTATCGGTCCTTTCCGAGGCGGGCGAGCTTCTACAGCTACTGGCGTACCAGGCAAACCGAATCTGTATTATATGGGCGCTACAGGTGGTGGTGTCTGGAGAACGAAAGATGGTGGACAGACCTGGGAAAACATCTCGGATGGATACTTCGGTGGCTCCATTGGTGCTGTTGCCGTTAGTGAATACGATCCAAACGTAATCTACGTTGGGGGAGGTGAGGTAACGGTCCGAGGTAATGTCTCCCATGGATATGGCATGTATAAAACCGTGGATGCCGGTAAAACCTGGAAACATATCGGTTTGCCCAACTCCAAACATATCCCGCGCGTTAGAATCCATCCAAAGAACCCGGACCTAGTGTATGCAGCGGTTCTAGGTGATTTATTCAAATCTAGTGAAGAAAGAGGGGTATACCGCAGTAAAGATGGAGGTGATACTTGGGAAAAGATCCTTTTCGCCAATGCCGACGCTGGCGCGGTTGAATTGGTGCTTGATCCCAACAATCCGCGAATCA
>ENA-UENT01000527-UENT01000527.1-marine-metagenome-genome-assembly--contig:-NODE-527-length-21603-cov-3.343904_pt1 | contig 21603 bp, 13 predicted proteins | sample MGYA00237879_ERZ529330 | MGnify/ENA primary metagenome ERZ529330 (study PRJEB26372, sample SAMN05368345) | marine metagenome | biome: cultured habitat; feature: ocean water; material: water; isolation... | reverse complement strand
GTCTGGCTGTGTAGCTTGTAACGGATGCCTAGAACAACTGAACTTCAATGATTTCAATACGGATCTCGGTATCTGGGTAGATGGTGGTTCGGATTGCCGTCGTAGTTCCTCTGATGTGCAATACTCCGAGGGAGGGATTGGAAGTCCAGTAAGATTGCGAGATAACTCTTCTTCTTCTGTTTTAACAACTTCCAACCTCAACTTGGCGGGTTACAGTAGGGTAGCTATTCGATTCACGTACATTACTGTAAGTTTCGATTCACCTAGTGAAGATTTCTGGTTGCAGCTATCCACAGATGGTGGCAATACATTTACAACTGTTCAGGAGTGGAACTTAGGGGATGAATTTGTTAACGAGACCAGATATATTGAATCAGTTGAAATATCTTGGCCGTTTACAGCCACCACACAATTCAGATTCCGATGTGATGCTTCGGACAATGGTGACTACCTGTACCTTGATAATATCGGCATCATGGGCTGTGATGGCGACCCTGTAGATCCTACCTGTACAGACGGCATCCAAAATGGCCAAGAAACAGGCGTCGATTGTGGCGGGCCAGATTGCCCTGCCTGTCCAGTAGAGCCTACCTGTGACGATGGTATTAAGAACGGCAACGAAACTGGTGTCGATTGCGGAGGACCGGATTGTGCACCTTGTCCTTGCAATGGAGGAGATGTAACTTTAACGATCTTACTAGATAATTTCCCACAGGAAACCAGCTGGGAACTTGTTCAAGATAATTCTGTAATTGCTCAGGGTGGCACCTACGGCCACTTGCCAGATAGATCTACAGTGACTGAAAATCTCTGTCTACCTGACGGCTGCTACGACTTCATTTTCTATGATTCATATGGAGATGGTATCTGCTGTACTTATGGTGAAGGATATTTTCAGTTGATCCTGGATGCGGACGGGACTATACTAGCAGAAGGAAGTAATTTTGGTTCTGTACAAACCACCAATTTCTGTATTGGAGATCCCAATGCCCCAACCTGTGATGATGGAATCCAAAACGGTGATGAGACAGGAATTGACTGTGGTGGATCAGCTTGTCCAGATTGTCCAACAGAGCCTAGTTGTGATGACGGTTTCCAAAACGGAGAAGAGACCGGTGTAGATTGTGGCGGCCCGGACTGTCCTGAGTGTCCTCCAGTAGTATGTCAAGAACAACTCATCAACTTCAATAATTTCAACAATTCTTGGGGTATTTGGAATGATGGTGGTTCTGACTGTAGAAGAGCAGGAATCGATGCCCAATATGCTGCAGGAGGCGTAGGAAAACCGGTTCGTTTGCGAGATAATAGTAGTACTTCCCATACCACTACCGATCAGATGGACCTATCTGGCTACGAAGAGATTACGGTGAGCTTCACCTACTTAGCTAGAAGTATGGACAATCCAAATGAAGATTTCTGGCTACAAATCTCTCTTGATGGCGGCGAGACTTTCGGTACGGTGGAAGAATGGAACCGTGGAGACGAATTCGAAAACAATATTCGCTATTACGATTCTGTCACTATTCCAGGACCATTTACCAGTACCTCCAAACTACGCTTTTTCTGTGATGCTTCAACAAATAGCGATTATGTATATCTAGATGATATTGAAATCACAGGTTGTTACCTACCACAAGACTTACCAGCAACACCAAGTAAAGAGGTGTTACCAGCAGAGTCTGCTCCGGTAGCAGTTGGAGAAATCAATGTATTCCCGAATCCAGTCCGAAATCTATTAAATGTGAAGTTTGAGTTAGGTTACGAGGCGGATGCTCAGATTGTCATTACTGATCTACAGGGAAGAAGGATTAAGCAACAAGAATACTTTGCTGCCGAGGGAATCAACCAAACGACGGTAGATGTGGGTACATATGCTGAGGGCATTTATGTTCTGCATGTAATTACGACTAAGGAAAGACGCAGTAAGAAATTCGTGCTGATCAAGTAACAAACTATTGACAAATTTTTCTTTTCATTAAGCCATAAAGTTGTGGGGCCGCTATTATTTCTGATAGCGGTCCTACCTTTTCTTCAGAAAATTACATTAAGCTTTTCACAGATATGTCTTTGAGATAACAAATGTTTTCTTATATTTACTTGTCTCTCTTAAGATCCAAAAATTCTCTCTTTAATCGATTCTTTCAACCTTGAAAGAAATCCCCCCTAATTCACACCATATGGTGTAAACCCTAGTTCACAGTGTACTAACAACAACAAGGAAAGTATTTTAAACCTGTTGATCATCAGGTCCGGTACACGCGACACTAAGATTCCCGACAGACCCAGTTTCTACAGAATTTAGTTCATAGCCTTTTGGAACCAGTACTACTTGTTAGTACTATAGATTTATTGGCAATGTTAATATGTACACGCTTATTGACCTGGCGTAGCTATGCCCCAACAGAAATGTTGAGCTAAGACAGATTGATTTATTGTGTACAACACTATAAACACGCAAAGACCTTAATAGTATATTCTGCAACCAAAACTTCACACAATGAAGAAAGTTTTTCTACCTATCCTAATGCTAGCCATTTTTGTTAGTGCTGGATTTGCCCAATCCGATGCTAGAAAACCACTAGACTTAGTACAAGATGCTAAGAAGATATCTTCTACCTTTAAGTCGGTAAATCTTCTACAATTAGACGCTCAAACTAAAAGAGAAGCGCTCAAGATTGAAGAGGATATCACCGAGTACAGTTTATTTGACATAAATTGGAATCAATTAGAAGGTATTCAGAAGAATCAGCCTGCGACTATCAGTATTCAACTACCTGTCAACTTCACCAATAGTATTGAATTGGAATTGGTGAAGGTGGACATTTTCACGGGGGATTTCAAGGTAACCAGAGGATACGATGACTCTGAATTAAATGTAGACATTGGAGTTCACTACCGTGGTATCATCAAAGGTGATGAGCGATCCATTGCCGCCATCAGTATCCTAGATGGAGAAGTGATGGGACTAATTAGCAATGATGAAAGTAATATCGTCCTAGGGCGATTGCAAGATGCTTCTGCCAACGGAAAGCACATTGCCTATAATGACCTCAACGTCTTCACCAGAAGAGAATTCACTTGCGCTATGCCAGATGATGGTATTGGTTATAAGCGTAAAGATCTCGAATGGAAAGGGAATGGAAGAGCAATAGGTGATTGTATTCGTCTATACATGGAGGCGGATTATGATATTTATCAAGACAAAGGATCCGGAACAGCAGCTTATGTTACCGGTTTGATGAATGAAGTGATCACACTTTACGCTAATGAAAATATTTCCTCCGTAGTTTCACAGATTGTAGTTTGGGATACACCAAGTCCTTATTCCAGTAACAGTAGTTCTGGAATGTTGAGTGACTTCCAAAATAACCTAGGAAGCTTCAATGGAGATTTAGGACAATTACTTTCCTATCAAGCAAGTGGTGGTATTGCAGCTGGATTCTCTGGTATTTGCAATAACAACTCTGATAATAGCTTGAGTTTCAGTAATATTCAATCTTCCTACTCCAACGTACCAACCTATTCTTGGTCTGTAATGGTGGTAACACACGAATTTGGTCACCTTTGGGGATCCCGCCACACACACGCTTGTGTATGGAACGGTAACAACACAGCCATCGATGGTTGTGCTGGACAAACCGAAGGTAGCTGTAGCCTTCCTGGCTTCCCATCTCAGGGTGGTACCATTATGTCCTATTGCCACTTGCAGAGTGTAGGAATCAATTTCAATGAAGGTTTTGGCCCTCAGCCAGGTAATGTAATTCGTAACTCCGTTGCGAATGCGAGTTGTACTGCACCTTGTGGTCCTCCAACATGTACTGACAATATCCAGAATGGCAATGAAACTGGTGTCGATTGTGGTGGTCCTGACTGCCCTGCATGTCCTACTTGCTCTGATGGAGTTCAAAATGGTGATGAGACAGGTGTAGACTGTGGTGGATCCAATTGTGCTCCTTGTCCATGTAACGGACCAAGTGTTACCCTAAGCATTACATTAGATAACTATCCAGAAGAAACGAGTTGGATCATCCGCAACAGTGGTGGGACAACTGTCGCTTCCGGCGGAACTTATGGATCTCAGCCTGATGGTTCAACTGTAGTTGAAAACATTTGCTTGCCGGCAGATGGTTGCTACGACTTTGTAATCAGTGACAGCTACGGTGATGGTATCTGCTGTGCTTATGGTTCAGGTAGCTACACCTTGACTGATGATTCCGACGGATCTACCCTAGCAAGTGGTGGTAGCTTTGGCTCTTCTGAAACCACTAATTTCTGCGTAAATGGTGGTGGTGGCCCTGTTACTTGTGATACACCAGCAGGCTTGGGTGCGGCTCCTCAAGAAACAGAAGCCTCTTTATCTTGGTCTTCCGCAACTGGTGCAGTTGATTACAATATCAGAGCTAGAGCAGTCGGTAGTTCAACCTGGACAGCCAATGCTAACAATGTAGCTTCTCCAATTAACTACACTGGTCTAACTGCTTGTACGGATTACGAATTCCAGGTACAGTCCAACTGTAGCGGAACTACTAGTAGCTGGAGTTCCTCCTTTGGCTTTACAACTACTGGATGTGTCGTGACTTGTGATGTACCAAGTGGACTTGGAGCTTCTCCTGGGGAAACAGATGCATCTTTGACTTGGAATGCAGCAGCCGGAGCCATCGATTATAATGTTAGAGCAAGAGAGGTGGGAACCAGCACTTGGACTACTGGTAATAACTTATCTTCTCCAGTAAACTACACTGGTCTCACTGCTTGTACGGACTATGAATTCCAAGTTCAGTCCAACTGCGACGGTGCAACTAGTGCATGGAGTGGTTCCTTTACTTTCACTACTACAGGTTGTACAGGAGGATGTACTTATGTAACTATCAACTCTAACAACTTTGATAATACTTGGGGAATTTGGAATGACGGTGGATCTGACTGTCGTAGAAGTGCGAACGATGCAGCATATGCGAATGGAGGCACTGGCCGACCAGTTCGTCTACGTGATAATACTTCTACCTCTGTCATGACTACTGACAACTTGGATCTTACCTCTTACAGTGAACTGACTGTTGACTTCAACTTCCTACCAAGGTTGATGGAGAACGGAGAAGATTTCTGGTTGCAAGTTTCAACCAATGGTGGTTCTTCATACACCACTGTAGCTACTTGGGTAGCAGGTACAGATTTCTCAAACAACACTCGTGAGTTTGAATCCGTAGTAATTACAGGAACTTTCTCCACTACTACTCGCTTGCGCTTCCGTTGTGATGCCTCTGCCAATTCGGATTACATCTACATCGATGATGTAGTAATCTCCGGTTGTCAGTCTAGTGGAGCTTTGATCCAGCCTGATGTACCAGTTAGTGAATTGCAGATAGCCAAGGAAGAAGTTGTAGCACCTAATGACCTACAGTTGTTCCCGAATCCTGTGCAAGATCAATTGACGGTACGCTTCAACGTTCCTGCTATGGAGGATGTGATTCTACAGGTTACAGATCTTCAAGGCAGAACGATGAGTCAAGAACAGTTCAGAGCGGTACAAGGTCGCTTAGAAACAACCGTAGATGTATACAGTTATCCTGCTGGAATTTACTTCATGCATATGATGACGCCTTCCGGTAAGATCACGAAGAAATTCATGGTGAACAAATAAACCTAAACCCATTAGGGTAAACACCTAAAATAGAAAGGGGCTATTTCAAATGATTTGAAATAGCCCCTAATTTATTGGGTAGGTATCGGCCAAAAGAATTATTCTTCCTTAAACCAACCTGCGTACATCAAGTAAGCGTTAGCAATTCGGTCAATGGTTCCAGAAAATTGCTCAGCACTCAAGGCCTTGACCTTTCTCGCCGGAACCCCAGCATAGATATAACCTGACTCACAATGCATCTTCTCCAACACCACCGCACCTGCGGCTATCAGGCAGTTCTCTTCTACCACAGCATGATCCATCACGATAGCCCCCATCCCAATCAAAACATTATCCTTCAAGGTACAACCATGTACAATGGCACGATGACCGATTGACACACTATTACCGATGACCGTGGGAGCTTTTTGATAAGTGGCGTGAATGACGGCTCCATCTTGGATATTCACCTTATTGCCAATCGTAATGCTATTGACATCTCCGCGGATGACCGTTTGAAACCAAACACTACAATCATCGCCCATACTTACCTCTCCTACAATGGTCGCATTTTCTGCAATAAAGCAGTTGTCCCCCATTTGAGGATGCTTACCTCTCACGGCTTTAATAATTGGCATATGTTATCGTGCTTTAGGTCAATAGATTACCATCATCATCCCACTCGGCAGTTACCTCTCGCTTGGTTTGATCTACGCATTTCGCTAGCCATTCTTCCTCATAGTCTACGTCATGCTCTGCCAAAACTTCGGGTGGAACGCCATCCCAGAAGTTCGGGGAATTCCCAACATAACCTAGATCCTTGAAGCCCATTTCCGTGGTATAATAACCCGTCAATGTCAGGTTTCTCATGAGGTTGAAAAACTTAATCCCTGGCCCCATCTCTGGTTTCTTATTCTCTGGATCGGGATAGGCAATATCCTCGATGATGGCAATTTGTTGGTCATCTTTACAGTCCTGGAAGACCCTATTGAAACGCTTGTTGGATTCTATATCTAACCACATCAATCCACCGCGCATCGGCAGCTGGTGGCTAGGAATGTCTTTTACAATGAATTCCACAAACTCCGGGACTTTTGCATCTCCTGCCGATCCAGCCGTGTCCGTAGCTGGTAAGATAATATCGCAAAGCACAGCTATGGTCGCCAGTTCATGCTCATTCAAATACACGGAATTCATGATCCGCTCATCCCGTTCTAACTCTGAAGGTGTTCGGCCATACAATTTTTCCTCATCCGCACTAACTGCTGACTGCTCTACCTCCTGGCCCTCTCCCTCTGTTTTACAACTAACGGCAGTTCCTAAAGAAGCTCCCGCCAATGTCCCCACCATCAAGGTTTTTAATGATTCTCTTCTATCCATGATTTATAGGTTCATTTTCTTAAGTTCTTCAATAATGTGTTCGGAAGTTCTCATCGACAATGCCATGATGGTCCAGGTACAATTCTTATCCGCCTGGGATACAAATGGCCCTGCATCTACGATAAATACATTGTCAGCGTCATGGAGTTGGCACCAACTATTAGTCACTGAGGTTTTTGGATTGTCTCCCATTCGAGTAGTCCCTACTTCATGAATGATCTGTCCAGGTGCCGCTAGACCATAATCTCGATCGGCACCTGGGGTTTCCCCCATGACCTCAGCCCCCATGGCGTCAAATATCTCTTCAAAGGTTTGATGCATATGGCGCGCTTGGTTGCGCTCATAATCTGACCACTTGTAGTCGAATCGCAGTACTGGAATACCAAACTGGTCCACTACATTCGGATCTATTTCACAGCGGTTGTCATACTGTGCAATGGCTTCTCCACGTCCGGCTATGCCCATGGTTGCTCCATAGAATCGTTTTACATCCTCTCGGAGTTTTGTACCATACCCGCCAATGTCCCCGCCTATATACTTATTCATCTCCGAAACATTGAAGCCGAATCCGTAGGAAGGCATTCCCAGGCCGCCCCAGATTTCCAAGTGATAGCCACGAGGAAAATCCAGTTTTTTATTATCTAGCCACCAAGGAGAATAAACGTGCATCCCCCCTACTCCATCTTCATTGTAGGTCTTTCTATTCATTAAAGCGGGAACAAATGCTCCACGACTTGCCCCCGTTGAATCGTGCAAGTACCGACCTACAACATCACTACTATTACCTAAACCATTCGGGTGTTGCGAGCTTTTCGAATTGAGTAAGATTCTGGCCGTACTACAAGCCGAAGCTCCTAGTACAACTACCTTTCCTCTCAGCTGATATTCTTTTCGATCTTCTTTATTAATATAGGAAACGCCAGTCGCCCTACCTTCCTTATCCGTGGTTACGGTACGTACCATGGAATCGGTGTACAAGTCTACCTGCCCTCCTTTCATAGCAGGGAAGACCAGACAAGAGCCCGCAGAGAAGTCAGCATACATACTACAGGATCGACCACATTGACTACAATAAAAGCACACTCCTCTTTCATTGTTAATCCGTTTCGTCAGGATAGAAAGGCGAGAAGGAATCACTCGTACTCCCGCTTTCCGAGCTCCTTTAATGTAGTATAGTTCGTGCAATCGTGGCTTAGGAGGCGGTAAGAAAAAGCCATCTGGATCATTAGGTAAACCCTCTTTGGAACCAAATACCCCTACTAATTTATCCAAACGATCATAATAGGGCTTGATATCATCATAGCCAATGGGCCAATTCTCGCCCAGGCCATCGATGTCTTTATGCTTAAAATCATCTGGTCCAAACCGCAAGGAAATTCGCCCCCAGTGATTGGTTCTTCCACCTAGCATGCGAGCTCGCCACCAAAAGAAGTTGGTGTCCCCCTTGTTGGTGTAGGGCTCTCCATCCACTTTCCAATCTCCCCAGGACATATCAAAGTCCCCAAAAGCTCGGGTAGAACTGGCGCCCCTACGCGGAGATTGCCAAGGGAATTTAAGCTGGGTTCGGGTGGCTTCGTCTTTTGGATCAAAGAAACTGCCGGCTTCTACTAGTGCGACTTTTAAGCCAGCGTCGGCAAGAATTTTAGTGGCCATACCGCCGCCCGCTCCGGAGCCGACGATAATGGCATCATACATCTTTGGAGATTCTATTATCTGCATGTGCTGTGTTTTCCGTTTTGACAGACCTGAATATAAGGATCTTTACTAAAAATCTTGATCTTAAGTAGTGTGACATTAGATATTCCTAACTTTCAAATGCATCTTTTCACTTTCTCTCCTTAACGAAACAGTTCTCGTTCTTCCCATTTTGGCAGGGTAAATAGGAAAGTATCTTCTCGCTTGGCCATTTCTCTTTCCACGGCATCAAAAGTCTCTTGAGTCTTTCCCATTAGCTTATCAATCAACCACACTTCACCTTGCAGAGGTGCTTGAACTGAGCCCGTCAAGGCATCCCAGTGAACCAAGATAACGGTTCGTGGATTTACCTGATCTACAATCTGTCTAAAGTACTCGCTTTGATAAGCCTCCGTCTGTGCGCCTAGGCCTCCCACCCCAAGAAAGACAATGTCCGCCTGAATACTATCCAAGGTATTCTCTTTCCAGCCAGCACTGCTTTGGAGAAGGAAATTGCCACGAGGATGTTCGAAATAAAAAGTGTAAGCTCCTCCCATCTTATAGGCCGCTTGTTCCACGGGAGGAACCAGTGGCTCCGTAATTTCCTGGTTTCCTCCCAAAGCCGTTTCCCGAACTCTAGCATTTGGAAATTCGTAATGGTTTGATAAAATCGGGGTAATTCGAAAATTCCCAATTTGGAGCGGCTGTCCCTCCTCTAGCAGTCTAATTTGCTGTTCAGGCAGGTCCAGTCCCCGGCAGATGTTGGCTGTCGATTCGGAACCATAGACCGGCGCTCCCGTCAGTTGTGCTACGATAGGGGCATCCATAGCATGGTCGAAGTGGGAATGCACGACCAAAATCGCGTCAAGCGTCGTAATACCCAGCCGTTTTATCCCCCACTTTACGTCTTCCTCTTTCGGTGCAATTTTTCCAAAACCGAGCTGCAAGGCTCCGGGACGTGAAAAGTAACCATCCGTCAGAATGCTTGTTTCTCCATCACTTATGAGTAAGGTACTAACTCCTGCGAATTGAGCCGTTATGGCTGAAAAAGGCGTAGCGTCTGCAGTGGTCCCCATCTCCAAGTTAAGAAAGTCATCCACCGACACTCGTGTTTGGATCGCGTACCAAAATAGGCCAACGGCTAGGATAAGCAGACTTGCAAGCGCTAGCAATACTTTTGTGTACCATTTCATCATTTTCTACTTAAGTTATATCCAAAGATAGTGAATGCCCGTCCATCCTTTTGTGCTAGATTAAAACTTCCCAAACCTACCCTTTGGACTTCGTAATTACGACGAATTAAGGCCTTGTCCCAAGAAAAAGTTTAGCGGATTTTGGTGCTGCATATGATTTCATTTTCACAAACTCTATCACCTAAGACATGAACGATACACTCTTTTCATCGGTACCGCCCTTACTAGAAGTGCTAGAACAGGAATGCAAAGATATTGGCTTCACAATGCCCTCTGATCGGCATATTGGGGCATTACTTAGCAATTTAATTGCCAGCAAGCCAGGTGGACATTTTCTGGAATTAGGGACGGGTATTGGCCTTTCGCTCTGTTGGATGATTGAAGGCATGGATCAAAACTCGTATTTATACAGTATTGACAATGATCCTCAACTGATCGACATCGCTCAAGGTCATTTTGGAAAAAACACTAGGGTAGAAATTGTTTGCCAGGATGGCGGGGAGTGGATCAAGGCGTATCAAGGGCCTGGCTTTGATTTGATCTTTGCTGACGCCTGGCCCGGAAAGTACTTTGATCTAGAGGAGACTTTGGATCTGATAAAACCTGGAGGGTTCTATGTAATTGATGATATGCTCCCAGCAGACGACTGGCCGGAAGGACATGCAGAGAAGGCAACGGTCTTAATCACTTATCTGGAGGAGCACCCACAATTTCGTGTGACTAAAATGAGTTGGTCCACCGGAATAATCGTAGCGACGAAAATTGCGGATGCTCCTGCAGACAGTTGATCCGATTATTATTGCGGAGCCTGCAAATGGATCAAGTATCCAATACTGATATTGAGCGTACGGTTTCTAGAGGTAACAAAGGCATCAACATCTGGCAGACCGTAATAATAGTTTCCATCCAATAGGATTTCATGCTTACCGACTGCATAGGAAAGCGCTAAACCTCCGTGAATACCGTAATCCCAACGATTCATGGCTCCTTCTCCTTCGAAGCTAAGGCGATTTCGCGTAGTGGGTTCTACATTATTTAGATCTCTGATTTCTCGGAAGGCGCTGGCAATGTAGGCGGCACCGAAGCCCGCTTTGGCTCGAAGGTATAGTTGTCGCTTGTAGATAGGAAGTTGTGCGGCTGCCATGACCGGAACCTCCAGATAGTTGAGGAATAGCTTAGTGTCTTCGTTGAAGATGATGAATCCAGGTTCGCAAGCGGCTCCCCGTTCTACCCAGCCCGGTTCCATACCCACCCAGAAATTGGGTTTAATCTTGTAGTAGGCCATAGCTGAAAGTTGAAAGCCGTTGATATGGATATTGGCTCCATCAGGGGTGGCTACGTCTCCATAGTCTTCCCAGGCTTTAGTGGCACCACTTTTCAACCCCAGTACAACCTGGGCTTGCAGGGACATAATACCAAGACAGCTAAAGACAACAAGGGCACATCGGATGATATTCATGGCTTTAGTTTTGTAAGGATAGACCTTTTTATTCCATAAAATGGTTGGGTTGGTTCGACAGAAGTTTAGGCCTAATCTTATCTGATGTGCCCTTTCCCCCTTCTTAAAGTTGTACGAGGTAACCTAAGCTTACCCCTAGACTACGATTGCGTGAGGTAAGGTTTGGATCGACATCAGGAAGCCCAATGTAATAGTTGCCATCTAAGAGAAGTTGGTGCTTTCCCAAATAACAGGATACAGAAACCCCTGCGTACCCCCCGTAATCCCATCGACGCATTGGATCGGAGTCTTGAAACGAAAGTCGAGTTCTGCGCACTAAGGTGTTGTCCGTCGTATTCATCACTTCCTCAAAAGCCTTGGTGGCAAAGGCAAGACCCAAGCCTATACGAGGACGGATATACAATAGATTAGGAAGAAGCGGGAGATTTACTGCCATCAGGATGGGCAGTTCAGCATACCTTAGTCTCAGGCGCGTATCCCCATTAAAAATGACGAAGCCTGGCTTGCATGCCGCTCCTCTTTCAACATATCCTGGCTCAATTCCTAGCCAGACCGTAGAAGAGAATTGGTAATAAGCTAATCCAGCTATTTGCAAACCATGAACATGTATAGCTGCATCTTCAGGCAGGTTAACAGATCCATATTCTTCCCAGGATTTTGCTAAGCCACTTTTTAGTCCAACTATCCATTGAGCTTGGATGGAAGTATAATTGAGGCCGAAGCCCACTACTAGTAAAAATCTTAAAACACGCATGCTGATAAGTTTTAGAAATGAATCCAAAAACTATCTGGGAAAGCAGCTATGTTAAGAAAGACCTCTGGTAGGTTTAGAAAGGTTGGGTAGTGCAATTGGTCTATGGGTATTCAGCCAATAAGCCAAACTGCCAAAGATGGAAGCGAACGTGTTGATAATGAAACTGTTCCAGTTCACCAAAATCTAACTCCCCCATAAAATTATGATAGGCTTTAAATCCTGGATTTTGCTCGTAGTGGTTGTAGAATCGTTCTATGGCCACCATAATTTGTGGAACGGCTTCCCCAAAAGCATCATATTTTAGTTTCGGCAGGTCAGCTTTGGTCTTGTCACTGGGTCTATGCTTGAAAACAGCTCCCTTATGAATAAATCGTTTGAAACCAGCTTGCCGTTCTGCCATGGCGGGATCCGGTTCTCCGTAGCGTTTGACAGAGCTTTTGATGATCGAAGTCAGATGTTCGATCATGTGTTGCGGCGTCATCAAGCCAAATTGCGGTTCCTGGTCTTCTTTTAGGTCCTTTAAAAGCGTGGGTACTGTTTCGGTTAGAAATTCTTTCTTAGTAGACATTTTCTTGTTTTAGCTGAGAAAAGGTCAGCTAATATAACAATAGCAATTCGCTTATTCGCTTTTTAATGCCTCAGCCGGACTCAAACTCGCAGCTCGTACGGCATGTAGACCGGTAATCAAGAGTACAAACACAAGCGTAAAGGTCAGCACCATCGCAAATAGGCCGAAATCTATAGGTACCTGATAAGCAAAGTCCGCCAGCCAATTCTTAATCAAAAACCAAGCTCCGATGAAGGCAGGAATGGCGGCCAAAAGTACCAGCCAGAGAAAGTCCTTCGTCAATAGGGAGACCAAATCCGTCCACTTCGCCCCCACGATCTTACGGATGGCAAGTTCCTTGTCTCTTTGGCTCGCTACAAAGGAAGCCAAGCCAAATAGTCCAAGAAAAGCAATAAACAGGGTCATTAAGGACAGGGAAAAGAAAATACGTCCACGAATCTGGTCGGCCTCATACAAACGATCCAAGCCTTCGTTGAGGAATTGATAGTTAAAAGGAGTATCAGGAAAAAGTCCCGACCATTTGCTTTGCATAAAAGAAATGGCCTCTGGTACATCTCCCCTCAGCTTTACTCCGACCTGCAAGCCAGGCGCACGAAAGAAGATTTGTGAGGCAATTGGATCATGCAGGCTGCTTTGATGAAAATCCTCTACCACTCCTACAATCGTTTCAAAATTAGGGTTACCGCTATCGCCGAAGCGAATCCTTGCACCGATAGGATCCTCAATCCCAAAGTTGCGACAGAACGCTTCATTGACAATTATTGCTGTGGTATCATCAGCGGGGAATTCGGGGGCATAATTTCTTCCCGCCACCAATTTAATCCCCATCGTTTCAAAGAAATCATCATCGATGCGTCCAAAATGCACAAACTGAGGTTCTGGTCCGGCCGATCCTTCCGCACTGATCGGTCGACGAGGCATCTGGGACATTCCCGGCATAAAGCTGGATTGTGAAACGGCACTGATTCCAGGATGCTGTAAAAGCTGTTCCCGAAGAATACCGTATTTTTCTGCTGCGTCCGTCCCTTCCAATCCTATTTGTAACATTTGATCCCGATCAAAACCCAAATCCTTGGCACGCATAAACTGGAGTTGTTCATAGATCATACTGGTACAAATCAGCACGAATAGGACCACCATGAACTGGACTGCTACCAAGGCGCGGCGGATGGGTACTCCCCTGCTTTTGTGTCCCTTCATCACCGTAATGGGTTGAAAAGCGGAGAGGAAAAAGGCGGGATAACTACCTCCTAATATCCCTAGCAAAAACCAGATCGACAGCATTCCCAATACAACCGCAGGATTCAGCAGCTGTCTGGCATATAGCTGAAGGTCTAACAATTGATTGATCGGGTCTAAACACAGCCAGACTGCCCCGACTGCCAGGAGTAAACCCAACCCACTCAATACAACGGATTCGGTTAGAAATTGGCCAATTAGGTGCTTTCGGTGAGACCCTAAGACCTTCCGAAGGCCCACTTCCATGGACCGACGGCTCGCCTGGGCCGTTACCATATTTACATAGCTAATCATGGCAATCAATAATAACAGTAGGGCAACTCCTCCGAAGATGTATAAGTAGGTTGGGCCTCCAGTAGCCTGCATGTGAATAGCCGTAATGGGCGTCAATTGATGCCTGGCACTCAACAATACTGGCTCTCGATCCGGATCTAAATGTCTTTCGTATAAAGAAGTAAGCTTAGCAGCCACTTCAGTTGGGTCAGTTTCTGGATGGAGTAGAAAATAAGTGTTGGTATTAAAGTGAGCAAAGTGATAGTTTTCCATCCACGGATCAGTATCGGCAGAAAGTAGTGCTTCTACTTCCATGTGCGAGTTGGGCGGAAGGTTTTTAAAGACTCCAGTAATCTCTAAGTTATAGTTTGCAGGTGTATTCAATCGAACGTGTGTCATTTCCGTAGTTACCACTTTGCCTACGGCGGGGCTATCTCCAAACAGTCTCTTGGCTAAGTCTTGCGAAATAATCAAGCGGTTGGGGCCGTGCAAGGCATGCGATTGACTCCCTGCCACCAGTTCCAAAGTCAAAGCGGAAAACAGATTGGAATCCACCACATAGACAGCTTCCTCCCCAATTACTCGCCCTTCATAGTCAAAGTTGATGATTCCTTCAGAGTGAAATTGGTGAAAGCATACCACCTCTTCGATTTCTGAGAACGCTTCTCTCGCCAAGGGCCCTAGGTTTCGTGGTACCCCTTGCCAATCCACATCCATTTCTCGTGTCCGTAACTTCAAGCCATTGGTTTCAACTCTATACAAACGTTCTTTTTGCTCATGGAACTCGTCAAAGTTTAGCTCGAAATTAAGGTAGAGCAAGATGAATAGACTGGCGGCAATTCCGACAGCGAGTCCCAAGATGTTGAGTATTGAATATAGAGGTTGGCGTACTAAGTGGCGCCAAGCCACTAGCATAAAATTTCGGAGCATGATATGGTTCTTATGAAGAGAACTTACCGTGAAGCCCAAAACAGAATGAGCTTCACGGTAGTAGAATGGTCAATTCTTATTTACTCGCCTTAATCAGATCCTGCATGATATGCAAGGTCTCTTCCAGGTAGATATCTTTCTTTAAGGTCTTAATCCAATCCTCATTGCGGGCCACCCTGGATTCATCTTCCTGGATGTAAGCGACATCCATCGGAAGGTTCTCGATCTTTAACCCTTGCACATCCGCTTTCATGATATCAACATATTTCTTGGCTTCCTCCGCTCTACCTTCGCGATAGGCAACATAATCATCTAAATCCAAGGGGAATGAACTTCTTTCCGCGTTGCGCTTGCGACGCATGTTGTTTTCCTGAATCAGATCAAAGGTCGGATTCGCCGCTATTCGCTTGGCACTATTGGCCTTAAGTCCCTCCAAGTTGGGAAGCTTACATACATCCTGATAGTAGTTGACCGGCTCAACTTCCGACCAGCTTAAAGCATTATCATATTCCTTCTCCCCCACATCCATATTAGTATACTGATCAGGAAGGATAATATCTGGTACAACCCCACGCAGTTGATTAGAAGTACCATTAATGCGGTAAAACTTCTGATAGGTAAGCTTCACTGTACCCAATGGCTTGACATCTGAGGCTCCTCTTATCACTCGATCCAAATCAATAAAACGCTGAACCGTAGCCTTACCATAGGTAGAATTCCCTCCAACGATCACCGCGCGCTTGTAATCCTGCAATGCCGCCGCCAAAATCTCAGAAGCCGAAGCACTTAAGGCATTTACCATTACAATCAGTGGACCGTCATAGGCCACTTCGGGGTCTTTATCTTTATATACATAAGGATCTTTATCTCTGGACTTAACCTGCACGATTGGACCTTTCTCAATAAATAAACCACTCATATCCACCACATCAGGTAAGGAACCGCCTAGATTATCTCTAAGGTCCAGGATAATTCCGCGGGCATTTTGCGATTGCAGCTTTTCGACCTCGGTCTTAATATCTGCAGCACAGCTATTGCCGCCATCAAAAGTGGAATAAAACTTAGGAAGCTTGATATATCCAATATCGGTAATGCCATCGCTAAGGTCCACCATTACAGAACGCGCAAATGATTCGTCTAAGATTACCTCATCTCGCTCTATCCTAATATCTTCTGTCGTTCCATCTTTCTTCTTCACCGTCAAAATCACCACCGTTCCTTTCTTGCCTCTCACTATCTGCGCAACATCGTCTACTCGCATGCCTAAAACGTCGACGGGTTTTTCCCCTTTTTGAGTCACTTGCAGAATAAGGTCGTCTACTTCTAATTCCTTCCCTTTCCAGGCAGGGCCTCCAGGAATCAAAGAAGAGATCTTAACGAAATCCCCATTCTGCACCAAACGGGCACCAATTCCCTCTAATCTTCCGCCCATGTCCATATCAAAGTCCGCTTTATCTTTTGGACTTAGGTAAGAAGAGTGAGGATCAAAAATGTGCGTATATGCATTGAGATAAGCTTCAAATCGGTCGGATCTACGCAATCTGCCGATCCGGTCAAACCAATCATCAAATAGTTTCTTAGTTTCCTTGATCGCATTGGCCACTATTTCATCTTCCGACTGTTTTTCAACACCCTCTTTATAATTGGCTTGCTCCGCGATCTTACGTTCTGCCTTTAGTACGATTTGGTACTTGATGTACTTGCGCCAATAATCCTTGAGCGCTGCTTCATCTTTGGCGTATCCTCGTTTCTCCCCATCTAATTCAAGGTCTTCCTCTTTGTCCAAGTCGAAAGAACCGGCCATTAGCTCTTCATAAATGGCCTTCGTCCGTGACATCCCCTGTTCAATCAAGCCCATGGAAAGATCAAAAAATTCCGTAGAACGCTTTTCTGCTTCATCGTCCAGTTTATACTGGAAAGTTCTTAGCTGTTCAACTTCGGATTGAATCAGGTACCTTCTAGCTCCATCCAGGCTAGTTAAATATCGATCAAAGGCTTGTTTCGAAAATTCGTCATCTAAGTCTTTGGGCTCAAAGTGAATTTGATCCATGACAGATAACATGATATTGAGAATCAAACTTTCTTTTTCTGCACTATTGGGTGTGGAGATTACTGCGGTTAGCAGGAATAAGGAGGCTATCAAGCCTGAGAATAAAAGACCTTTCCTTTTCATTAAGACTCATTTTTTTGGGCAAAATAGAATAGGACCGCAAAGTCCGAGGATGGTTTTCGGGGAGTAAGGTGGGTGTTTAGTCCAGCATTTAACCTGGAGACCGCTCATAATGCAGTCTAGAAGTTTTCGAATATAGAGAATGGGGAGAGTCCTGCAACATGACAATCACATCGTCTACAACGATGCTAGGGAGCAGAAGCTTTTCCTGCTTTTTACGCGCTTCATAAATAACCTCAGTGAGGGGAGCATATTTCAGCTTAATGACTTCGATAGAGCTTTCCTGGTGATCATATTGCAAACTTTGCTTAACAGGAACCTGACTTTCTGGTTTGTAAGTCTCTTTACTAAGGGCTGGAGCTGCAAAAGTAAAGTGTACCAAACAAATTCCTACAAGTAGAAGGCCGATCTTCTTCCCAAATCCAAAGTACTTCATAAATCGTGTGTTTTCGTGCGAATATTAATCCAGGATCTTACTTGTATCCAACCAAAGGGCCGACCGTCAAAGACTCCAGGCAAAGTCATCTATAAGTAAAGGCTTAAAACGGCCAATTTGTTGTCTGTCAATACGCAATTGTACCCGCCTTTCCTTTCGAATTCTATACAAAATCGAAAATAAATGACTATTCACCTATAAATTTCCTGCTTTCTTACCAGCTCGACAACAACATTTTATTTAATTTGTCAATCAGAATTGTGTTCAAAAAAATCATAAATAATTGTTAAACAAAATGTTAAACCCATTATTTGCCAATCAACATGGACAATAGTCGTTTATTAGAATTATTCCTATGTTTATCAAAAAAAGAAATTCGTGACCTTCGAAAGTTTGTGAACTCTCCCTTTCATAATCAAAGGTCAGATGTGATCCAGCTCTTCGAATACTTGGTAAAGTATGCCTACGGTTCTAAGGTGGATCAACTGGACAAAAGACTAGTCTTCAAATTCTTATACCCGAAAACAGCCTATCAGGAGAAGAAAATGAGGTATGCGATGTCCTTTCTATATAAATCCATTCAAGCTTTTCTAAGTCACCAAGCCTACCTCACAGATCCATTGCTTTCACAGAAAGCCCTTTTGCAAGCCATGCGGCAAAAAGGAAGAAACCGATTGTTTGAGACAAGCTTGAAAACGACGCAAGAGGAACTGAAAGGACAAGCATACAGACATCCCAATTTTCATTTACAGGCCTTCCTAATGCAAGAGGAACAATACCTATTCAAAGCTTCCTCGCAAAGGGGAACACACTTAGGGCTAGAAGAAGCTTCCCGACAGTTGGACCTTTTTTTCATTGCCAATAAGTTTAAGCATGCCGCATTGGCGATGGCGCATCAGCAAGTAGGCCAATCGGAATTAAATCTAGAGTTGCTCTCTCCTATCCTCGATGAAGTAGATCGGAAGAATGACTATTTGGAAGTCCCCGCTGTAGCGGTATACTACCACTGCATCAAAATGATGTTGGTAGATGCCGCCTTACCTCACTTTGTCCAACTCCGAACTTTGATGCAGCTTCATCAACACCACTTTCCCGTACAAGAATTGCGCGATCTGTACATATTTGCACTCAACTTCTGCATACGTAGACTCAATGCCCAAGAAGGATATTTCAAGAGAGAGGCCTTTAGTATCTACCAAGACGGGCTGGATAATGGGGTGTTTTATGATAACGGCATACTCTCCCGTTTCAACTATAAGAACATTGTTGCGCTGGGACTGGGACTCGAAGAGTATGAATGGGTAGCTCAATTCATCGAAAACTACAAGGATTATTTAGACAGAGATGTCAAGGAGTCCACCTATCATTTCAATTTGGCCTTACTGCATTACAAAACCCTGAACTACATGGAAGCCATGGCACATCTCCAACGGATTGATACCGACGATGTGCTAAATAACTTAAATGCCAGACGAATGCTAGCTTGTATTTATTACGAATTGGAGCAAATGGAACCTTTATACTCTCTCTTAGATAGCTTCCAAAACTACATTTATCGAAAAAGACAATTGGGATATCACAAGAAACATTACTTGAACTTTATCAAATTCATGAGAAAACTCCTGCAAAAGGAGCAGTACAGTCCTGCACAATTAGATAAATTAAAAGTGGAACTTACAGCCACTCAAGACATTGTTGAAAAGGTTTGGTTATTGGAGAAATTGGCTTAACGACAAAACAATACGCATATGCCCTATTCCCGTAGAGATTTCTTTAAAAAAGGTACCCTGGGCGGAGCTGCCCTCCTATCCACTCAGCAAGCTTGGTCTGCTTTTTCCAGCCCAACCTTACCACCTTCAACCCATGCTCTAACCGGTCCCGTTCTTTCTTCTCCCCTGGCACTGGATCTCACCCCTGCCCGCTGGATATGGTACCCTTCTGAGAGAACACTCCCCAACACTTTCATTCTGTTTCGTAAACAAATCCAGGTCGAAGAAGGCTTACAATCTGCTAAGGGTTGGATACTCGGTGATAGCCGTTATCTTCTAGCGCTCAACGGCCAAAGAATTCAATGGGGCCCACCACCTGCTGATCCAAGATATACGGAAGCTGACCCTATTGATCTTACGAAAACCCTGCAAGTAGGAAAAAATGTGCTGGGAGCCACCGTACTCTACTACGGAATGGGAGATGGAACCTGGCCTGTCGGTAAACCGGGTTTTATCTTCAAATTAGACCTAGAATACCGTTCCGGTAAAAAAGAGGCCATACTGTCTGATGGAACTTGGCAATGCCTGTTAGCGAGAAGTTGGCAGCCGGGACATTACAAAAGATGGTACCTGCGTGCCCTGCAAGAAGAGTTTGATGCTACAAAATATCCCCATGGGTGGTCTGGGGCTTCGTTTAAAACAGGGGCAGACTGGTTGCCAGCGCAAGAATTACGAGGAGCTGCACACCGTACCGCGCTCAGTACGAACAGTTCAGATTATCTATACAATTCTAGTGCCGGAGCTACCACGACTCAATTGCGGAAGCGCAGTATCCCTTTAATCCTAGAAAAAGACATTAATGAAGTAGAATTGGTCACTTCACATATTGTTCATTGGATACGGCCCATTCGAGAGTATTTTGAAATGATTCCACCTAATGCCTACCAAGCCACTACTAAGTCTATTACGGAAGAACCCGCAGTGGCAACATGGTCATTTCAAGCAGACCAGGAGGATATAGGAACCGTTCTGACCTTCCGGTTTAAAGAGCAGATGGTTGGCTGGCCATTTTTCAGTATTGAAGCCGCTGCCGGAACCACCATCGAACTCCTAGTGCACGAGGCGCACGTTCCCTTTTCAGAAGGAGGTCCGGCCTTGATGAATAGCCATTTCCATTCCTGGTCGCGATTTGTCTGTCAAGCCGGGGAGAATACCTTCATGCCCTTTGACTACGAAAGCGTAAAGTGGCTACAGCTGCATATTCACAATACGAAAGGCAAGGTGATCGTGCGTGATGTAGGCCTAAAACGTCGACTATACGATTTTCCCCAAGCACCTAAAATCAAAGTAGATGATTCGAAACTCCAACAGCTCATTGATGCCTCTATCAACACCATTTACAATAATGCCCATGATACCATCGTAGACGGGGCTGGTAGAGAAAGACAGCAATATAGCGGGGATATCGGCCATGAGCTGCATGCCCTTTACAGCGTATTTGGCGAAACCCAACTCCCCGCCCGCTACCTCAACACCTTCAGTCAAGGCATGACCGTAGATGGCTTTTTCCTCGACACCTGGCCCGCCTACGACCGACTCAACCGACTCGCTCAACGCCAATTGGGACTCACGCCCTGGGGTCCTCTCCTAGATCACGGCATCGCCTTTAATTTCGATTGTTACCATCACTATCTATACACGAACGACAAGGAAGCTTTGGCCGAAGTATTTCCCCGGCTAGTTCGTTTTTTCAACTATTTGAAAAAAATCAGGCGCGCCGATGGAATGCTGCCAGTGGAAGAAATTGGCATTCCAACAGTCTGGCTAGATACAGATGCCTATCAGCAACAACGACACAAGCAGTGCGCCTTTAACCTCTATGCGATCGGTATGTTGCAAGCTGCCTTCGTACCACTATGTCGAGCTTTCGACCAACAAGAACTCGCTCGAGACGCTGAAGAATTCGGAAGAAGCTTATGGGAAAGTACGCTACTTAATTTTTGGGATAGACAAGAGCAAACCTTTGTCTGCAATTTGCCCTGGAACACTGAGGAGGGCCAAATCCGCTACTGTGAAAGAAGCCTAGCTCATGCCCTCTTATTTGATCTTTGCCCGAAAGGACAAACAGAGCGATCGGTGGCCCTTCTCACCAATCCGCCCCAAAACCTCGGTCGTTGTTATCCCGCCAATGCAAACTG
>ENA-UENT01000526-UENT01000526.1-marine-metagenome-genome-assembly--contig:-NODE-526-length-21621-cov-3.419353_pt1 | contig 21621 bp, 15 predicted proteins | sample MGYA00237879_ERZ529330 | MGnify/ENA primary metagenome ERZ529330 (study PRJEB26372, sample SAMN05368345) | marine metagenome | biome: cultured habitat; feature: ocean water; material: water; isolation... | reverse complement strand
AGCGTACAGGCCTTTGTGGATAGTGTTTCAACGGGTGGATTTGACGATGAGTTTGCCTTCGCTGAGAATGTATTCAAGACCAATGGAGGTGATGACGGAGTAGAAGGAGAAGGCTGGGCATTGGCTGAGACCAACTTAGGTCAATGGGCTTTCTATTTACAAGATGAATGGGCGGTTTCCGACAATTTCAACCTAACTTATGGCTTACGTTTTGACGTGCCACTATACTTCGATACAGAAACTAAAATACAAGAAGTTATTGACCGCAACTGTTGTCACGTTCCTGGTTTAACTTGGAGTGATGAAGACGGCAACAATATCGTATTTGATCATACCCAACTACCCGATCAGAAAGTATTGATTTCTCCTAGAGTAGGTTTCAACTGGGATGTGAAAGGGGATAACTCGCAGCGTCTGCGTGGCGGATCCGGTCTATTCACCGGCCGTTTCCCATTCGTATGGATTGGCAACCAGGTGGCTAACCCGAATATCTTCTTCTATAATGTTACGCGTCCTGACTTCCAGTTTCCACAGGTATGGAGAACGAACTTAGGTTACGATCAAAGCTTCAAGGGAGGATGGACACTTTCTGCGGATTTCATCTACACCGAAGATGTTAATGCTATGATGGTGCGCAACTATGGTTTACGTCCACCAACAGCTCGACTACAAGGCGTGGACAACCGCCTAATCTACGGACCTAATGATAGAGTGGAAAATGGTAACAATGCTTATGTGTTCACAAATACGAACGTAGGTCGTTCCACCAATATCAGCCTGCAACTACAACGTCAGTGGTCAAATGGGCTCTTCACCAGCATTGGCTATAACTTCCTAGACGCACAGGACGCAAGTTCTATTGAAGCGGAAATTTCTAGTGATGCCTACGATAGAAACCCAGCGATCGGTCATGTAAATGAGGCTGTCTTAGCTCCGTCTCTCTACGGTAACCGCCACAGAGTAATCGGATCTGCTCACAAACAGTGGGTATATGGACCTTGGGCCACTACTTTTGGTCTGGTATTCGAATATGCGCAAGGCAACCGTTTCTCTTACACTTATTCTGGAGACATCAATGGCGACGGATCTGGCTTAAATGACTTGCTGTATATCCCAACTTCTGGTGAGATTGGACAAATGCAGTTCTCTGGAGATGCGGCTCAGCAATCTGCTCAAAGAAGCGCATTTGAAGCTTTTATTCAGCAGGATGATTACTTAAGTGACAACCGCGGTTCGTATGTAGAAAAGGATGGCATTTTGAGCCCATGGTTCTCTACTTGGGACCTTCGACTATTACAAGATTACAGCTTTGCTTCTGGCGATAAAACACAGACAATCCAATTCAGTATCGACATTTTGAACTTTGGCAACTTGATCAGTAGCAACTGGGGCGTTCGTCAATTCGTTACCAACACCCAGCCTGTAGGGGTGAGTGTGGCCGACGGCGTTCCAACTTATAGCTTCGATACTAGCTTGCAAAGCACATTTGTAGATGATTTCAGCTTGCTTTCTCGTTGGCAGTTGCAATTCGGTCTACGATACATCTTCTAGTTTTATTGAACTAGACTGAACTTTTTCTAAGGCGTAGAGTTGATACTTCAAATTAGCTCTACGCCTTTATTTTTCTACAACGCTTCATTTTTCGTCAGAAAAAATTTATGCCATGCGTTCAGTTTTAGTCATTTCATCGTTCCTCCTATCATACTCGTCCAGTATTTCACAATCCTTACGACAACATCAATGGGAAGATCGCGTCATTCTAATCTTCGCTAATAGTGAAAACAACGAACGCTTGCAAGAGCAACTCCAGCTACTTCAGGTAAATGAAGCTGAACTAAAAGACCGAGACCTAGTTACTTATCAGGTTTTCGATCAAAAGGCTTTCGGGCCAGATGGAGATTCGATAAAGATGAAGTGGGCTGATCAACTGAGAAGTAGGTATAATAAAGACGAGAACCCGTTCTTCTTCATTTTGATCGGCAAGGATGGAGGCGTTAAGTTGCGTAGTGATCAGGTCGTGGGGATGGAGAAGCTATTTGCCTTGATAGATGGCATGCCTATGAGAAGGGCGGAAATGAGGAAAAAAGATGGAAAATGAAAAGGAAAAAGGAAAGCATGACAGCTCCCTTTCTCCCTTTCGCACTAAACTTTAGCCACTATTAAGCTCTTATGCTCTTTTAGATTTCTTCTTTAGTTTGGCAATTTTAGCCGTCTTCTTGCTCTTAGCCTTTTTAGCAACTTTAGCTTTAGCCTTCGCTTTGCTCTTCTTCGCTGCTGCTTTAGCCTCTTGCTTCTTGGCTTTCTTCAATTCACTTTTCAAGCCTGATACCTTGTTCTGCATCTTTTTGATGCTCTTTTTCAATTTCGATACTCTGCTCATAGCACGGAGAGATTAATGTTTAATTAATAATAAGTTTACACAAAATTAACATGCTTTAAATAAAAAAACCGGATTTCAATGTTAAGTTTTCGCTTTTAGGGTAAAACTTAACATTGGAATCCGGTCCGCCAAGGGTCCCTTCTAAGCAACGCTATCAATAAGCAGCTGACTCGCAACTCTTTATAAACAAAGGCATTCCTTGGAGCCTCCCATTCGAAAACTTGAGCAACCCTTTACTTTGCCTGCCTCCTGCCCATTTCAGTCGAAGATGAGCGTATGCTACCGCAAACTATCCCAAGGCGCTTGATCATACACTTCCACCAATTCATACCCCTCCTCTCCTATCGATGGGCTCAAAATAGCTAGCACTTTGGCGTCAGTTGTGCCAACGTTAAAAGAGGCGTGAACGCCATCGGCGGGAATAAAGACGCTGTCACCGGGTTGGAGTATGCGTTTCTCCTGCCCCACCCACTGCTCGATTTCTCCTTCAATGACATAGATCACTTCTTCCTGTTGGGGGTGCTTGTGGAAGTTGTGGCCGTTACCTGGCGTGATATTCACTTCAATGACCACTAGTTTGTCAGCTTTGGTTTTCTGTGGTCCGCTGAGGCGGAAAAGGGTTCCCCAGTCTAGTACTTCTTCTTGACGTTCTTTGTCTGTGATGAACATGATTTGCTATTATTTTGAAAGTATGGTGATTTATAAGGACCAAATGACATACCTAGTCATCCGTCGTCGATGGCATCGGAACTTGGCTCTCCGTCTTCAAATAGGCCACGAGGTCCAGTACCTCCTGATCTGAAAGTGTTTGCAACAGGCCTTCTGGCATTAAAGAGGCATTACTTACTTCCCGAGTCTGGATATTGCTTTGGCTAATATTCACAGGTTCCTGTCCGACTACCCGCAAGGTCAACTGTCGATCATTTTCTGTCACTACATTTCCCATATAAGTTCTTCCATCGCGTGTGGTCAGGATTACCATTTTATAATCGTCTTGTATTTCTTCATTCGGGTAGATCATATTGCTCAAAATGTAGGCGAGATTAGCGCGATTTGAGCCAGTTAAATCTGGCCCGATTTCTCCTCCCTCCTCATACATCTTATGACAGGCCCCACAGGTGGTGGTGAAGAGTAGGCGGCCATGCGTAGGATCAGCTTCGGCAATCGCTGCATCGCTTAGTAAGGCTTGGTACCTTTGATAAGTAGCGGCCTTATCCCCTTCCATTTGATCGATCGGCCCCCAAAACTCCACAAAGCCATTGCCTACTACTCGCCGCAATTGCCTAGCGGCATAAGCTGGAATGTCCTTTTTGGCAATGCTTTCGGCTTTTAGTGCTTCAGTAAGCATTTGACCATAGAGACTACGAGCAGACAATGTTTGAATAGCCAATTGCTGATCAGCGGTATTGAAATCGGCATATCGGTCAATCAATAGGCTTCCCAATTTTTTCTGTTCAAAACTGGCTATTGCCTTGATGGTTTCAGCACGTAAAGCGGGATCATCCAATAAGCCTGGCAAAAGGTCTGCTAAGGGCTCCCATTGTTTAGTCGCGAGCGCTTGCAAGGCCTGAATTCGTTGCTCCTTTGATGCTGTTTTGGTTTGTATGGTTTCCATGAATTGCTTAGCAGCCTCTGCATCACCAAATTGTTGGGCTACAGCCAAGGCTTGGGGGGCAAGACGCTTATTGCGCTTCAGTTTTGTATATACCTTATCCCAATTATTGGGTGGAGAGATAGAGGATTGGCCATCCAAGGCGGCACTTAGGCCTGTTAGCATATGTTCTTGTCCAACGCTTTTCGCTTGCAGCTTTGCAATTACTTGGTCCGTAGCCCCAGCATCAACCAGTCGACGGGCAATGCATTCAGCTACAAAGGGAATTCGACTCTGTTTAGCCAAGTCAAGGGCGCGGGTTGGGTTTTCTACAACAAGGCTTTCGATGCCATACCATAGCATTTTAGGAATGTTGTGATCTTCCGCATCAGTGCGGCGTTGTGCTAAGGCTTCTGCAATGGCCCAACGCTCATTCGGTTCCATACGTTGTAGTGCGGCAGCCAAGTATAGACTAACCACAGAAGAAGGATCTTCCCGAGCTAGCTCTTCAAAGACGGCTAACGCTTCTGTTGAGGGTGAATTATCCTCGCAAAGCATTTGTATGGCCCAAGCCCTGATATGCTCATCCGAATCTTGCATCATAGCTAGCAGCTCCGAGTTCTCCAATCCTTGTGACAGATGCAATGTCCACAATGCTTTCAGTCGATGATCTTGGTTTGAACTTTCCTTTACAATCGATTTGGCTCGCTCAATGGCTGTGGCATCAATATCTTTTTGAGCAGCTCGCCCTTGCAAAATGATACGTGCTCTTCTTGCGTGCCAGTCACTGGGGCTAGTCTGTAATTCCACTAAGGACAAGTCGGAAAGCGCCGCTAGATCTTCATATCTACCTTCCCATTCCTCGGCCAGGGACTCCTCAGGGCTCAAGCGAAAGATCCGTCCCGTTTCTTTGTGTGCCACTTCCTTACCGCAAATGTCTGCATCATGCCAATCCAGTACATACAGTGCTCCATCTGGACCTATTTCCAAACTAAAACCAATCCACTGCGCATTATTAGCCAATAGCAATTCCTCTCCATGAGAAGCTACGAATCCTGATCCCTTTGGCTTTAAAACATCAGACAAAACCGCATGTTCATGAATATTCGCCATAAATATCCGCCCCTGTTGCTCTGCTGGAAAAGCATCGGATTGATAAACACGAGCCCCTCCATGTGCCGAACGGTGACGATGATCCACGATCGTACGAATATCGCTGTAGACGTAGGGATTGAAATGCTTTCCCCCTTGGCGGTGATAGATTCCCCCCGGGATGACGTGAAAAAGATGCGGAATCACGCAGGCACTAATAAATAACTGTCCCTTTGCATCATAATCGATTCCCCAGGGGTTACTAAAACCATGTGCCACGACTTCAAACCGATCCTTTACCGGATGATACCGCCATACTCCTCCGTTGATATCCACCCCCTCGGCTTGTAATAAATCTTCGGGAAAAGGTTCTTTGTGGGTATAGAGCTTTCCTTTGCCTTGCGGCTTTCTAATTTTTGATGGAGTTGCGAAGCCCTCCAAGCCATAAAGCCACCCATCCGGTCCCCAATGTAGGCTGTTGATCGTTTCATGCCGATCGCGGATACCCCAGCCCGTTAATCGCACTTCGATGTCCTCCATATCGGCTTGATCATCGCCGTCTTTATCCGGTACATAGAGTAAATTGGGCGGGGCGCCCAGGAATAGGCCGTCAAAACCCACGGCAATTCCAGAAGGGAAAGGTATACCTTCCAGAAATACCTTGCGACTGTCAGCTTTACCATCCCGATCCGTATCCTCCAAAATTACGATCCGACTATCGCCAGAATTTGAGAAGCCAGAACCTCTAGATTCATAATCTCTATTTTCAGCTACCCAAAGTCTTCCTTTATCATCCCAGCAAAAGGCCATAGGCTGGGTGATCATCGGTTCAGCTGCCCAGGCTTCAACTTGGTAGCCTGGTTTCACACTCATCGCTGCTACCGCCTCTTCTGGGTTAAGAAATCGAGCACTATGACCTTCCTTCTGGGCCAAGCCCCAAAGAGACGCAGTCGCATAAGTCGCTTCCTTTCCGCTATAGTCACTCCAATGCCCGGTTAATTCTAGATTATTTAGTTTTCCCGTATATACCTGGAGTTGATGTCTAATGACCTCGATGGTTCCCTTGGGAATAGTCCAATCTCCCAAACGAGCCCGCACAGGGCCCACGCCCAGCTGGCCGTCGACACGCCATGGCAGCGGAAAGTCTTTATTGTCAGGATGATCAAATATGGCGATATGAGCAAGGTCATCTCTTCCTTCTACCTGCATCCCAACATCTACCCACATGGCTCTTTGTCCTTCGGCTTTTTCATTCCGCTGCCGAGCGGCGTTAATGACTTCTCCATTAATACCTTCTTTCCAAGGCATTCGTAGGAATAGCCCGCCATAGTCATATTCTCCAATGGTAACATCGACCAAGCCCTCGCCACGCCATTCCAAATTCATGATATAACGCTGCTCTATTTCCTCTAAGGTCCAGATCTGAGTTTCCTCTAATATGGGATCGCCTTCCTCATTAAGGAGATGATACTGCGTCTGCCATTTCACCTTTGTACCTGCACTGTCAATTACTGTGACTCCAGTTCGCTTCCAATGCGTCTCCTCCGGATTATGGAAATAATCCCTACCGTTCACGCGCGTAAACCCCCAATACAATCCGGTTTGATGTTTGTGGTGACCAGGGCTATACTCCGTCAATTCTCCCTTGCCATCCGGAGACGCGATCGGGTGCAGGTAGGGCCTAAAGTTGGGGCGAGCATGTTGTGTGACTATCGCTTTTTCTTCTCCCTCTCTAAAGATTGCAATGGTATGCTCTGCTGAATCTTGAACGGCAATGAGCGGTGTGGCAATTACTACTTTTGGCTCCGATGTTGGCTTATCCGCAGTTTGACAGGAGAGAAAAGACAAGAGCAGGATGGATAGATAGAGATAGACCGAAGGCAGTTGTCGGCTTGACATTTCGTTTAGTTTTGATCATTCTTCGATCCGTAGCAAGGCCGAAGAAGATATTGATGAAGGATATTTCTGTTTCTGAATATAGGAAAAGTGCTGAAAAAATTGGCCATCCCTTATTCAGGAAAGGGCAAAATTCAGGAACTGGGGATCAGTTCATCTCTTAAGGTTAGGTCAAAGCTCAATGCCTTTTCGTTTTAATAGAAGTTGTGTTTCAACGACATCCTCTAAGAAGGGGCGGCACTTACGATAATTAAGATGATGTAATCTAAGAAAGGAAAAGTCATGGATCAAAAGGTAAACGCCTTGCAGCAGGACAGCATAACCAAAACCTAACCACAAACCTGGGGGCCCAGCTTCCATCCAATTCAATAAATAAAGTCCTACTAAACAGTAACTAATATCCAGGCCGATATTTAAGGCCAACATCTTCTCTACATGCTGTTGAATTTGAAAACGTCGATAGACGTTGCCTTTTCTAAACTTCCGATGATATATATGATCGTATAATTTGAATACAATCCAAAGATTAATGAGTGCCCAACTGATATTCATGGTGGCGAAGTACCAAAGCCAACCCTTACTCCAGAGGAGCATCGGCACACCAATGAGTAAATGCAAGAAGCACCACCAAGCTAGAACGGCCAAATGCTTATTGAGGATCATCAGGAAACGTGCATCGAAATCTCGCACTTCATCGACTATTTCCTCGATGGGTAAATCAACGATCAGTTTTTCCCAAAAGAAGCGAAACGGCACGATTTTCATTGTTCCATTTTCCTACAAACTGCAAAGCCTTCTTCTTTTTAGCAATGATTTTCCTCAGTTCTCGACCGGCTTTAACATCCTTGCAAAACCATGACAATTACAGCCTTGACCTCAATCACTTTTATTTGTAAATTATAACAAAATGAAGTCAGCTATAGACCTGATATTCAAACAATAAAGTAGTCTTCTGGAGCAAAGTTTTTATCACTAAAACTCCATCATATGCGCCTCTTTCAAATTTTGATTTACATGCTAGCCCTGACGATTGGGGGCTGCCTCGCTTTTCAACACAATATTCAATTTCCACATCGATCGCCGAAGCAATTAAAGTATATCGAAAAGGTACCTGAAACTTCAATTGGAACAGATGTAGTTGGCAAAGCTGCTGCCAGTAGCAATCCGGCCCTCAACAATCAAGGCAAAGCCTTATTCAAAATCAACTGTGCCTCCTGTCACAACAGAAATATGAAAGATGACTTGACGGGACCAGCCTTGGCAGGCGTAGAGGGAAGATGGAGTGATTACCCCAAAGAAGACCTCTATGAATGGATCCGCAACTCTCAGCGATTAGTTCAGGAGGGACATCCGAAAGCGGTCAAGCTTTATAACGAGTGGAATAAAACGATTATGAGTCCCTTTAGCAAATTGACAGATGAAGATATAGAAGCTATATTGTTTTATATTGAGGAAACGTCCAGTTAAAACAGTACTCTATGTTTCGAACCCGACTCCTATCTTCGCGACAAGCTCCATGGGCTCGACTCTTTTTCATCGTTTTGTTCTGGGTAACCAATATGGGGAATGGTTCGGTCCTACAGGCCCAAAGCTATTTCCAAATTAAGGGTCAGCTAATCGATCAACAGGACAATATGCCCCTGGCATTTGCACATGTCAGTCTTGTAAATGGCCGAATGGGTACGACAAGTAATGAAGACGGCTATTTCATTTTGCAAATTCCTAGTGATGCAGAAGCGGACTCCATCAAGTTTAGCTATATCGGTTATCAATCTAAAATAATCGCCATTGCAGAATTGAAGGGTGGACAAGGGAGGATTCCCCTTAAGCGAGCGGGTATAGAACTTCAAGAGGTCGTCGTCAGACCCAGCAATGTTGATCCAATTCTGTTGGTCAAAAGCATGCTTCGTAAGCTAAAGTACAACTACCCACAACAGCGTAAGAACACAACTGGATTCTTCCGAGAGATAATCTATCTAAACACTTCTCCTCCTACTGAGATGTTGTATGCTGAAGGGGTGTTGGAATATTTTAAGACAGCCTATAAAAAAAGAGTTCGTCCGCTCGATGCAGTGCGAATTGTTAAAGGGGTTCGAAAACCACTATTTTATGGCTATATACATAGGCAAGACACGCTTTCCTTACCAGCTATATCACAGGGTCCTCATTTAGGAATTTTACTTGATATTATTAAGACCTTACCTGATTTCTTGCAGCCCGACTTCTGGCAGCGATATAAGTTTCAGCATATTGGATACACAAACCTGGACACTTTTAGCTTGCACATCGTCAAGTTCAAACCTTTGCAGGAAAAAAGGCAGGGACTTTTTGAAGGCAAACTCTATATAGATGCCAGTAGTATGGCACTCGTGAAAGCAATTTTTATCCCAACCCGAAAAGCAATAGAACGTTATAACAGGATACATAACAAAAGGCAGCAACTTCCGATTGTGCTAAATAGTCGAGTTTTAGAAGTCAATTATAGTCATTACCAAGGGACATGGTATTTACAGTCTGGTCATGTGACAAATCAGTATATAGACATCAGAAGCAAGGTTCCCTTTACTAATAAGATGGATATGATCATTACCGCGATTCAGGCGGGGAAGGGGAAGCCGATCCCTAGTGATCAGACCGTGCATAAAGAAAGTGTTTTTGCTGTCCTAGTGGAAACACCCTCAGCAGATTTTTGGGAGGGCTACAATGTACTGGCACCATTGCCCGAGACTTTGGATAGTACCATTTTAAACTCGGCTAACAACGGTAGAAAAGAAACCCCGAGCGAAAAGCAGAATAAGAGCCAGAATTGACAACTGTAGATCCATCGCTAGTGGATCTTCTACGGGAAGAAGCAGTCTAAGCCGTCACTAAGACCATAATTTGACCTTTCACCATAAAACTGTACTTGTATGCGCCTCTACTTTGTTCGAATATTTCCCTTGCTCTTCGCCATCGGCATTATCTATCATTTACAATTAATTGATCGTATTGAGGAGGTTCCTTATACAGAAATTTCTTGGCGAAAAGATCAGCAAAAACAAGACACTCTTCTACAACAAGGAGAATTGCTGTTTCGGCAACATTGCTCTTCCTGTCATCCCTACAAGGTGAAGCATCGAATGCCCGCTTCAGATCTGCAAGGAATAAGTGAGCGATGGGAATCCTATCCCAAAAAAGATTTGATCCGTTTTATTCAATATCCGGATAGTCTGCGGAACGAGCTTCATCCAAGAGCCTTGGAAATTACTAAAACCGCCTACCCGAAAGTAGGCTTTCCTGACTTGAATTACCGTCAAGTGGAAAGTATCATTCACTTCCTCGATTCCATAAAATAATACCATCGCGAAAACGATCACTATGCGTTCATACTATTTCTCCTGCTCTTTACTCATCATACTAGCCATCCTTTTTCACTCTAAGGCTTCGAACCAGAGATCAATAGCGTCTCCAATTGACCTAGACCCAGTTTTCGAACAAGACAGTTTGTTTCTGAAAGGCCAGGTTTTATATAAAAGAAACTGCATGGCCTGCCATGCTTCCTCTCCCAAGGGAGTTGCCGGCCCAGCTCCAAATCTAGTTGGCGTACAAATGCGATGGAAGGATTACCCAAAGGAGGATTTATTCAATTTCATCCGGAACTCCCAGAAGATGATCCAACAGGAACACCCTAAGGCGGTGAAAGTGGCTAAACAATGGGATGGGGTAATGACAGCCCATCCTGATCTATCCGATGAAGACATATCAAGCTTATTGTATTTCGTTGAAAAAGTCCCCTACCAAAAGGAATAAATAGTCATCAGGCATCTTTCCAAGATTCGACTTTTAAGCTCAAAAAAGAAATGCTATTTTGGAAAGAAAAACATGTTCTTGCTTTCCTCCCACTGGCTTTTAGAATTAGGTGGTAAACTCCACCCGCTCCTGGTACACTTCCCCATCGGACTCTTGGTCGGGGCATGGCTATTAGAAAGCTGGAAGCAGTGGAAGCGAGGATCTCAGGATTATCGCCAGATGATTTACCTGGGAGCGTTCTTTGCGGTCTGTTCTGTAATTGGGGGAGCTTTGCTAAAAGCTTCCGGAGATTATGCCGGAGAAACAATCCGATGGCATGAGATCAGCGGATACCTGACAGCCGGTTTGGCCATAATCACAGCACTTTACTACCGATTTCGATCCGATCAATTTCCAGGAAGGGCTTACCTCCTGCTAAGCCTAAGCTGCCTAAGCCTCACCTTTGCCGGCCATTGGGGGGCAAGTCTCACCCATGGAGCGGATTACCTATCTTCTATTTGGGCTTCCTCGGAAAAACCAGATCAAGTAGATCTTGCGCATTGGGAGTCCCTCTCTACATTGGACTCCTTTCCACAAGATCAATTGAACCGGCTTAACCTAGAAGTTCGTGCACTCTTTGCTCATCGTTGCTACCAATGTCATAGTGAGGCTAAACGAAAGGGGGGCTTAGCTCTAGATCATAAAGAAGGCGTGTTTGCAGGCGGGGATGGTGGTGCCATATTTGTCGCTGGAGCGCCGGACGAAAGTGAAATTATTAGACGATTGAAGCTTCCCCGGTCTGATGAGGAAGCCATGCCTCCCAAGGGGAAAATTTTAGCAGATGCGGAAATTGATTTGATCGCTCTTTGGATTAAGCAAGGCGCGCACTGGGCTGATACTTCTTTGAAGGTATTCCGAGAAGCGCCTCTAGCCCTCAAGCGCCCTGAACTCCCCAGCACTCCCGAAGCCTATAAACATCCCATCGATAAGTTTGTGTATGCTTACTTCCAAGAGCAAGGCATCGAATGGCCCCAGCCAATAGATGATCGACAGTTCATCCGAAGAGCCTACTTGGATATAACGGGACTGCTCCCTAAACCAGCCGCAATAAAACAATTTCAAGAAAATACGTCATCAGATAAGCGACAGCAATTGGTCGAGGAGCTGTTATCAGATAAAGAAAATTACACCTTGCATTGGCTAAGTTTCTGGAATGATCTACTTCGTAATGATTACTCTGGTACTGGCTTTATTACGGGTGGGCGACAACAGATCACGGATTGGCTCTATCAATCTCTGATTGTAGATAAGCCCTATGATCAAATGGCTAGGGAATTGATCAATCCCTCGAAAACCTCAGAAGGCTTCATCAAGGGTATCCAATGGAGAGGAGTCGTAAACGCTAGCCAAAGGACCGAACTACAAGCCGCTCAAAACATTTCGCAATCCCTCCTAGGTGTCAACCTAAAGTGTGCTTCCTGCCACAATAGCTTCATTAATAATCTGACCTTGGAGCAAGCCTATGGCTTTGCTAATATTTTCGCTGAGGAGCCCTTAGAGATTCATCGCTGCGATAAACCTATTGGTAAATTTACGCCTCCGAGCTTCCTGTATCCCAGCCTTGGGGAAGTGGTTGGGGATAGTCTAAAGGCCCGCCTAGCCGCCCTTGCTGAAGTCGTGGTCCAACCTGCTAATGGCCGCCTCTATCGCAATATTGTCAATCGATTCTGGCAACAGCTATTTGGCCGAGGCATCATCACTCCAGTGGATGAACTAGACAACCTCCCGTGGAATCAAGATCTGCTGGATTGGATCGCTGCTGAATTCATCCAAAATGACTACAGCCTCGCCCAACTGTTAACAGATATTATGAGTTCGCAAACGTATCAGTTACCGGCGGTGAACTATCCCTCCCCTGCCTACGTGGCTTCCGAACAGTTCGTCTTCCGAGGCCCCTTGATCAAGCGCCTTAGCGCTGAACAATTTGTCGATGCTTTTGCCCAGGTGGTTCAGCCCATGTATAAGAGCCGATCTTACGACCCTGATAGCGCCGCAATGGATTGCGAATGGATTTGGCATGAAGAGATAGAAGTAGAACGCAGAGTGTTACCAAAACCCGGTAAGCGCCGCTTCCGAAAGAGCTTTGTCGTGCCACTGGGGCAGCAAGTAGCCCGTGCTAAACTACTGTTGACCGCAGATGATGCATTCACTTTATTCATTAATGAACAACAGATCTTAGCAGGTCGAGATTGGCAGCAAGTACAACAAGTCAATCTACCCGTGGATCTTCTTCGCAGCAACAATCAAATCGCCATTGAAGGAGACAATGAAGGAATTATAGCTAATCCGGCTGGCTTGCTGTTTTCCTTGCGATTGGAATTGGAGTCTGGCGATACACTCTTTGTTCACTCCAACCGCAGTTGGAAGACGACCAAAGATACCTTGGATACAGGTTGGACCGCCTTGGATTACGATGATTCGGACTGGGAAAAGGCCTGGCGTGCAGGTCGGTTTGACAAGAGCTTCTGGGGGGTATTGCCGGCCTATAATTTCGATTCCTCCGAAGCTAGTCCTCCTATCGTGAGAGCAGCCTTGGTAAGACAGGATGATTTCATGAAAACGCTCGGAAGGCCCGTGAGAGAGAATGTCACTTCACAGCGAGATGTCACTTCGACACTCCTTCAATCTCTCTTGCTAACCAACAGCGCTCTTTTCCATGAAAAAATAAGCCAAGCAGCTCGCCACTGGCTATCCGATGGTCAATCTCCAATTCATGCCGTAGAGGCCCTATATCGACAAGCACTTGGCCGTGAACCTAGCCAACGTGAAAAGCGAATATTACGAAAGCAACTTAAATCCACGGAACCGGCGGAGTTTCTAGAAGATGTGATTTGGTCCATTGTATTACTCCCTGAATTTCAATTGATCTAGCGTATGTTTAAAATTAATCCCCTGTTATGTTAAACGACATCGAAACACGAAGAACCTTCTTACAAAAAATGCAACAAGCCAGTATGGCTGCCATGGCTGTGGGCTTACCTAGTACCTCCTTCCTTTCCAGTTGCAATACCACCAATGTATCCAACTCCACCGCCGATAGCGTCATCTTGCTCTGGATGGCAGGGGGTATGTGCCATACCGAAACCTTCGACCCTAAAAAGTATACCCCATTCGAAAAAGGAATGGAAAGCAAGGCCGTGATAAGTACCTTCCCTTCTAGCCCCACGGTACTTGATGGGATCCATTTTTCGGAGGGCTTGGAAGGCATTGGCAGTGTCATGGACCGGGGTACTTTAATCCGCTCCTACCGAGCCGCTGACTTGGGCCATATCCTGCACACGCGCCATCAATACCATTGGCACACCTGCTACGAACCACCCCAATCCGTACAACCTCCACACATAGGTGCCTGGATCGCCAAGGAGCTGGGCCCCGTCAATCCTGTCATCCCCCCTTTCATTGACATCGGGCAACGTTTCACGGTTGGTGAGGGAGAGGAGTTGAAGGCCTTTCATTCGGCAGGGTTCCTGGGATCGGCCTATGGCCCTTTTTTCATCCCGGATCCCGCCTATGGCCTAGAAAGTGTTCGCCCTCCCAAGGGCATGGACCTCAAACGTTTCGAAAGTAGGAACAAACTGTACCGGGAATTGGTCAAGAATAGCGCCTTTGGAGAATACGGTAGTAGCTATCAACAAGAATCCTACTTGAGGTCTATGGAACAAGCTTATCAGCTGCTGCGCTCGCCAGAAGCCCAGGCCTTTGATCTCTCGCAAGAACCCAAAGAAGTATATGATGTATACAATACGGGGCGCTTCGGACTAGGCTGTTTGTTGGCTAGAAGATTGGTGGAAAATGGCGCTCGTTTCATCAGCGTTACTACCGAATATGAACCTTTCTTAGGTTGGGATACGCATGAGAACGGGCACACCCGCTTACAGGGGATGAAAGCCCAAATTGATCGTCCCATTCAGCAATTGATACTAGAGCTAGAAGAACGGGGATTGCTAGATCGCACCTTGATTGTTCTAGCTAGCGAATTCAGCAGAGATATGCTAATGGAAGGACGTCCGGGAGCCAATGTGAGAGATCAAGTTAATGTTCCGGATCAGGTAGAATCCTTGAAGCACTACGGCATGCATCGGCATTTTACGGATGGCTGCTCCATGCTGATGTGGGGCGGTGGTGTCAAGAAAGGACATGTATTGGGTGAAACAGCGGCAGAACGGCCTTTCAAAGCCATTACGGAACCCATTGTGATCGATCAAGTTCATCAAAGTATCTATCACGCCCTGGGCATCCCAGCAGAAACGCATTACAACATAGAACAACGCCCTTTCTATACCACTCCAGATGGGACGGGTGAAGTCATCGCTGATCTTTTTACGCAAAGCATATGATATATCCTCGAATTGCCGGACTCGCTATTCTGGGTCTCTTGATCGGCTGTGCCCAAAGGAATAGCCCTACTACAAATTCGGACACCAACTCATCAATCCAATTTGAAAAGCAGCAAGTGACCTCCCAGTTTCTTGCCGAAGGCGTAGCTATTGGAGATGTGGACCAGGATGGGGATCAAGATATCCTTACGGGTTTTCATTGGTTTGAGGCGCCCGGTTGGGAGCGGCACGACATCCAGCCACCCGTAGCATTTGATTATGCTACCGCCTACAGTTCGACCTTTCTCAACTTCACTATGGATGTAAATGAAGATGGTCGAGTAGACCTGATCAGAATTGACACGCCAGGAGAGGGGGTATACTGGTATGAAAATCCAGGCGCCTCCGCGGGGTACTGGACCGAACATTTTATCGACAGCAGTGCCTGCAACGAATCGCCCATGCATGTCGACATCGACCTAGATGGCCGAAAAGACCTCGTTTTCGCTCATGAAAAGGAAGGCGTCCTGTACTGCTTTCGAGCACCAAAGAAAGGCTTGCGTGACACCTGGGAATCCCTAGCCCTGAGCGCACCCGATGCGATGGGCACCAATCGCTATGCGCATGGTCTCGGATATGGGGACGTCAATGGCGATGGGCGGCGGGATATCCTCATTCGCCAGGGCTGGTGGGAGGCGCCTAGCGATCCCTTGGACGTGCCTTGGACCTTCCACGAAGCGGCTTTGGGCGAACCTTGCTCCCAGATGTTTGCTTGGGATTTGGATCAAGATGGAGATTCCGATATTCTATCCGCTTCTGCCCACAACTTCGGGATTTGGTGGCATGAGCAATCAGGTGACAATGCTTTTGAGACACATCTAATCTCAAAAGCTTTTTCTCAGACGCATGCCGTTGAATTAGCTGATTTAGATGGAAATGGATTACCAGACTTCATAACTGGGAAACGGTTCTTTGCGCATAATGGGAAGGATCCGGGTGGGAACGACGCTGCTGTATTGTATTGGTTTGAGATGAGGCAAGATGAATCGGGATCACCCCAGTGGATACCGCATCAGATTGATGATAATTCTGGTGTAGGTTTACAGGTAGTGGTGGAAGATTTGAATGGGGATGGGAAATTGGATATTGTTAGTTCTAATAAGAAGGGTGTGCACTGTTTTTTGCAGTTGTGATGTATAAGACTTCGTCCTTTTTTCTATGATAAAAAAGGACCAAAAAATCATGGCTTTATTCATTTCTTAACGTGTTGAGTCATCCGCAAATCCTAAACGCTACAAACTCGCTAATTGAGTAGATTTTTACGCTGAACTTGATAGGTCGTTCCGTCGCTACGTTTCAAGACTAGCGTTGAGAATGCTCATACAGTGTATCGTTCTTGACGGATTTTCGGATGACTCACCACTAAAATGAATAAGGCCGAGTAATCTCACCTAGAAAGCTGGGCAAAACTTCGGAAGCTTTAGTCAAGCTTTAGCCTTACTTCATGCGATTCAGGTACTCATCAACATCTCGATTCTGATAGCCGGAGTCTGAAATCTTTCCAAAGGCGTACCGAATCGACAGGCCAAAGGTCCGCCGGTCGATAATATACAGGGTTCGGGTATCGATTTGATTGATACGATAACCCTCTCGCAGCTTCATAGCACGGAAAAGGTCATCAAAGTGAATACCGATCTGCAGTCCCTTCGGAAATTGCTTATTCAGAGACCCACCCAATACCCAGTAGGGATCTCGTTCAAATATACCTTGGAACTGGCGACTCAAGCCCCAGGCATACAAGCCCAGGGTCCATTTCTTGGGGAGGCGGAATTGATGGTTGGAGTAGTAATAAAAATACGGCCTACTGTTTCCCAATTGAGCCCGCTCATCTCGCACTTTTACTTGCGTTAGCATGAGAAAATTAGTCATGCTCCAGAACTTGTAGTTGAACGGGCTGGTAAGTCGAATATCAAAGCCATTTTCTCCCTCCAGGTTTTCTGGAGATTGCACCAATCGCCCCTGTCCTTCATTATATTCCACCGTGACATAGACAGGCAATTGTCGATTGAAACGGGAGATGCTGATGGAATGGTTCTTATACTGATAATTGATGGAATATTCTTCGTTGATCGTTGGCTGTAAATTGGCGTTCCGAGTATACTCTAAGAAAGGGTGTACAAAGGTGGAAATGGAACTCGCGTTGAGATAATCTGGGCGTTGTACCGTTTTGGCATAGTTAAAGGAGATCGTTTGGAAAGTATCTAGCTGCCAATTGAAAGTTGCTTTGGGAAAAAGGATGGTTTGATCGCGATCTACTAGCAGTTCTGCCTCTTCTCGAAAGCCTCCTTCCACCGTCGTTGTTTCCGATCGTAGCCCCAGCGAATAATCCCACTGATTTCCTTGTCCGACGAATTGGGTATAGCCTGCGTAAGTTCTTTCCTCGTAATCATAATTCGACAACACAGCTGGGATAGCACCTAAAAAATCAAAATCCAGAAAAGCATCAGCAGTCGCATGATAGTAACTCAATCCAGCCTCCCAACGATGATCTTGTGCGAGCTTTCTTTCAAAATCCAGCCGAGCCGCAAAGACATCGATCGTATATTTCTGGTATCGTTCCTGGGACAACTCTGACCCCTGTTCATTGTAGTTATTAAAGATCTGATTACTTAGATCACGCAGATAGCTTGAATATTGCAGGCCTAGGAAGAGATTGCCTTTTCCGTCCGGTAATCGTTTGTTGTAGTTGAAATTGCTACTGAAAAACGAACGGTTCTCAAATGCCTCTACGAAAGATGTAATCTCGTCCAGCTGCATACCTTGCAGCAAGGTGGAGTTAGTCGTAATTGGTGCCTCCGTGGTGTGGGTTCGAAGATTGGTATTGGCGGATAGATATTCGCCTTCCCCAATTTGATAATGGAAACCTCCCCCAATAATGAACTGAGGACGTGGACCGGTGGAAATAGAGGCTTGATCTAGGAAGGAGGGTAAATCAGGTACGTCGAGTTGATTATTTACACTTTCCCAAATTCCAATTTGGTTGTAGTTAAAGTTTGCCTTCCATTCCCATCTTTTCTTTTTCAAAGCTGCATTAAAGGTCGCATAGCTATTGAAACGCCGCCGTAATGCGATCACCTCCGAGAGATCCATCCTGATCCCATCGGAGAAGTTGAGCCGGCGGGTCACCAGCACCACTACTCTACCATTCGCTTCGTAGCGGGCAGATGGATTATTAATGATCTCGATACTTTTAATGCTTTCAATAGGGAGCGCGTTGAGATCATCCATGGAAATCCGTTGATTCTCAAGATAAATTAGCGGGTCTCCTTTACCGATAATACTGATGGATTGCCGATCATTGCTCAGTTGTACCCCCGGCAGTAGGGCTAAGACATCCATGGTAGAGCCAGGGTTCACAAAGGTAGAATGATCAATCGTGAACTTAAGATTACCGTTTTTATTCACCACGGTATTCCTTTTGCCCACCACCGTCACTTCATCCAATAGAGCGACGTCCTTTTGCAAGGATATATCCAGCTGGAGATCATGATCTAGTTCGATCGTTTGGCGATAATTAAAGAATCCCAGGGCACGCACCTCCAATTGATATACCCCACCTACCGTCGGTGTCAGCTCAAAAGCTCCCGCTTCAATACTAGTAAAACTCACCAAGTTGGAATCGGAAGTCTGCCATAGCAAAACCTCCCCAAAACTCAAAGGGGCTTTTTCATCATCGAGCACTGCCCCCTTAATCAGGAAGGATTCTTGCGCAATAACTGGCCAGCTTAAGAGCGCAATTAGGAGTGTATATATAATTTTCATAGCTTGGGAATAGGGCAAAAAGAAACTGATGTAGGTGTTTTGATAAATTCCTTTGCTCATACACCAAGTTTTGGTAAGGGTTCAAGAAAAAGCCTTAACTTATTAACTTAAGTAGTATCCAGTTTACCTGAGGTGTATTAAAATGAAGAACCAACATTTAATGGCTGTTTTGGTAGCAGCTTTCTTGCTATTCCTTTCTTGTGAAAACAATTCTGTTCAGCAACCCATTCGCCAAATACCGGGTATGCAGTTGATCCCGGAACAGCAGCGCTCCGAAAATATTGGCAAGGCAGTTGCCCATCCCATCCCGGCTTTTTTTCTAGATCAAAGAGAAGTTACCAATGCCGAATTCAAAGCCTTTGTGGATGCTACTGATTACCTAACAACAGCAGAACAGGACCTGGATTGGGAACAAATCAAAAGTCAATTCCCTCCCAACACCCCTCCCCCACCCGATTCTTTACTAAAAGCAGGAGCCTTGGTTTTTCAACCCAATCTCAATGCGATTGATCTTCAAAACGAGCTTAGCTGGTGGCATTGGGAGCGGGGTGCTAATTGGAAGCAACCGGAAGGTGGTAATAGTACAATTGAAGGTTTAGAAAATCACCCGGTAGTACAGATTAGTCATGCCGATGCCCACGCCTATTGCCAATGGAAAGGGAAGCGGCTACCTACCGAAGCAGAGTGGGAGTGGGCGGCCAAAGGAGGGAATCCCTCTGCCATTTATCCCTGGGGTGATGATGCCCCCGGCTCAGCCAGCGATAAAGCCAATTTTTGGCAAGGTCCCTTCCCTTGGAAAAATCAGGAGCTAGACGGTTTTGCTAAGACCTCACCAGTGGCGCATTATCCACCCAATGGCTACGGTCTCTATGACATGGCCGGCAACGTCTGGGAATGGTGCGAAGATCCATACCAGGAGTTACCTGAAGGACCAGTCATCGCCAACCACTTTGTGATTCGTGGCGGTTCATTCCTTTGTGCTGAAAATTATTGCAGCGGCTACCGAACGCGTAATCGCTTGGCCGCTGACGGGCAGATTGGCTCTAATCACACAGGTTGTCGCTGTGCAATGGATATTCCAGATTAACCTTAACAAACTCAATACTTTATCGATCATAACGAAAACCAACACCAATGAAATTTGTACTTAAAAACGGCTTAGTCCTTTTCAGCTTATGCATTCTGATGAGCTGTAAAACTGAAAAGCCTACCGAATCCAATGATCGTCCTAATATCGTCTTGATTCTTTCCGATGACCAGGCTTGGGGAGATTATAGCTTTATGGGACATGAGATCGTCCAGACCCCCAACCTCGATCGCCTAGCTTCAGAAAGTGTCGTCTTCAAAAGAGGTTATGTGCCCACCGCTATCTGTCGGCCTTCTCTCATGACCTTGGTGACCGGCTTGTATCCGCATCAGCATAACATCACGGGCAACGATCCAGCAGGAGGATTCAGGGAGGCCCGATATCCTCGAGAGGACCTGTTAGCCAATATAGACTCATTAGCCAAGTTACCGGCCTTGCTCGGGGAGGCGGGCTACCTGTCTCATCAATCTGGCAAATGGTGGGAGGGCCATTACAGCCGCGGTGGCTTCACTGATGGCATGACGCAAGGTCGACGCCATGGAGATGAGGGACTCACCATTGGCAGAGAAGGTATGCAGCCGATCTACAATTTCATAGATACGGCTCAGGCGCAGGAAAAACCTTTTTTTGTTTGGTATGCTCCCTTTTTACCGCACACGCCACACACACCCCCTGAGCGCTTGCTTTCTAAGTATACAGCGATGGATCTCCCGTTAACCATTGCTAAGTACTATGCCATGATAGAGTGGTTTGATGAAACCTGTGGAGATCTGGTCAATTACCTGGACGACAACAATCTGCGGGAGAATACGCTTATTTACTACCTCTGCGACAACGGATGGATTCAAAAACCGGACAAGAATGGCTTTGATGTCCGCTCTAAGCAAAGCCCCATGGAAGGTGGCGTGCGGACACCGATTCTCTTCTCCTGGCCTGGCCAGCTTGCACCCGCCGAACGTAGCGAATTCATCTCGAGCATCGACTTGTTTCCCACCATACTCGAGGCTGCCGGTGTCTCATCGCCTGGTCCTCGCCCCGGCCTCAACCTATGGGCTAACCTAAAGCAAGGCACACCGATTGAAAGGGATATCATCTTCGGTGAAGGCTATGGTCACAACATGATGGACAACAATGATCCAGAAGCATCTCTAGCCTATCGATGGTGCATCCAAAAGCCTTGGAAATTAATCCTGTGCTACGATGGGGAGCTGGAAGGGTACGGCCCGGACACACACGCCGACATGCGTACGGAGGCGATTCGCCTATATAACATCATCGAAGATCCCGATGAAACCACAAACCTGGCAGGCCAGCAGCCGGAGGTAGTACAGCGATTAAGGACTGCTATTGAGGACTGGTATCCGCTGGAAAAAAGGAAGGTACTGGCTTCGAGCGATGGGAATGATTGAAAGAAGTTTATTTTTGTGGGGCCGAGGCTTTGTTAGAGGGAAGCTCCGTAGCCATCAGGCTAATAGCTAGCAATAACTTTTAGTTTTGTAGCAAGCTGATTATATAGCGGTATTTCACTTGTTTTTATTAGCGGTTTATGCTCTTCAGATTTGGATATTCCCTTGAGATTGCCTTCGGCGACTGACTTTCTTACAATCGC
>ENA-UENT01000523-UENT01000523.1-marine-metagenome-genome-assembly--contig:-NODE-523-length-21907-cov-4.807214_pt1 | contig 21907 bp, 26 predicted proteins | sample MGYA00237879_ERZ529330 | MGnify/ENA primary metagenome ERZ529330 (study PRJEB26372, sample SAMN05368345) | marine metagenome | biome: cultured habitat; feature: ocean water; material: water; isolation... | reverse complement strand
ATCAATGCAGTGATTCTGCAGAGGAATGGATCAAGCCAGGGTCAAACCACCCACTCCGGCGCAGAAAATGAACCACGAACTATCACCGCCAAACAGACCGTTGAGAACATCGCAGCCAACACGACAAACATTTCAAAACGCCAAACAGGCCACTTGAGCCGTCAAGGTCTTTGGAGTTAGGTAAGACCAGAACAGAGTATCTGTGAATGTTGGTCGCCGGATCGACCGCTCGGAGGCCTTTCGCGAAGCCGGAGCTCGATCGCATCCCAGAACGCAGCCCGATCAGCAAGCACTTGCCTGCGAACCGTACGGACCGTCTGATGCGCGGCAGGGTCATTTCCGGCCAGGGTAAGCACCATCGTTTCCGCCAACGGCCCATGGCTATCGCCGTCCAGGGTGATGTGGCGTTCGAGGTACCAACGCAGGGTCGGGCAGGGCAGCTCCAACACGATCAGCCGATCGAGCAGCCCGCGAAACAGGTCGGGCACCAACAGCTCCCGGCCATAGGCAAACGCCGCTGCTAAGGCATGCACTTCACCGGAGGAAATCAACTCCTGGGTGGTGCGTAGGAACCGAGCTGATGAAGCAGGGATCCCTCTGTGGCGCACAGCGCCGGCGAGGTCACCTCTCGAAGCCTGCTGGAGCACCGCATCGATCACCAAGGTGTCCGCACCGATCTCCACCATCGCGCGTCGATAGATCGCGAAATGACAGAGATGCAGCGGCTCTCCAAGGCTGTCAGGCAGCACATCACATTCTTCTTCCGCCACCAGGCTGTTCACCAGACCTGCGATCTCGGTATGGCGCGGCGGCACCCAGGGCACACCGGAAGGCGCCAGGTGCTGCTGCAAGGACTTGAGCAACAGCATGAAATCCCACACCGCAAACACGTGGTGTTCCATGAACAGCCGCAGGTCCGCGATGGACGTGATCGCCTGCGGCAGCGGATGACGGTGCAGCTCCATCAACTCATAGTCCTAGCTCCGTCAAACCCGGAAAATCATCCGGACGCGGGCCATCCCCCCAGGTGAACAGTCGGTCGCTCTCAGCGATAGGAACATCATTGATGCTGGCCTCACGTCGGCGCATCAAACCGTTCTCGGCAAATTCCCAGTTCTCGTTGCCGTGGGCTCTGAACCACTGGCCCTCGGCATCGTGCCACTCGTACTGAAAACGAACAGCAATGCGGTTGCCGCTGCAAGCCCAGACCTCTTTAATCAGCTTGTAATCCAGCTCTTTGGCCCATTTGCGCTGTAGAAAAGCGAGGATTTCAGCGCGGCCGTGAATGAATTCACTGCGATTTCGCCAAACACTGTCTTCGGTATAGGCAAGTGAAACCTTATCCGGATCTTTGCTATTCCATGCATTTTCCGCCATGCGTGCTTTCTGGCAGGCGGTCTCCAGCGTGAAAGGAGGAAAGGGAGGTTTTCCAGACATCGAAGAAACAATTAATAAAAATGATGATCAGTTCAGCTGACCAGCGACACGAACTGTGTCATCGGAGCTGTAACGAGAAATCCATTGGCGAAGCTGGGATTCTTCCTCATCTGTGCGCGTGCAAGCAAAACCATAACGAGCACGAACCCGCTCAGAAGCAGCACGGAGAGCCTCAACACCGCGCACTTCAAGTTCAGAAACCAACAGTGAATCACCAGGTCTTAGGTAATCAAGAATCACCGTGGATGGGGAATATAACGTGCTGGATTGCCCATCTGGCCACTCCAGCTGAAAGCGAACTTCAGGCATCGATCATTGCTTAATTAATCGATTTTGCATGACAAGATTGCCCATGACTGTCTCATCGAACACAGCCAAAACCCGTCAGCGCATCAGTGCCATCCCAGAATCGATGCGTGTCACCTGAATGGTTCACAACCACACTGCAATCGCCCAAGGCAAATTGACCGATAGGGCAGCAAATCAGCGTCGAATCATGTGAGGTCAGCTGAGCTAAGGCAGCCGTGCGCGAAGGGTTTACAGCCAGCAGGTAACCAAAACTGGGAAAACAGGTCAGCCAGGCCTCGTCGTGGATGCCTTCAGGTCGTTCCACCGCGTCGAGGTCAAGGATTAACTGATGACCACATGCCTCGGCAAACATCACGGCGGTGCCGGTGATGCCTCCCATGCTGATGTCTTTGGCGGCGTGCACCAGCTGTTCAGCGGCCAGCATGGGCAGCAAGGCAAGTTGCGCACGAAGACGCTCGGGCGGGGCATGGGTCGCGGCATCCCAGAAGGGGTAGTGGCGATAGAAGCCTCCTGCTTTGTTCACCAGCATCCACAGCTCATCGCCGGGACATGCTGCGCGAGCGGACAGAACAGGACCATCCGCCACTCCCAGAACAGACACCGAGAGAGCCTGATAAGAACTCTGCTGGTTGGAGTGGCCACCCACCATCGGAACACTGAAGCGATCACAAGCGAATCGCATTCCCTCCATCAAAGCGCTGATGTCTGCAGCACCGGCACTCCAGACACTGTTCACCAGCGCCAGGGGACGACCACCCATGGCTGCGATGTCACTGAGGTTCACCAAGACGCCACTCCAGCCGGCAAACCACGGGTCTTCTTCGACCAGACCGGGATGCATCCCCTCACAGGCCAGCAACAGTTGGCCGGTCTGAGCGGGCAGCACAGCAGCGTCGTCACCCAGCATCCCGGCCAATCCCAGCTGCGGAAAGGGCTGATGGCAAAAGGTGGCAGCTGCCGAGCGAATATCGCGTTTCGCCAACAGGCCACTGGTCCTGCGCAAGGCGTTCACGAGGCCCACATCATTCATGCCGCAGCTAGAGCGTGATGCGAGGCGATCGGCCGTTGCTCACGGGAGGGCAGGTAGTAGCCGAGATCCGCTTCCATCAGGTGATGGCGGATACCCCGGATCTCAAGTTCATCGATTGAGGTCCAGTGCAAGCGGCGGAAAAAGCGAACGTTCTGAATCTGCACCGTGGCCAGGAAACGATCACATCCCCAACCATTGGCGGTGGTGACAGCCTTCCAGATCAACCCCTTGCCAATCTGGTTGTGACGGCGGAAATCGGCATGCACGCCAAGGCGACCCCCATACCAAAGTCGCGGCTCTGTTTCCACAATCCGCACCACGCCAACTACATCGGTTTCAGCACTATCGTCATGCTCTGGCTCTGAACTGTGATGCAACGCCGCAATGGGGTAGGCGATCGCGTCGAGCTCATCACGATCAGACTCTTCAAACACGTGCTGCTCGCTGCAGAAGATGCTGCGCCGCAACGACCAATACCCCTGGTTCAGCGACGCGTCGGCACGCAGAAGATGAAAGGTGAAACGATCCGAACTCGCTGTGGGAGACAGACGGAAATCATCGGCATCAATGCCGATTCCAGCGCGCACCGAAGGCGTGAATAAGTGGGGCGCGGAACTGATGCTGCGGCCAATGCCGCAGCTGCTGGGATCAAGACACGAGACCATCACTTCGACACCTGCTCGAACAACGAAAGTGCGGAGCAAGCTCCGCATTTGGCACAACCGGCGGACATCAGCTCCGAGCGCAGATTCCCCGCTTTCAACATCGCGGCAACACCCTGATACACATCAACCATGAAGGAGCTGTCCGGTGATGGATGGCGTTCCAGGGGTGTGCCAGAGATCGGCACAAAGGGCACCACAAAGGGGTAGACCCCGAGTTCAATCAGACGTCGGCTGCAGTCGAGCAAGGCCTCCTTGCTGTCACCCAGGCCGGCCAGCAGATACGTGGACACTTCACCGCGACCGAACACCGCAACGGCATCCGCGAAGGCTTCGTAATAGCGCTCAAGACTGAGCTCCGATTTCCCGGGAAGGATCCGACGCCTCACATCCGGCTCCACCACCTCCAGGTGCATGCCGAGACTGTCAATTCCAGAGTCCTTCATGCGCTGATACCAGCGCGGATCTTCCGGCGGTTCACACTGGCCCTGAATCGGGAGATTCACCCGACGCTTGACGGCTTCAGCGGTTTCAGCCATCAGACGGGCTCCGCGATCGTCACTGTTGGGCGTTCCGGTGGTCATCACCAATTGCTTGACCCCGTCCAGCCGGACAGCCGCTTCAGCCACTTCAGCCACCTGCTCGGGCGTCTTGCGCACCAAGGCCCCATCGTCGATCGACTGTTCAATCGCGCAGAACTGGCACGACTGGGATCGATCCCGAAAACGAATGCAGGTCTGCAGCAACGTGGTGGCCAACACATCCTTGCTGTGCAGCAAGGCAATCGATCGGTAGGCGATTCCGTCGGCTGTGCTCAGACCGTAAAAGGCTGGTTCCCGTGGGGTTGTGATCTCAGGAGAGCACTGCTGCTCGGGTCCTTCAATCGCAAGTGCAGCACCCGAGGATTCCAACTTGTAGGGAGACGCTGCGGAGGCATCGTTGTAGACGGGCACCATCACGGTGGTGCCGTCGAGATCCAAGGCACGGTGGTCGGAGGGACCCGCACCTCCCCGTCGTCCCGGGTTGCCCTTCACAGGGTCAACCCGAACGCCATGCACCTGCAATTCCGTGACCAGGCGACCAAGCTCAGACATGGTTCAACGCCTCCATCGAGGACAAGGCATCGGGAGCTGTGGCCGGCTCCAATGGACCCGATGCAGTCGACATGTCTTGAACGGGAACCGCCGGCGAACTGTTGATCTGCAACGACAACAGTTCTGGGCGGCTGTAATGCCCGACGCTGTCCATCATCCGTTTGCGCTTGGTGATGAGGGCAAGATCGAGATCGGCGATCGCCAACCCCTCACCATCCGGCAATGGACCTGCCAGATACCGGCCCTCAGGGCTGATCACAGCGGTGTGGCACCCCCCTTGGAACGCCTTGTGAAGACCCGACTCCGACGTGATCGACGCGTAGTCGTCGGGGTGCAGCCAACCGGTGGAACAGATCACAAAACAACCGGCTTCAAGGGCGTGATGGCGCATGGTGACGGCGGTCTGTTCCGAGAAGATCGGGCCCACCAAGGAGCCCGGGAACTGAGCGCAGTGGATCTCCTCCCCCTGGGCCATCAAGGCGTAACGGGCTAGAGGGTTGTAATGCTCCCAGCAAGCGAGAGCGCCAACACGAGCCAACGGCGTCTGCACCACCTTGAGACCTGAGCCGTCCCCTTGGCCCCAGACCATCCGCTCGTGGTAAGTCGGCGTGATTTTTCGCCGCTTGAGAACCAATTCGCCACAGCTGTTGAACAACAGCTGAGAGTTGTAGAGCGTTCCGCCATCACGCTCGTTGACCCCCAACAGAACCTGCATGCCGTGCTGACGGGCAGCAGCCGCAACGGCATCGGTGACAGGGCCAGGAACCACCACAGCCTGCTCATACAAAGCCAGATGGGATCGCCCCATCAAGACCGGGGGTTCGACAAACGAGAAATAGGGGTAGTAGGGCAGAAACGTTTCAGGAAAAACGATCAGTTCCACCCCTTGAGCCGCGGCTTCGGCCATGGCATCGAGCACTCTTTGTAGGGATCCGTCCAGGCTGAACAGGACAGGACGGATCTGCGCGGCAGCAACTTTGACTGTGGTCACAGTGGAGAGCCTCCGGAAAGAATCAGAGCGTCCAGGTGTCAAGAATGAAGGCGCCTTCCTTACGGTGCATCAAGACGATGTCTAGAACATCCAGTGGATTCACAGGCGTAATTCCAGGCATCAAGGCTTTTTCACCGTGGCCATACAACGCCTGCAAGGCAAAGCGACAGGCATACACTTTTCCGCCTTGATCCATGAACTTCTGCAAGCGTGCATTGAAGTTCAAGTGACCATCAAATGCCGCATCACCAAGCTTGGGGAAGCCGCGCATCACGCCCAATGTGACGCCTGGACCGTAGAGAAGAACCGAGGTTTCGAAGCCTTTGTTGATCAGCCGACTGGCTTGGAGCAGATTCACCAAGCCAATCGAGCCTTCGAAAGCAACGGTATGAAATGTGACAAGAGCCTTTTCTCCAGGCTCGGCTTTCACGTCAGGAAAAACTTTTTCCTCGTAGTCAACCAGGAAGTCGCCGGGCTGATTGGCAGGACGATCTACGGCAGGCATGTAAAGTTTTTATAAGCATTTCAATCGTGACTCTTCTGCAGCGATCAGCGATGTGCCTATTGCAACCAAATCAACGACATCAGCGAACCAATCAATTGATGATTCCGTGCTTTTTACTACAGCATTCTTTGTCTTTCGAGAAATGATCGTTCCGAAGCTGTTTGCCAATTGACGCTGCCAGTGGACGCGCAAACCAACTCTTCAATCCAGCGACGTTCGGCAGTGGTCATTGGTGCAGGCCAGGCTGGTCTGTCTGCTGCCTATGCCTTGCAGCAACAAGGGATACGACCGCTCGTTCTCGAGAAGAACCGTGTGGCGTACGCCTGGGACCAACAGCGCTGGGATTCCTTCTGCCTGGTCACGCCGAACTGGCAGTGCCGTTTGCCCGACTTTCCTTACAGCGGTAATCAGCCCGACGGCTTCATGGGCAAGGCGTCGATTGTGGATTATCTCCAGCGCTTCGCTCAGCACGTCAACGCCGACCTTCGCGAGGGCGTGGCCGTCTCTCGGCTGCAACCCATCGTGAACGGGTATCGGCTCGACACCAGTGAGGGAGTCATCGAAGCCGAACACGTCATCGTTGCCACTGGTGGTTACCACATCCCCCGACGTCATCCATTCGCCGAACGCCTACCAGCATCTGTGCAGCAACTGGATGCGCGGTCCTACCGCAACCCCGAGGCACTCCCGGATGGTCCGGTGCTGGTTGTCGGCAATGGCCAATCCGGCAGCCAGATCGCTGAAGACCTCCACCTGGCAGGTCGTTGCGTGCATCTGAGCGTGGGCCGAGCCCCGCGATCTCCGCGTCGCTATCGCGGCAAAGATGTTGTGGATTGGTTGGATCGCATGGGCTACTACGCCATGCCAATCAGCGATCACACGGATCCTCGCTCGGTCCGAGCCAAGACCAATCACTACCTCACAGGCCGAGACGGCGGGCGTGAGATTGATCTACGACAACGGGCGTTGGAAGGCATGCATCTGCATGGCCGACTCTCGACCATCTCCCGCGAACACATCGGTTTCGCAGATGACCTGGCCAACAATCTTGATCAAGCCGATGCGGTGTATTGCCGCATCCGCACCAGCATTGACAGCTGGATCGAACAGGAAGGGATCGATGCCCCGGCCGAACCGGCGTATTCCCCTTGCTGGCAGCCTCCTCCCATGGAAGATCCAGGAATTGATCTGAGCTCACAGCCGCTCGCCGCAGTGATCTGGTGCACGGGTTACCGCAGTGACTTCAGCTGGATTGAGGCGCCCGTCTTTGATGGGAGTGGGTTGCCGGCCCATGATCGCGGCGTCACCCAAAGCGCTGGCCTGTATTTCATTGGCTTGCCTTGGCTGCACACCTGGGGCTCCGGTCGCTTCTGCGGCGTCAGCGACGATGCGCGTTATCTCGCCCAAGTGATCAATCTGCGTTTGCAACGCCGTGATGCCTGCCAAGAACGCCTGGAATGCACGGCAATCCTGGGTTCATAAACCTGGGACTGAACTGATCAAAGCCAATCAGCAAGGAACGATTCACAAGGCGGCTTTAAAAACCACGAAGGCCCCCAATTGCCAATTGCACACCAGTCTCCCAGTTACACAGAGATCCAGGGACAACTCAGGGACAAGCCCCTCAGACGTCTTGCCGCAACTAATAGCTAAGTGGCAGCAGCGGCAAGAAACCTCAGTGCTGATCCGCAGGATTCACACCAGCTCCAGCCACCTCACTCTACCTCAGTCCAGTAATTCTGCAGAGGAATGGATCAGGCCAGGATCAAACCACCCACCCCGGCGCAGAACAGCACCACCCGCCACGCCGGTTGCCGCCAACTCACCAACAACACAAACGCCACCAACGCCAGGCTGAACTCAGCACCACCGCGGATACCTGTCTGCCAGACGGGCTGAAACAATGCCGCCAGCAGGATGCCCACCACTGATGCGTTGATGCCCAGCAGGGCTCGACGCATCGGAGCTAAACAGCCCAGGTCACTCCAGAAAGGCATGAGCCCACCAACCAACAAGAACGAGGGAAAAAACAGGGCAACGAGCGCGATCACAGAACCGGCGATGCCCTGAAGCCCTGGCTGCAGATCAAAGCCAAGAAAGGCCGCGAAACTGAACATCGGACCTGGCACCGCCTGGGCAGCGCCATACCCCGCCAGAAACTGCTGCAGGTCGATCCAGCCGTTGGGAACCAAGGCTTGCTCCAGCAAGGGGAGCACCACATGACCACCGCCGAACACCATGGCACCGGTGCGCAGGAAACCACTGAGCTGCTGCACCAGCAGTGGACTGGCCTCAGCAGACAACCAGGGCAGAGACACGAAGAGCAGCACAGCGAAACCGAGCAAAACCACCGCCACCGAACGCCGCAGCGGAACAACGAGACGTTCCGGTTCCGATGGCTCCAGCGCAGGTGGCGTCAGAGCACACAACCCCACCAATCCGCCAAGCAACAGGGCCAACAGCTGGGCCCAGACGCGAGGCACCAACAGCACCAGCACAGCAGCGGCCACCATCAGGCTGGCCCGCTGCCGATCGGGAGCCAGCTTGCGCTGCAGGCCCAGAACGGCCTGGGCCACTACAGCCACAGCCGCCACCATCAAGCCATGCACCCAGCCACCGTCGATCCAACGGGGATGGGCTGAAAGCAGCGACGCCGCCAGCACCATGAACACAGCCGAAGGCAACGTGAACCCTGCCCAGGCGGCCAGGCCGCCAAGCCAACCGGCCCGGATCAGCCCCAGACCCATACCCACCTGGGAACTCGAAGGGCCCGGCAACAGCTGACAGAGACCAACGAGATCGGCGTAGGCCTCGGCGGTGATCCAACGCTCCCGCTGCACAAACCTCTCGTGGAAGAAACCGAGGTGCGCCACGGGGCCACCAAAGGAGGTCAGCCCCAACACGAAGAACTGAACAAACACCTGCAGTGGAGCGGGCATCGTGCTGCCCCTCTCAGGCGGGGAACAGGCGTCGGTTCCGGTTGGCCATCGCCACCAGCGACAGCATCACCGGAACCTCCACCAGCACGCCCACAACCGTGGCCAAGGCAGCCCCGGAATTCAAACCGAACAGGCTGATGGCCACCGCAACTGCCACTCAAAAAAGTTGGACGCGCCGATCATGGCTCCGGGTGCCGCAATCGATCGTGGCTGCCCTGCTGAGCGCATCCAGATCGCTGTGATCCAGAAGATCAGATAGGTCTGGAGGATTAAAGGGATGGCAATCAAAACGATGGCCAGCGGATTGGCCAGGATCGCCTGGGCCTGCACCATGAACAGCAGCAAAACGGTGGCGATCAACGCGCCAATCGCCAGGGGCTTGAGCCGCGTCTCCAACCGCTCAATCCGGCGAGTGCTGCGCAGGCTCAGCCGCGTGAACCATCCGGCCACCAGGGGGACCACGACAAACAGACCCACTGCCGTGAGCATCGTGTGCCAAGGCACCAACACATCCGAAACCCCCAGCAGAAGCGCCGCAATCGGGGCGAAGGCGAAGACCATGATCAGGTCGTTCAACGCGACCTGCACCAGGGTGTAGTTGGGATCGCCGTCGCTGAGACGACTCCACACGAACACCATCGCCGTGCAGGGCGCGACGCCAAGAAGAATCATCCCGGCCACATACTCCTGGCCAATGGCTGCCGGGATCCAGGCGGAAAACACGCCACGGATGAAGAGCCAGGCCAGGGCTGTCATGGTGAAGGGCTTGATCAGCCAATTCACGACAGCTGTCACCAAAAGCCCCCGCGGCTGCTGGCGAATCGCTCCGATGGAGGAGAAGTCGACCGCCAACATCATCGGGAAGATCATTCCCCAGATCAGCACCGCGATCGGCAGATTGATCCCCGCAGCCTCCAGGGCCGCAATGCTTGCCGCCGCATCAGGGAACCAAGCGCCAAGGCCAACTCCCGCCACGATTGCCAGACCAAGCCAGACGGAGAGATAGCGCTCAAACAAACCCATTAATACATCAAGAATTCTTGATGCAAGAACCTTACCTCTAGCGGGTTCCCGTCACTGAAGGATGTGATTTGGAATACACGCCCAACATGACTTAATTGGACCCAAACCCATTCACAAACCTCACTTAAACCACCAGCCTGACAATTCTTTGGTGGCAATCAATTGTTGATGACTGAAAGAACCTTAGGCCTATTTCCTTGTGCCATACTAATCCTTGCACTGGTTGTACCGAACCCTTGGAAACTGGCATCGGAACGGGCTTTCGCCGAACAAAGTGTGAAAACGGAACAATGCACAATGGCATCGGATCAATGAAAGAAGACAGCCGAATCGGCCCTTGCAGCAAGAACCACCGACAAGGATCTAAGTCAGATCAGCCGCACAAAGGCATCAACAAACCGGCTGTAATCCTCTTCATCCAGTGGTGAATCTGCTAATTCGCGTAGAGCTTCGCGAATCAATTGCTTGACTTGCAGATCCGCAGGAGTAGTGGATACCCTTTCAAGCGGAGTGACTGCCCTCTTGCTGTTTCAGCAAGATTGCCAAGCGGGTAAGAAGAGGGATGGTGTCGTCCAGCAGGGCAACATCAGGGTCTCGGCCGGGGTCGTCGGAAACAGAATCAGGCTTGAGTTGCTGCATCTCCTCCAACAGGTCGATCAAATCAATCACTGCCGGACGCAAATCATAAAGCGCCTCGCCAATATCAGCGACGTTCATCCAATAACGGCTGCGGCGAATGCTCGCCAATCGCACCGCGAGTGAATCCCGAAGGGCTTGATCGCTCAGGTTTGACGCCATTGGTAAACAGGGCAGAACAACCCTGATATCAACCTTGAAACATTTGCATGCCTTGGTTAATGGCACGTAAAAGAAGGAATAAGAGCAAGAGCTGCCGCTTCAAGCAAAGCGAGTCCAGATGACAATCAATGATTCTGTTATGCGCCTTCAACGCAGGCCTTAAAGAGTGTCAAGTGAATTTGTATTGCTAACGAGGGATTGCGCAGCATTTCACTACTTCGAATCGAGCAAAAGCTGGGCCTTGTCGTAGCGTTTTTTAAAACCAGCTTTTAGCGCCGAATGCTGGGCCATGAGCTGGGCACGGAAGCCATCCCGACGCTTCACCTCCTCAAAAACCGAATCACAAAGCTGCCAATAGAGCTCAACAATGCCTAACTCGCGGGCATAGTCCTTCTGCTTGCGCAAAAGGCTTGCAACCCGCTTGAAGCAGTCGGGCGTAGGGAAAACGCGCTTGCTCTGAGATGTCTCGATCTCAGCCTTACAACAAGCCAGCATCAAATCAAGATTGTTTTTGTTCTCTGGAGAATTCTTCACAGCCTTCCAATCTTGCTTCTCAACGCCGCGCACTTGGGGAAACATCATCACCAAAACCTCAGAAGGGGTTTTGCCCGCGCACTCGCCTCCTAACGACCAGTCAAGTTCAGAATCAACAGCCTCCAGCAGAGGTGGTTGAGGCGGTGCTGGCGGGTCTTCCAAACCCACCAATGCTGAAGACGGTGATACCTCAGAAGCTTGTGCTCGGAGCTCAGCGGATCGCGAACCTCGAAAACCAGACACCCTGATGGGACTTACGTTCTTGAGCCTTCGAGCTCTGCGGCTGCCAATCGCCTTGGAGAGAACGAAAGCAATCGCCAGGACAGCCAGCAGAAAAGCAAGCATCTCCATTGGGGAACTGAGTGAGGATCGCCAAAACAATGAGGCGAAGCCTACTTTGAGATCGCCCAACCTGGGGTCGTGGTCAGCAGCAAGAGGGAATCAAGACTTGCTCAGCTAGTTCGAGCTATCAGGCGGCCACTGCGCAGGGCGAATCCCACTGATTTTTTGCACTTTCGAACGAATTACATTCACAACCATGCCAAAACCGCCGCTCCTGAGCACTTGTGTTGGTGAGTATCGAATCACCTTCAAACCATTGTTTCTCGGGCCTTCAGCATCAGTCCCCGAAAGATAATCCTTGATTTCGTTGATCACAAAACTTTCATCCACAGCATGCTCGCGAACGATGACTGACAAGGTGGCATCAATCATGTCTCGAATTTCTTTTCGCGCGTGTTCTATCGCCCGCACCAGCCCGTATTGTATCGCTTTTACAATTTAATTTGGCGTCTCCCCATGGCCGCAGGTTTTTTTGCCTGAAGGCCTGACCTCAATAGCAGCGTGAGTCTTCAAGCTTCCGCTTGGCCTTCTCGGCTTTTCTGATCAGCTTCTGTGCTGAAGTGCGATCAACGCACGCTCGAGCCTCAAGCTCAAGGCGATGCAGCTTCAGAAATTGCTTCAGCGGATTCATGACAACCTCCTTTTAACCAATCATTAACCTCTACCGCCGCATAACGCCAGAGGATCATGCCTATGCGGATCTCTTAATCACGTTGCAATCAAGCCTTGACCTTCAGGCCGTAAAAAGCAGTGATCTGGGCAGGAACCCTTGCAAGACCCACTCTTGAGATCACCATTCTGGTCGTGGCTGGTGGCAGCGGGCATCGTGTGGGGCCCAGGGACGGTCGCACTTCACCTGCAGCACAACGGCGTGATGCCAATCCCCTCTGATCAAGCGTTAACGGTGAGCCAGAAACGCCTGGACGTAACCAATCAATAGGCCATTAGCGAAGGAGAGCGACAGGAACTTGACCTTGCTCAGTCCAAGCGACTTCCTGAACTACTTTGTGCGCTTTTGTGCCAACGGAACATCGGATTCGTGATGCGGAGTCTTGATCAAGTCCTACACCACAGCCATGCATGAACACGAGGCCCAGCATGAGATTGTGCTGGTTTCGGCCTGGCCCAGTTGGATTACAAATCGGTTTGCCTCACGCTTCTTGTTGTACTCGCAGCGATCAACACAATGATCAACCTCCGGGCGCATTGCAGACGTTGAGGCAGAGGGGCGACTCGTACAAGCTCCTGACTCATGATCAGACGGGCCCACGAAACGAACAAAAGGATGCCGAAAGAATGAGCTGATGACAAATCCAGCCACGTTCAAAGGCAATGCGTCAAACAGACCCAAAGATTATGAATGCAATAAGATTAGGGCAAGAAATAAAAAAACTGGAGGGGAATAAGCAAACCTCTACCAAGTCTTATCCAGTTGTTAATCGGCAAAGAATTGCGAGGGTTAGATTTTCTTAGCAAGTGCTTTGCAGAACAAGGCAATGAAAGAGCTGTTAAGCATCCAACGATTGTCGGTTTCATTCGAAGAAAATAATTTTGCCGTACGCGATATCAGTTTCTCGCTCCAAGACGGAGAATTCGTAGTTCTGCTGGGCTCCTCCGGAGCTGGAAAATCAACGCTGCTTCGCTCCCTGAATGGGTTGGTTCAACCCTGTTCGGGAAGCATCCGATCACGCCACCACGGAGAGATCAGCGCAAGCACCAACCGGCAGCTCCGCGCCCACCGACGGGACACGGCAATGGTGTTCCAGCAGCACCAGCTAATTGACCGCTTATCGGTCCTCGACAACGTGCTGATGGGGCGCTTGGGATACCACTCCTTCCTGCGTTCACTGCTTCCACTGCCGCAGAGCGATCGCCAAAAAGCCCTCTCAGCCCTGGAGCGCGTGGGTTTGATCGATAAAGCACTGGCCCGCGTCAAAGACCTCAGCGGCGGCCAGCAGCAACGCGTCGGAATCGCGCGGGCCCTTGTGCAGGAACCCCGTCTAATTCTTGCGGACGAACCGATCGCCAGCCTGGATCCGGAAAGTTCGGTGCAGATTCTCTCGCTGTTGAAAGACATCTGCCAGCGGGACCGTATTGCTGTTCTGGTGAGCCTTCACCAGGTGGAATTCGCACGCCAGTTTGCTGATCGAATCATTGGCATGGCCGCTGGTCGCATCATTTGCGACCAACAGTCCTTGACCCTGCAAGAAAGCGAGATTCACGCCCTGTATCGCCACAAGCTCGAGGCAGCGGTCACCTAAACATCCGCCGTCTCGACTTCAGGCTTGCTCTTCATTTCATCACCATGTTGTCCCAAGCTGCGCGTTTTTCAGCCGTTGCTTTTGCCTCTGCTGCAATTGTTCTGACTGGTTGCTCCAGCCAAACAACAACTGGCAAGTCTGCCGACTCCAGTGATCCCGACAAGCTGATTGTTGCCCTGATCCCGGATGAAAATGCCGCAACGGTGATTCAGGACAACCAAGGGCTGAAGGATTACCTCAACCAGAAGCTCGGCAAGGAGATCGAACTGGTGGTCACCACCGATTACTCCTCCATGATCGAGGCGGCTCGCAACGATCGCCTCGACCTGGCCTATTTCGGACCGCTGTCCTACGTGCTGGCCAAGACCAAGAGCGAGATCGAACCGTTTGCCGCTCGGATCAAGGGGGGCACCAAGACCTACCAGTCATGCCTGATCGGCAACACCGAAGCCGGTGTGACCGACTTTGAGGCGATCAAAGGCAAAACCTTTGCCTTTGGAGATCCAGCCTCAACCTCCAGTCGTCTGTTCCCGGAACTGACCCTCAAAGAAAATGGCCTCACCAAGGGTGAGGACTACGAAGGTGTGTTCCTCGGCGCCCATGACGCCGTGGCCCTGGCCGTTCAGAACGGCAATGCTCAGGCCGGTGGCGTGGCTTGCCCGATTTTCGAATCCCTGAAGGAGAAGGGCAAGATCGACGCCACCAAGGTGACCTTGATCGCCAAATCAGCGCCGATCCCGCAGTACCCCTGGACGATGCGCTCGTCGTTGAATTCCGAGCTGAAGGACACCATCAGCACCACCTTCATTGAACTGAACGACGACAGCGTCCTGAAGCCGTTCAAGGCCGATGGATTCGCCGTGATCACCGATCAGGACTACGACGGCATCCGCAAGGCGGGTGATCTGCTGGGCCTCGACCTCGGCAAGTTCGTCAACTGAACACGTTCCTCTGTCCCGATGGTTCCCACCATCGGGACCTTTTTGGTCTTCCGTTATGAGTGCTTCCGTTGATACCCATCGCGCCATTCTTCGGCGCCATGAGCTGCGATGGCGGCAGCAATTCCTCCGTGTGCTGGTGATTCTCACGGCAGTTGTTGGTTCCTTGGCCGTTGTTGGTCTGTTTGATCCGAATCGGATCGCCACTGGGGTGCCGGCGATAGTCAACTTGCTACCAGAGATGTTTCCACCGGATTTCGCTCGGTGGCCGTTCTGGATCAAGCCTTTGATCGACTCGATGGCGATGAGCATCGCAGGCACCTCAATCGCGGTGTTCTTCTCGCTCCTTCTTTGTTTCTTTGCCGCCCGTAACACCAGCCCCAGCCCGGCGCTCTACGTGATCGCCACGGCAGTGCTCAACGTGACCCGAGCCGTTCCCGAGTTGATTCTCGGCATGATTCTTGTGGCTGCTGTTGGCTTCGGAGCACTGCCCGGAACCCTGGCGCTTGGCCTTCACTCCGTGGGCATGCTCGGCAAGTTCTACGCCGAGGCGATCGAACTCTGCGATCAGGAGCCGATCGAAGCCGCCCGCTCATCGGGGGCGTCTGAACTGCAGGTGATCGTTCACAGCATCCTTCCTCAGGTGTTTCCAGCCATGGCGGATGTCACCTTCTACCGCTGGGAATACAACTTCCGGGCTTCGATGGTGGTGGGCGCCGTTGGCGCCGGCGGCATCGGCTTGGAAATCATCAGTGCCCTGCGGATCATGGAGTACCAACAGGTTTCGGCCCTGCTGCTGGTGGTGCTTGTGGTGGTCACAGCACTCGATTCGATGAGCAATGCCCTGCGGCATTGGATGGTGCAATGACGACCCCGATGAGCCATCAACAGCGGCCCCATCTCGTGGTCACGAACCATGTGCAGGAGGAGGTGATCGACTTCCTCTCCGAATTCGCACGGGTCACCGCCAATCGCAGCCGGGAACCGTGGAGCCGAAGCACCTTGCTGGAAGCAGCAGCGGACGCCGATGGCCTGCTGATGTTCATGCCGGATTGCGTCGATGCCGACTTTCTGGATCACTGCCCGCGGCTGCGCTCGATCGCTGGAGCCCTGCGTGGTTTCGACAATTTCGATCTCTCCGCCTGTGATGCCCGGGGCATTCGCTATCAATTCATCCCCAATTTGTTGGCGGCACCAACGGCAGAACTCACCGTTGCGATGCTGATCAGCCTGGCGCGATCCATCCCGGCAGGAGATGCCTTCGTGCGCACAGGCCAGTTCCCTGGATGGCGGCCCAATTTCTACTCGAAGGGAGTGATCAACAGCACGGTTGGCATCGTGGGGATGGGGCAACTCGGCATTGAATTCGCCGAGCGCATGCGGGGCTTTGGCGCAACGCTGCTTTACTGCGATCCCGTTCGTCTTGATCGCCCATCCGAGCAACGTCTTGAACTGCAACATTTGGAGTTCAACGACGTGATTGAACGCAGTGATCACCTGGTGCTGATGGTGCCGCTCACGAACGACACGCTGCATCTGATCAATTCGGATGTGTTGGCCCGGTGCAAACCGGGGGCAGTGCTGGTGAATCCATGCCGCGGCTCGGTGGTGGATGAACAGGCTGTTGTGCGCGCGCTGCAATCAGGCCAGCTGGGGGGCTACGGAGCCGATGTTTTTGAGATGGAGGACTGGGCCCGAGAGGACCACCCCTCTTCCATTCCCCAGGGCTTGCTTGATCAGCGCGATCGCACGGTGCTCACCCCGCACATCGGGTCAGCCATTCAATCGATCCGCGACGACATCGCCATGACGGCGGCCCGCAATCTCAAAGCACTTGTTCAGCCCACCCTGACGCCGATCAGATGAGCAACACCACAACCACACCGCACTGGGATCCGAAGGATCTCCTGGAATTCCAAGAGCGTCATCAACAGGACGGCGTCGTGCATGTGCCTGGCTTGGTGGCCAGCGAAGCCATGGCTGAGCTGCTGGCTTGGATTGACGACATCTCCAGCGCATCGACATTGGGGCGCCACTACTTCGAAAGCACGGACCATGGCCGGGTCAAAGCACGAACCGAAGACTTCGCCAAGGATCACCCTCCACTGCATCAGTTCCTGACCCAAGGGCGTGTGCGCGACGTACTCGAAGCCTTGTTTGGCGAACCGCCGGTGCTGTTCAAGGAAAAGATCAACTACAAGCACCCCGGTGCCGCCGGGTACGCCCCCCATCAAGATGCCCCGGCCTACCCGTTTGGCACGCTGCACATCACGATGCTGCTGGCCTTGGATTCAGCGGATACAAGCAATGGCTGCTTGGAATTCGCCAAAGGGGCCCATCACAACGGGGTGATCGATGTGAATGCTGATGGATGCCTCCCGATTGAGCGGGCAGCTCAACTCGAATGGACGCCGATGCCTGTGGCGGCAGGAGACGCGGTGTTCTTTAACTCTTTTGCACCGCACCGCAGCGGCACCAACCGCTCCGATCGTTCCCGCCGCGCGCTGTACGTCACCTACAACGCCAGCTCCGAAGGCGATTTGCGATCGGAGTACTACGACCACAAAAAGCAGGCGCTGGCTGAAGGGCGCGTCAGCTTGATCAACCACTTTCTGGGGGAGGACGTCTCATGACTGCACTGGCCGACCACGCCATGGAATGGATGAAATCCATGCAAGCGGGGAGTCGCGAAGAGCGCGTTGATCGGCTCTTCGACTATCTCAACACCCATGGACAATCCAGCTACGACCCATCGGTGACGCAGCTGGAACATGCACTGCAGACAGCGCATCTGGCCCAACAGGAGTCGCACCAGCCCCACCTGGTGGTGGCATCACTGCTTCATGACATCGGCCATCTGATGATCGATGAACACGATGAGCGAAGGGATTTCCTCGATCAAGACTGTGCTCATGAGGCCGTCGCAGCCCGAGCACTCTCAGTGTTCTTCCCCACGCAGATCGTCGCCCCCGTACAGCGCCATGTCTCGGCCAAGCGGCTGCTGTGCTCCCTGGATGAGTCGTATTACGCGGGGCTGTCGGATGCGTCAAAACGCAGTTTCGCCGTCCAGGGCGGAGAGCTGAGCCGTTCAGAAGCGATGCGGCTGTTGGCCTTGGAGGGGATGGACGATGCCATGGCCCTGCGGCGCTGGGACGACCGGGCCAAGGTTCATGGGGTTGAAGTGCCCGACTTGGATGCCTACAGGCAGGGGGTCTTGGACCATCTCCTGTAGAGCAGGGTTCAAGCGAGGTCAGCTCCCTGGGAGTTGCACACCATTGATCCCAGTTGCACAAAATCCCAGGGACAAATCAGGGACAAAACCTTCAGACCTTGTCCTGCAACTGATTTCTAGTTGGCAGCAGCGGCCAGAAACCCCAGCGCTGATCCGCAGGATTCACACCAGCTCCAACCACCACACTCCCCATCAATGCGGTGGGCTTCCCCCGGTTTGCTGGACAGGTCGACAGGAGAAACGCCATGACCACCAGACTGTTGATTGATGACCAACCCAAACAAACTGTGCACGCCGGCGGTTCACACCGCAGCAAAAGGAGGAAGCTGTTGCCCTTTGCCTGGCTGAGGGTCTGACCTGCACTGCTGTGTCCCAGCGCCTCGGCATTCCAGTGAGCAGCCTGGCCAAGTGGGTCCGTCAGGCCCGCATCGTTCGCGGTGAGCTCAGTGGTTCCGGCCAGGGCCCATTGACCAGCGAGGAACGCGCTGAACTGGTGCAGCTCCGCCGTGAAAACCGCGAGCTCAGGAGGGAAAAGGATTTTTTCAGGCTGGCGGCAGTGCACTTTGCAAAAGAGCAGCTGCCGCCGAGAGGTTTCGCTTGATCGATCAACTGGCTGATCAGCACCCCATTGCCTGGCTGTGTCGCCGGTTGGCTGTGACCCGCAGCGGTTACGACGCCTGGAAGCGCAGGCAGCAGGCGCCGCTGGGACAGCGGCAGGCAGAGAATGCCGCGATCACCGCTGAAATCCAGGCGGTATTCCAGGAGCACCGTGGCTTCTACGGCTCGCCGAGGATCCACCAGGAACTGCGTGCGACTGGCCGGTCCATCGGGCGACATCGTGTCGCCCGCTTGATGCAGCGTGCCGGCCTGCGGGCCAAGACCCGCCGGGCCTTCCGGCCCTGCAGCAAAGCGAGCGGTGCAACGGGTGTGGCTGAGAACCTGCTTGAGCAGGACTTCACCCCACCAGCGCCCAACCGCTGCTGGGCCGGCGACATCACCTACATCCGCACCACCTCAGGCTGGCGTTATCTGGCTGTCTGGATGGATCTGTTCAGTCGCCGTGTCGTCGGCTGGAGCCTGGGCACCTCCATGGAGGCGTCGCTGGTGCTGGAGGCCCTCAACCGGGCCCTGGGTCAGCGCCAGGTGGAACCTGACCAGCTGCTGATCCACACCGATCAAGGCAGCCAGTACAGAGCCACCGCTTACCGCGAGCTTCTGGAGGCCCATGGCATCACCTGCAGCATGTCTGCCAAGGGCTGCTGTTGGGATAACGCGGTGGTGGAGAGCCTGTTCTCCACCCTCAAGCACGAACTGGGCCTCGACGATGACGCCAAGATCCGCATCGCACCCAAGCGACTACAGCGTGATCTGGCTTTCTGGATCGATGGCTACGACAACCGCGAACGTCGCCACTCAACGCTGAGCTACCTCAGCCCGATTGATGACGAGCAGCAGTTCATTGCTGTTCGTACACTCACTCACTCGGATCCCTGATCGGTGTCCACCAAACCAGGGGAAGCCCATTCCGCACGCGATAGCTCCTGATCCTTGTGCTGTGCTTTCACCTAAGGGGCTACTAATACAATCTCAGCGATTCAGCAGTTGAAGACATTCTGATTGATTTGCCTACTATGCGTCGCTTTGCCGTCATCGATCTGATTGGTGGCTGGATCTCTGATGAGACAACAATCCTGGCTTTTTACAACGTAGTTGGGCAGCACGAGTTGAGCAAGCAGATCTTTGTGACGTCAATGCTCACCTCAAGCAACGGGGTATAGCAATGAAACAAGGCATCATCATCGATGCCACCTTGATCTCTGCTCCGATCCAAGTTGTTGTGTCTCAGCATGTAGATCAGTAGCCAATGAGGTGTGAGGTCGCAAACTGTTGAGGTGTCACCCGCCCAACCGAGACCTCACGACTCATGCGTCAACACACCAATGCCTGTTTGACGCAGAAGGGCCGGCTGCGTTTGATTTCTCAACACCTGATCGACCGCCGGCCCATCGAAATCGTGCCAATGGGGCTTTTGCTGACGCCATGGCATTCGGTTGAGGCGTTCAAGGCTCGGACGCCCAAGAGTGATCGAGAGTTATTGGCTAAAGAAAAACACCTGTTCCTGGATGATCAGCGGCAACGCAACGTAACGCCGCCGATGGCAGGATCTGTCAGAGCAAACGTTGGTTTGGGTTGGGTCTGATCCAAGAGAAACTCGCTATCAATTACAGATTCGCGCTGCACTCAATGTTCTGGCGATGAAACTTGAGAATCTGCTGGAGCTTCTTTTTATCCTTTTTCGGCCTTGCTATGCCTTCTCCTGGTCAATGACGGCAGTTAAGAGAGTCGAAGTGTGCAGCTGAAGCATCAGATAGCTGCTGCCTGATGATCGGGCCACTGGCTCAGGCAAGTGCCTTTTTGTTGAGGCTGAACCCGGACTGACTTTCTCAGGAGGCCCTAATTGTCCCGAGCTATAACAGAATGAAAAGGACTACCGAGTTTGCCTAACACCAAAAATGGCAGTTTGACTCAGAGCATGGAACGGGGCCTAAGCTTTCTGCGGAAAATACCAGGGATGCTCTTCGGCTCATGAAAGAGCGCGAGCTGATCTTGCAGCACCGCAACAACTCCAAAAAAGACGTGGCTCGCGAATCTAAATCCAGCACTACATCTCTGCTCATCTCTCACCCGTCAAACTGGCCAAAGAGAAGGTTGCCCCAACTCAGTTCCAATACCGAGGGGTGACCTACTAGGCGATGAGTGCTATTTGGATTTGATTCCTGAATCACTCAAGGAATAGTGCCCTACTTCGGTGAGGTTTTTTGTTTGGATAGTGCGGTTTTGTGTGCAAATCGACAGTGCTCTTTGATGTTGAGACCACCTGATCACTGTCTTATCTGGATGCAACAGATCAACCGACTTCAATTGCCACTGACAATCTCTCCCCCTCAGGACGCTTTGACCGTTCTTCTGCATCTTTTTCAGCAGCAGCCGAGTTTCGTTAACCGTGGCCGTGTGGTTAAAAACAAAAAGACAGCCTGGGATGAATGGCTTTCTTTTTCGACTTCACAATGATACTGCCGCTGAACGGCTCTCCATCATGGAGATTGGTTCAAGCGTCGACAAAATCTCTGTTTTGCGTTTATTACAGCAGCTGATCAAGCGATCCCAATAAGTTTCTGTTGATCTTGCTCAGGACCTCCATTGTCCTCGAGTCTTTATTCAGTTCGAGCCAAATTGATGTTTGCAGTTCAAGAGCTCACAGTTGAAGGCTGGTCCAATCGTGCCATGCATGCTTCCAAAGACAATGCGTTCTGGCATGCACGTGCCCGCAGTGACGCTGATGGGCATACGTATCGCCTGATCAGCGAAGAGGAGGATGTTGTATGCCTGCTCAGCAGTCGTGGCTCTGAGTGCTGGGAACTCGACTGATCTGCCGCTCTGGCCGCACTATTCAGGCGTGATCGGTGCATCACCGACCACACACAACAGACGCATCCGCTCTACGCCATCGACCGGGGACAGAACGACGCCGTGTAGTGGCATGACGGCCAGCCAGGGCCTCAACATCTGAAGACGATGCAACATTGTTCTTCAATACTCTAATTTCCCTAGAGCTGATTACATCCGGGACGACCTGCAGAAATACATCACGTTGTGGATGGTGCGCGATGAGCTGAACCTCAAGTTTCGGGAGATCTGGGAAAGTAGTTGGGTCCTGGAAAAGATACTGTCTCTGATGGTATTGGATCTGGTGCGGATGTTATGGAACTCAAAGGCCGCGTCCCTTTGCGAAGTGTAAATCCCGAGGCCCG
>ENA-UENT01000522-UENT01000522.1-marine-metagenome-genome-assembly--contig:-NODE-522-length-21908-cov-3.155383_pt1 | contig 21908 bp, 9 predicted proteins | sample MGYA00237879_ERZ529330 | MGnify/ENA primary metagenome ERZ529330 (study PRJEB26372, sample SAMN05368345) | marine metagenome | biome: cultured habitat; feature: ocean water; material: water; isolation... | reverse complement strand
CCAACCTTGAAGTAGCGCAAATTGGGGAAACTAGCCTGGTTCCGCACCTCTTCATAACTATCGGTTTTGAACAATGGCCATTCCATATTGCTCTGCCCCATACAAAGCCAAACCTCTCCTACCCAAACATCTTGAAGCTTCCGATAACTAGTGCTCCCCTTGATTTCTAAGCTATAAGGCCCGCCGACAGGAATCGATCCCATGGTGGCCATCCATTGTCCATTTTCATCTGCCCTAACCACAGTCACTCGATCCTGCATACTCACCCTTAACTGCTCACCAACCGGTGCTGTACCCCAAATGCGTATGGGCCGGTCTCGCTGCAGAACCATATGATCGGCGAAAAAAACGGGCAAATCGATTTGTGCTAGAAGAGGGAAATAAAGAAGAAGGGTCAGTCCAGTTACGGACCAAGCTTTTGGGAGGGAGGTAGACATTGCTCACAGTATTTTATGCGTCCAAAATAAGGATAGTTTTGAATACTGGGAACAATTCAGGAAGGAAGTGGGCAAGAAAAATCAGGCCCCAGCAATCATAGGATCACTGAGGCCTGATTGTATGCTTATAGTTCTTGTTTTAGACGCTCTCGATGACGATGGCAGACGCGCCACCACCACCATTACACAAGGTAGCCAAGCCAACATTGGCATCCTTCTGCTGCAATACATTGGCTAAGGTAGCAATGATCCGAGAACCAGAAGATCCGAGTGGATGTCCGATAGAAACTCCGCCACCCAACACATTCACTTTATCTTCATCCACACCCAATTCTTGGTTGAATGCTAAAGGTACAACGGCAAATGCCTCGTTCACTTCCCAGAAATCAATATCGCCAATATTCATGCCCGCTCTCTTCAATGCCGCAGGCGCTGCTTTGGTAGGAGCTGTAGTAAACCACTGCGGTTCATGTGCTGCATCCGCAAAGGACTTGATCTTTGCAATGGGTGTTAGACCCAGTTCTTTTACTTTTTCTGCACTAGCAAGGATCAAAGCCGATGCCCCATCATTTATCGTAGAAGCATTCGCCGCAGTCACCGTACCGCCCTTCGTAAAAGCAGGACGCAAAGCAGGAATTTTTTCAAATTTCACCTTTTTGTATTCTTCGTCCTCAGTGATAGACAAAGGATCTCCTTTTCTTTGCGGAACGCTAACCGCTACGATTTCGTCCTTGAAGGCACCATTTTCTGTAGATTCAGCGGCTAATTTATAAGAGCGAACCGCAAATCGGTCTTGCTCTTCTCTTGATATGCTATACTTTTCCGCTGTGGCATCTGCACAAACTCCCATCGCATTGTGATCGTAAGCATCCTTCAAACCATCACGACTTAGGCCATCAATCAAGGCTCCATCTCCGAATTTATATCCAAATCGAGCTTTGGGGACATAATAGGGAATATTCGACATGCTTTCCATTCCACCTGCTACGACTAGGTCTGTCAAACCAAGCATGATGCTCTGGGCACCAAACATGACGGCTTTCATACCAGAAGAACAAACCTTATTTACGGTAGTACAAGGTACAGTGTTGAGTATCCCTGAACCCAGCGCAGCCTGACGTGCAGGAGCTTGTCCCAAATTGGCAGAGCAGACATTCCCCATAAACACTTCCTCTACAGCTGTAGCAGCTACTCCTGCTTTGTCCAAAGCGCCGTTGATAGCTGCCGTACCTAGTTGCGTGGCGGATAGACCGGCAAACATTCCTCCGAAACTCCCCATTGGAGTTCGAACAGCGGAAACGATAAATACCTCTTTCATATCTTTCTTTTTGATCCTTATTGGTTGTAATATTGGTTAGGCAAAAAAGACCGATTGGTCCATTTTTTGTTGTTTTGGCAAAGGTAGTGAGCTAGTTTAGTAAATTCTAACAAATCTAGCCCTAAAAGTAGCCTAGGCCAGGTCGACAAAGAATGGGTTCCCGGTATTACTTTCTACAACAACTTTGGCAGTACTTAGTTGATTGAGAAAGGATTGGCAAGTAGGTTAAGATGGTACCCGGACAAATTGCCTAGTTCTTATTGCTGATCCCCGGAGCTCAACCTACTCCATTGCACACCTATATCTACCCATATCTACTTCTCCTTACTGAAACACTTATCGTTCGTACAACATTTTTCGGGTAGCCTGTCCCCAAAGGGTTTCGAGCTGGTAATAATAGAGTCCGGGCGTGGATAATGCTACTTCCTCTGTGCTGCGCCCACCCGGATACCTAGCTGTTTTCTCCCACACGAGTTGCCCGAGCTGGTTGTAAATACGTAAACTGGCTTGGCTTGATTTTGGCAACTCAAAAGGAATCAAGGTCTTCTCTTTGAAAGGATTTGGTCTATTCTGTAATAAGGCAAATGATAAACTATTAAACGTTTCTAAGGCTGTAAGTAAATCCACTTTCAGAGCAACCGGCCCCTCAACCAATTCGGCATTAAAGGCAACAGCCGATAGATCGCGGGAATCGATAGCAATATGATCTCCTCTATCCACGATATCCGTTTTGGTCATAAACCTTAGGCCGAAAGCTAAGGAGCCATCCTCCAGGCTATGTGCATTCCCCAAAATGTCCAGCCAAACAATCCGGATAAGCCCCTCTCCTTCCTTGGATAAGCCAAAATGCTCTGCGCTCATACCCGGAACCTCCCCCAAAGTGAGTTCAAGGAAATCTAGTGCAGAAGTATCATACTTTAACTCTACTTGGAAGCCAACCAATTCCTTAAAATTCTCCACTCTGAAATCCAGTCGTAAGGTGTCGTTAGTAGCAACAAAACCATTCTTAAGTCGGAGAAACAATGAGTCAGGCGGAGCTCCACCTCTAGCCGCATCAGCATTTCCGCCCAAATCGCCTCGTTTTAAGCCATAGAAGTCGGCATCTGATTTGTCTCCGCTCAAGTTTTCGAATGGAATGGAAGTTGGATGCCCAAAAGGAGTTTCTGGATTGGCGAAATTGTAGGACTGTGGCCAGAAGATCCAGTTGGAACAGCCATTGTCCAATTGGAGTTGATCTCCCAACAACAAGGATTGCAAGACAAGCACATCTTGCATATCCACCACTTCATTGCAATCTAAATCACTGGCTAACAATTGATCTGGCAAAACCAGCGTCCGACTAGCATTCAAGTACTGGGAAAGTCGAATTACATCCGCTACATCCAAACCATTCAGCACGACTTCTTCCTTTTCCGGCCTAACTTCATAGCTTAACCCTTCGAATAATTCTATGAATTGATATTCCCCATTCATATTCGAATTGGCTTGCCTTTCCACCTCCATAGAAGTCAAATCAACTGCTGCTGCAACAATAGGCAGCACGGCTGTTTGCGTTGGAGAGGTTTCTACTTTCCCACTGATGTTGTACCAATTTGGCGTTTGCACCGCCTGGCACTCTTGAGTGTTATTACAACCATTCTCCGCAATTAAGCAAACCAGGTAGGTACCTGGCTCTTGATAAAGGTGGGTTGGATTTAAGTCGGTCGAGGTAGTGGAATCACCAAAGTCCCAATAGAAACTATCGGCGTTCTGCACGCTACCCGTAAAGCTATAGGTAAGTTCATCACCTGTATAAGTAAAGTTAAGTTCTGGCAAATCTCCAATGTTTCCGATAATCACCCGCGCCGTGTCTTGACAGGCCGTTCCGTTACTCGTTGAAGTAGCCGTGATCGTGACAGTATACACCCCGGCAAACATTTCCGCTGGATTAATTTCAGCGCTTGGGCCTTCCCATTCGAAGGAATAGGCATAGTTGGTATCATTAGAGATGAATTCAGCAGAACCCACTCCAAAGCGGCAGGTATCTGGATTGATGCTCCATTCGTAATCTAAGGGATCATAGCTTCGTGTTTCTATTTGAACATACTGGCAACCGTCCGCTTCTTCTTCAATACTAGTGAGTACTCCTGCCAACCCTTCATCACAAACAAAAGTGGCAACGTAGGCAGTATCTAAACTCAGATCCGTCTGTGTGCTAATGATACTATCGCAGCCAAATTCATTAATTAAGGAGTTGAGCACTAAGCCGGTATCTTGCGGATTACAACTACTTAGCTGCAGGTAAGTGGTATCATTAGGGAGCAGAATCGTTTCGGTCACCAGAATCTCGTCACAACCATTGGCCAGTCGAATCACAGCGTTTGTATAAACAGTATCCCTATTGGTCAATGTGGAATCACACTCTAAGAGCTGCTGATAGCTCGTATCTACCTGAATAGTAATGGTCGTGATCACCATACTATCACAGCCGAAGGGATCCGGGAAAACAGCGATTGTCTCGCTTGGCGCATCAACCTTGCAAGAGATAGCGCTTGCATAGGTAGTATCCACGCAGTTAATGGGATCAATTAATAGCTGCACGGGAGCTTCGAGCAGGTTGGCATCAAAAGCCTTAGCTCCCAGCTCCGCCTCATTGATCGTAAGATGTTCACCCCGATCAATGATACCTTGTTCAACTATAAACTGCAATCCAAAAGCCACCTCTTCATCTAGCAAGCTATGAGATTGCCCTGTGAAATCTAGCCAAGTAACACGAAGCTCTCCCTCATCCACTCCGCTCAATCCAAAGTTATCTTCGCTTAGCCCGGGCACGGCTCCTACCTCCACTCCTTGAAAATGCAAGGCATTGGTATCGAAATCCAGCTGGAATTGGAAGCCTACTAGATCCGTAAAGTTTCGGCTGTGGAAATCTACGGTTACGGTGTCACCAATATTGAGCGGATCATTGTCTAATCTAAAGACGAGCGTATCTGGACCAACAAGAGAGGTGTCAATCGGTAACTGTTCACTAAGGTCTCCTCGCTTTACTGCATAAAAATCCAGACCAGATGTATCCGCATAAACAGGTGGTAGGAATATTCGATCGGTATGCCCAAAGGGATCATCTGGGTCAGGAAATTCATAGGCTTGTGGCCAGTAAATCCAAGATGTACTAGTATCTGGAAAATTACTTTCTATTCCTAAAAGTCTCTGAAGTAGCAATTCTTGATCCGTAATATCGACTGAATTATCTGCATTAATATCTGCTGCCAGGATTCCAGCAGGAGCATCTAAGAGTCTTTCGTCGTTTAAGTGTTGGTGAAGTAGCAATAGATCCGCAATATCAAGATCCTCAAGATCCAAAACCTCTGCGCTAGGCTGGATTGAAGCTTGAAATCCCTCAAATTGTTTACGGAATAAATATGCTCCATTTGTATCAGTAAAGGTTTCTCGACTACGCCTGTATTGAGAACCGAACCTGCTAATCATTGTAGACTTTGGGATAGTTTCTGGGGGTCCTATGCCTGGGTATTTTGAAACTTTGCCTGCAGCTCGATGCCAATAATAAGGCCTAGGGAAAACACCTGGAATAATTTCTGTATCACATGATCTATAGATTTCAAATGAAACTGCATATGTTCCTGTATCTGGATACACATATTTGACGTAAACACGACTGTCCAAATCTCCCCTTTGAAAAAGGGTATCATCCCCATTTCCGTAATCGATTAGAACACCAAAATCCTCATAATCAAACAAAAGTACAACAACATAATCTAAACCATGTACCAGTGTAATCGGTCCCCTTCTATTTTCAACTCTTGCAAAGATATTCAGTACAGTTCCACTTGGGTAAGCCGGTGGACCAACGTTGATATTGTAAGTGCCTGTAGAGTCAATAAGTATCCCAAAAATTGTATCAGGCACACATAGAATGGTGTCCGGCAGAAAAATCGTATCCCCCATTAAGGAAGCCGGTTTCATATTAAGCAGCTCATTAGTTCTCCAATCCGCTGAAATTGGCTCGACTTCCAGCTTCTTATTTACCTTGCTATTGTCCATTGAACTGGATGGATTAGCATGTATCTGAAGAAGCTTTTCTAAGTTAAGAGCTGCTGGAAGATCAAAGTAATCTGTTGCATGAGCGAATGAGGATAAGCTAAGAACCAATAGAAGAATAAAAGAAAATCTCATTTAGGGTCAGAATTGAGGTTAAGTTATCTTGTTTAAGGGTCCTTGGTAACATCGAAGCATCTATATAGATGATCTCTGAGCCTACCAATAGGTAACCGTCAGCCAGGCAGTTTCAAGGACTTTTTGATGTAAACTTGATGGAACGCCCACATTATTTGCCTCACGGATTTACCAGGAGCATCTTCTTAGTGGCTTGCCCCCAAGGAGTATCCAAACTATAATAGAACAAGCCGCTTCCAGACAAAGTAACTTCTTCGACACTCCGCCCACTTGGATAGCTTGCTGATTTCATCCAAACTAATTGTCCCAGTTGGTTGTATATCCGCAAAGTTGCTCTTGCCGATCCAGGGATTTCAAAAGGGATTCTGGTTTTTCCATTGAAGGGGTTTGGCTGGTTTTGAAATAGAGTAAACGCTTGTCTTGTTGATTGATTCAAAGATGTCAAGCCATCAACTTTCAGAGCTACAGGCCCCTCCACCAATGCTTCATTGAAGGAGGCAGCAGATAACTCTCTGGAGTCGATAGCAATATGTTCCTCCCGATCAAGAATTTCTTGTTTGCTAATAAACTTCAAACCAAAAGCTAGTGTGCCATCTTCTAAAGTGTGATCATTTCCTAGAACATCAAGCCAAATGACCCGAATCACGCCTTCCTCCACTTTCGACAAACCAAAGTGTTCTGCGTTGAGGCCCGGTACCTCCCCTGGTACTATTTCCTCATACGCTAAAGCCGTAGTATCGTATTTCAATTCTAGTTGAAACCCTACTAAATCCTTAAAATTTTCTACTCTAAAGTCTAATTGCACCGCCTCGCCTTGTCCAACAAAGCCATTCTTCAACCTGAAAAATAATGAGTCAGGCGGAGCTCCGCCTCTAGCCGCATCGGCATTCCCCCCCAAGTCCCCTCGTTTGAGGCCATAAAAGCTAGCATCAAGGACGTCCCGGCTTAGTGCTTGCACGCTAATGGATCTAGGGTGATCGAATGGCATCTCCAGGTCATTAAAAACATGAGTCTGCGGCCAGAAAATCCAATTAGAGCAACCGGGCTCAAATTCATTGGTGCCCCCCAGCAATAGAGACTGTAGGGCAAACACATCTTCACTGTTTACTTCATTATTACAATCAATATCTCCGGCAAGTAATTGATCAGGCAGTTCTAATATTCTTGTCCCATTCACATACTGGGACAAGCGAATCAAGTCCGCTACGTCCAGACCATTTAGCAGGTTATCTTCCTTGGATGGGAATACGATATAGTCAATACCTTCCCATCTTTCCTGGATCAAGTAATTACCATCAGAATTGGAAGCTGTAGACACTTCCTGATCAGCATACTCCAATTGGAAATCGACGGCATTCAAAGGAACACTTGGGGCCAATGTGGGAGAAGTTTGTACTGCCCCTCCGATAGCATACCAATTGGGTGTTTGCACGATCTCACATACTTGGGTGGAGTTGCAATTGTTCATTGCTATTAAGCAGACGAGATAGGTTCCAGGTCCATTGTAGACATGCATAGGATTTAATTCCACCGAAGTGGTTGAATCTCCGAAATCCCAATAGAATTCATTGGCATTGGCGACCGTCCCTACAAAGGAGTAGGTTAATTCTCCTCCGTCAAAGGTGAAGTCCAGGTCAGGTAGATCTTCGATATTTCCGACAATTACCTGCTCCACAGCGGAACAAATATGGCCCGTCTCTTGATGCGTCCCTGTAATCGTCACATTGTAAACACCACTGAACAGTGCATCAGGATTGATAATATCAGTTGGACCACTCCAAGTCAAGTCGTAAACGAACTCTGCGTTTTGCGGGACAAGTTCCGCACTGCCCTGCCCAAATCGGCAGGTATCTGGGATAATTTCCCAAGCATACTCAAATGGGATATATACTCTTGTCTCAATGGAAGTAAATACACAACCATCTTCTGCTGTTTCCAAGCTAGTAAATACCCCGGCCTCACTTTCGAGGCAAACCTCCAAATCGGTATAAACCGTATCAATCAGCAAGTCGATTTGTGTAATGATCAGACTATCGCAACCAAATTGATTAGAAATCAATTGTGATTCTACCCCGACATCCTCTGGCCGACAAGTTGTTTCAAAAATAAAGGTGGTATCTAATGGAAGATTAATGATGTCTTCTACAATGACGATATCGCAGTTGCCTTCGGTTCCATAGCTAATCACTGTAGTCGTATCTGGTACAACAATCAAGGTATCACAGTAAAAAGTTTGTTGAAACTGTGTGTCCAATTCCAGTTCAAAAGTGGTTACAATAATACTATCACATCCTAATTCACTGACTAAGATATCTGTCGTTGTCCCTACTTCATCGATTCGACAGATAGCTTGGGTAATATAGGTGGTATCGGGTGGATTTACCCATTCGACATTGAGCGTTACTTGATTTATCGTACAATAGTCTGGTGGACCAAGTATCAATTCATATACTCCCCCCTCCTGAATTAAGGTATCTAATATGATAGTAGGCTGGCAAATCGCGGTATCGATCACGGCAGGCAACTCATCGTTACCGACTTGAACAGGGATGGATATCTCTGAACGGCACCCATTCTGATTAACTACATAGTAGTCAAAGGTATAGTTGCCGGTAGGCAAGTTGGCAACCAGGGTACTATCATCATAGTATTGAGCAACTGTAGGATTTACCCATCCCTGTTCTACTATCGTGTTTTCTGTGGTACTGAAAGAAATGGACCAATCAAAGATATAACCATTATCAACCGCCCATAAATCTCTTACAATTAATTGCCATTCTCCATTGACACGAGATGAATTGAGTCTAGACCATACGTCTGGTATGGCGTAGTCTCCGGCGGGAAGCGTTTGTGGTCTATACTGGTGATAATATTCGGTCCAAGTATAAGGAGCGGAAGCAGTCCAACAATACTGATAGCCAACTCCAGGTATAAGGTTATTTTCATCGCCGTCAATCGGTTCTCCTAAATACACATCATCTACAATAAAGTCTTGTTGCTGCAACACCACCTCAGAGCCATTCGGAGCTTGCAAAAAGATATCTAGATCAAAAAGCCAGCTGTGTTCCATGGTTACACAGATCTCTGCTATTCCCCCGGCTTCTTCTACTGTCTCTCCAGTAAGAAAATCACTGACATAAAGCGAAGATTCATAGGATACGCCAGTTCCATCCGGTAGAGGGTATCCTTCGCCTCGCACAAATCTTAGCTCCTCTGGTGATTCTTCTACCGTAAAATCATCCCCTCTCTGGATCGTAAAATCCGTTCCTTCACAGTATATACCCGTGAAACCCTCGCTCAATTCAATACTAAGTTCTTCAAAGCGGACATTAGTAGTCCTTATGGTATCGCAACTCCCCGTACCGATAAGGGTATCCCGCACCGATCCAGATTCCAAGAAGAGCAAACCTTGCACCCATACACTATCTCCTGGGCAAGCAGTAATGAATTCATCCACTTCCAATACATCGGAAAAACGCACATTGTAATAGAAAGCACTATCACAAGTTTGGAAAGACTGTCGTACTTCGCGATACAGCACAGATTCTGTGAAGAAAGTATCCAGAATAAACAGCGTATCTCCTATGCATAGATCGTATTCTTCATATTCAGTATAACCATAGTCATTGTTAAAGAGTATTTGATAGGTAGTGGTACTATCACAGCCATCAGCAGTAGTGGTTGTGATGGTATATGAGGTGGGAGAATACAGGACGGTATCAGCTAACTGAATGGAATCACCTGGACATAAAGACACTACTTCCGTAGCATTCGGATGATATCTAACGATGGACAGCTTAACGAAGGTATCTACTGGTGCTTGTTCGTCCGTCAACCTAATAAAATAGACACCCGTTTCCGTGATCGACGTATTTCCCACCATAAGGGTATCGCAAATCTCCTCTGCTCGATCTACTACTACGTAGGGCTTGTCTTCCAGTCTATTGGAAGTGAAACTGCCCTTCTCTAAAAAGAGTCCGGAATCATCGTCGGCTGAACTGCCCTCCGCTAAGACGACATCCAACTGGTATCGCTGCAGCGGGGTAACGCCGATTTTCTGGGAGGGCAAGGCTCGTGTAAATCCATTGAAGGTAAATGATGGATTAGTACCGGCATAAAAGGGCTCATTATCCCGCCAATCTGGATCCAAAATGAAGCAATGCGTTGTCAAACTACTGAATGCGCCACCATTAATCGTATTGGCGTTAACAGGAATATCCGGTTTACCAGGAACCCCAATCATATTGCCTTTAGGATCCATTGCGCCTAATCTATCAAGCTCATAAAGATGCGCTTCGACAAGATCATAGTCAGGCCTGCATTCTAAACCGTCGTAGTGTTCCGATGCATAGATAAAACTGAAATCCAAACTATCCCCCAAAGGCACAAAATAAATCCTAAGGATTTGGATATCTGTCCGTCCGCCGAGATCATAGAGATTATTTACGTTTGGGTCCGAAGCTGCGATCAGCGTTTGGCTCATGCTCTCAGAAGGATCCCCTAGCACTTCCTCGGCTCGGCCGGTAGTAATGGCCAGACCTTCCGACATCCCAAGAGCAGACTGGGTTCCAGAGAAGGTAGCTATACTCCGAAAATCCACCAAAGGCCTAACATTTAGAATTACAATATCTTCGGCTGCAAATTCGCTTTGAATCAAATCTAGATAGGATACCTCAAAGGATATGGGATTGACCGCTACCTGACCAAAGCCAGCGAATCTGAACGTTAAGCAAGCGAAAAAGGGTAAAATCCAACGTAGCCTTAGCATATTGGCGTATTGGCTTTCCAATGGGGACAAAAGCAATGCTTTTTTCATTTTAGTGCGCGTTAAAGGTTTAGTAAAAAAGGGGGTTATTGGGTCAAGACCATCCGATGACTCAGTCTTCCCCAAGGTGTTGTGAGTACGTAGTAATAAATACCGGGTACATCCAGATGGATTTCCTCCGTATGCTGGCCAACGCTATACTGTTTGTCTATCTGAAAAACCTGCTGTCCTGCAAGATTTAGAATAGTTAGGCTAGCTTGACAAGCTTTCGGTAAGGAGAAAGAAACCAATGTACTTTCCTTAAATGGGTTAGGCCTGTTTTGCAATAACTCAAAAGGTAAGACCTGAGATGTCTCCAAATCAGTAATCAAATCAATCTTCAGAGCCACCGGTCCTTCTACCAATTCCGCATTGAAGGATACCGCGGATAAATCGCGAGAACCGATGGCAAGATGATTCATCCTATCTTCGATATCCGTCTTGGCATGGAATGCTAAGCCGAAGGCTAAGGTGCCATCATCCAAGCTATGCGCATTACCTAAAATATCTAGCCAAACCACTCGAATAATTCCTTCTTCTACCTTAGACAAACCAAAATGCTCGCTATTGAGATTAGGCACCTCACCATAGACTACTTCTTCAAATGCTAAGGCTGCGGTATCATACGCCAACTCTACCTGAAAGCCCACCAATTCCTCAAAATTCTCTACTCTGAAATCTAGTCGTAGTGTGTCATCAGCAGCAACAAAGCCATTTTTGAGGCGGAGGAAGAGGGAATCTGGCGGGCTCGAGCCTCTCGCGGCAGAAGCATTCCCCCCGATATCACCCCGTTTCACCCCATAAAAGTCTAAGCCAGATGTATCGGCTTGAATACTGTCAATGGCAATAGCAACCGGATGATCAAAGGGCGTTGAAGCCTCTTCTAAAACATAGTTTTGTGGCCAAAATATCCAACTGGCACAGCTATCAGGGAATACCTGACCGGGCTCCAACAAGAACCTACGAAGCTCTAGAAGGTCTTGATTGGTAATCATCGTATCGCAATCTAGGTCAGCTGCTAATATTTGCGCTGGGAAGCTGAAGGTGGTGGAACCATTTAGATGTCGAGAAAGGCGAATCAAATCTGCAATATCAAGACCATTTACTGGGTCATCATTTTTGAAGGGCTGCAGATCAAAGCTGCTATTGGCCCAAAAATTCATGAAGCGGTATGAACCATCTTCTCCTGTTAACTGATCTGGATAGGCAAGCTCGGCAGTATTCGCTGACACTTGTACACCAGAGATTCCATCAATATCGTCGGACCATGGTCCAGTTTCTATATAACCAGTTGTCTGGTAGCGTGCTGGGACGGTTACTGGTTGAAACTGGAAAGTGGTCGTATCGCAGGGGCCATAAATCGTAACACTGGGCTGATAGCTCCCAGACTGCGTATAGACATGGGTAGTTGTTCTCTCTGTACTGCGCTGACCATCTCCAAAATCAATTAGTACTTGTTCATCTAATAGGTTTCCAACTGTAAAAGTGTAAGTATCTAGATCACCAGCCACGGATAGATCAGCCTGAATACTATCCCTGATCGTAACGCGTAGTCGGGTGACTCCACTGTCACAGTACGCAGGTGGGCCAATGGTTAACTGATAGCTGCCTGAAGTGGCAATCCATCGATCAAAGAGAAACCCAGGTTCGCAAAGTACCGTGTCAATTTGAGGAGGTACAGCTCCGGATGGGATCACCTGAATTGGCAAAACTGCCTCTTTGGTACACCCATCCTCCGTTTCAAGAAAGTAACGCAGATCATGCCTTCCTACCCCCAATTGCCCTGTAATTGAAAGTGAGTCGCCAGCTAATCCTGGTGGAAGAGTTTTCCAGCCCTGATCGACAATCCCTTCAAGGGGACTTTTTGCAAATCGAATCCCCCAATCAAAAACTGTCCCATTATCTGTCCCCCAAATATCTTCGATGAATAATTTCCAGTTTCCGTTAGCCATAGAGCCGTTAAGCCTGCTGAAGTTATCATCTGGCAAATATGCCCCAGCTGGGATAGTTTGCCCTTCCTCTAGCAGTTCCACAAGGTCTCCCATCGTGGTCGAAGCATCCATCCTCCAACAATACTGATAACCAATTCCAGGGGCCTCTAGCTCTGGAATCGGAACGGAACGCCCTAGGTCAAAAGGCTCCCCCAGCAGATATTCTTCCAAGATGAAGTTTTGATCCAATAATTGCACACTATTTCCATTGGGAGCAGTAACTTCAATATTTAAGTCGTGGTACCAGCTATGCTCCAGGGTAATGCAGATCTCCGCAAGCCCCCCCAGGTCTCTCACCGACCTTTCCCCATAACCCTTGACCTTTAGCGTAGAACGAACCCTCCCTGGGAATTCATCTCGAATAGGCTCAAAGGGCTCAAAGGATTGAGTTTCGTAGCGGTCGGAGGTTGTCCCATAGAAATCCGTTCCGTAGGTAAGGGAAATCACTTCATCTTCGCAGAAATACAAGTTCTCCTCCTCTGTATTCAACTGAATGTCCAAACTGGCAAATTGCACATGGTAGAAGATCAAAGTGTCACAAGCCTCCGCGCTCCGCAAAGTATCTACTAAGACACTGGATTCGGTTATCATCTCTCCTAGCAAAGAAACAGTGTCTCCTGGACAAGCGTAGATGTATTCTTCTTTCCGTGCCATTTCCCGGAACTGAGCAAAATAGAATATCGCTGTATCACAAAAACCATCCCCAGTATTGATCTTAATTATATCCGTATTGGTAAGAAAGGTATCCGGCAAGAAAAGCGTATCTCCTAAACACAGCTCATATCCATAGAACAGGCTATCCTTTTCTTCCGTTTCCCAAATAACTTTATGGATCGTGATGCTATCACAACCTTCATCACCTATTCCAACTTCTTCAATTGTCATGGGTCTTGAAACTAGGTTATCTGCGATCTGCAAAGTATCTCCAGAGCAGATTTCATGTGTCATATTAACGGTCTCCGCTGGACGATATGCCTGAAATCGCAAAAAAGAATCCACGGGAGAGTAAGGAGGTGTAATTCTAGTGAAATATGCTCCTTCCTCCGTTATGGTCAACTCCCCCACTCTCAAAGTATCGCAGAACTCAAAAAAAGTATTGACGATCTCATACTGGACTGGCCAATCTATCATAGAACCAAAGCTGCCTCCCCCTAAAAACAGACCTGAATCATGATCAGCATCTTCCCCTTCTGATAGACTTATAAGCAAGGTATATCGCTGGTAGGGAACCACTTCAATCGGCGTGGTTGAAATTACTTTAGTAAAGCCATTAAAGGCGAGTTCGGGGTGGCTTCCTTGATAGTAAGCACTATTTGCTCTCCAATCGGGATCTTGGGCTAGGCAGCCTGATTCCTCTTGCAGGTCAACCGCAGCATTGACGGTATTAGAATTCACTGCAACGTCCGGTTTTCCTGGAACATGAGAAACATTTAGATGTCGGACTTGAGGGCTTTGATCCTCTGAAATAAGGTGTACTTCCAATCGATCATAGTCTTCTAAGCACTCTAGTCCTTCAAAGTGTTCCGAGGCCAATACAAAATCGAAACTTACACTATCCCCTACAGGAATAAAAAATAGCTCTAGGATTTGCGCGTCTTCTCCTGGATGAAGGTCTTTAATGTCTTGAATGAGATCCATAAGCTCCCAGTCCTCTCGATCAGCACTTAGCATGGTATCGGGATGTTGAAGAACCTCATCCGGATTTCCAGTGCAAAGGAAAATCCCTGAATCCAAGCCTACAACGTCCCCTCCATTCCGAAAGGTTCGGACATCGCCCCAAATTCCATAATAATTAGCCCCTACCAAAATCATGTTATCATCCAGGAAATGATTCTTGAGCAGATCGACCGTTCCTACGCCATTAGGGATGGTATCAAAGACCATTTGACCAAAAGAAATATGTGCTAAGCTCAAGCACAAAAAGGCAAGCAAAGTTTTTTTCATCGCGCGTTTTTAAGTCTACTGAGGATTACTGGTCGAAAATAGTGAAATAGATTTATGATTCATATTAAAATATATAGTAATTGATCAAAAGATATTCTCTCAGGGTACTATCTTGGTTTAGCCCTCTTACGGAGAGGCCATAAATCTATCAATATGAGCTATCAGCTCAACAATAGGTAATCATCGCAAGGGCAATTCTAATAAGTTTTCATGCCTTGAGGGTTGACTTAGCACACAACTCATATTAAAAAATCAAAGAATTATTAATATGAATTACAATCAGAATTAAACTAGCTCTTTCCTGATACTCTGACCAGAACTTTAGGTTCGCTCTTCTCTTCTTTATCCGCCTCAACCCATATATTGCAGGCCAAAACACTGCAAACGTATGAAACGGCTACACCTCTTACCCATAACAATACTGTTACTAAGCTTTGGCTGTCGACCAGCTGGCCCCACTGTGGATCAACCCAGTTTTCCACTTCAAGGACAAGCTCCAGATGAACGATTTGGAGCGTTATTCGCTGAAGTGCAATTGGCGCGCCTCTTTCCAGATGGAAAGACATTTGTGGATTGTAATCCAAAATCTGATGCAGCAGAAATTGTGGCGGCTTACGAAGCAGAGAAACAAGTGGAAGGTTTTGATTTAGCGGCTTTTGTAGAAAAGCACTTTGATCTACCTAAAGACTACGCCTCAGGGTTTACCAGCGATACAAGTCGATCTGTACAAAAGCATATTACTTTACTGTGGGAAGTGCTGACAAGAAAACCAGAGGTGTCGAATGGAGGTTCGCTTATTGCTCTACCAAAGTCCTACATCGTGCCTGGTGGCCGGTTTAGAGAGGTATATTACTGGGACAGCTATTTTACTATGCTAGGGCTTCAAGTTTCTGGTAAAGGGGATATGATTGAAAACATGGTCGATAATTTCGCTTTTCTAATCGATACTATTGGCTTTATTCCGAACGGAAATCGCACCTACTACAAAACTCGATCTCAGCCTCCGTTCTTTGCTTCCATGGTACAGATCTTGGCTGAAACCAAGAACAAGGATGCCATCCAAAAATACCTACCTCAACTGGTTAAAGAATATATCTTCTGGATGAACCAGGCTGATCAAGTCAGCTCGGATACACCAACAAGACAGCATGTGGTCCGACTTAAGGACGGAGCCATACTCAACAGATATTGGGACCGAGGGAACACCCCACGCCCTGAGAGTTACCGAGAAGATGTAGAAACAGCGGAAGCTAGTGGTAGACCGTTAGCGGAAGCTTACCGAGATCTTCGGGCAGGCGCTGCATCTGGCTGGGATTATAGCTCTCGTTGGTTTGCCGATGGTCAGAATATTTCTACCATTCAAACTACCTCGATCATTCCTGTCGATCTAAATGCTTTGTTATACAACCTGGAACTTACTATAGCTAGAGGTTATGAATTAAACGGAGACGAAGAGAATGCCAATATCTATGATCAAAGGGCTGGCTTGCGCCGGAATGCCTTGATTCGCTATTGCTGGAATGAGGAGTTGGGGTTTTTCTTTGATTATAATTTTAAAACCGATCAATTAATGCCCACCGTATCCGTTGCAGGAGTATATCCGCTATTCTTCAACATGGTGGATATGCAACAGGCTCAAAAGATCGCTAGCGTTATTGAAAATCAACTCTTACAAGCGGGTGGAGTAGTGTCAACAACTAATGATACTGGCCAACAGTGGGATGCCCCTAACGGCTGGGCTCCACTGCAATGGGTAACCATTAAAGGTTTGCGGAATTACGGGATGAATGAGTTGGCTCAGAAAATCACGGATCGCTGGGTGGACCTCAATGTCAAGGTATATAGCAATACCGGGAAGATGGTTGAAAAATACAATGTGATGGATATGAGCCTAAGTGCTGGTGGTGGTGAATATCCGCTGCAAGATGGCTTTGGATGGAGTAATGGTGTTTTACTGAAATTAATGGAGGAATAAGTTTATGTTCAAACTGGAGAAAGATTTATTTGGAAGTTTTGAGTTGTTACGCCTTCATACAGAGGATGGTAGGAACTCCCTGAAAGTGGTTCCGGGACACGGGGCCTGCCTTTTGGATCTTACATTGGGTGGGGTCTCTATTCTGGATAGCTATACAACACCAGGAGAGATGGATCTCAATAACTGGTGTAAAAGTCGTTTCCTCTTTCCTTTTCCCAATCGGCTCAAACATGGTACCTACCATTGGGATGATCAAATCTATCAGTTCCCAGTCAACGATGGGCAAACGGGAAATGCTTTACATGGGCTAGGTATGGACAAAGCCTTTCGCTATACCCATTTGGACCTAAAGGAGGATCAGGCCACGATTGAGTGCACTTACAAAGGGGAAGGTAAAAATCCAGCCTTTCCTTTTCGTTTCAGTTTTGTAGTTCGCCTTACGCTAAGCGTGTCCGATGAATTTTCTTTAGAAATGGGTTTTCAAAATCTGCATACTAGTCCCATCCCGATTGGAATGGGTTGGCACCCTTACTTCAAATTGGACGACGAAGGAGTAAATCGTTGGCAACTACAATTCCCTCCCTGTGAAATGATTGGGATTGATCCATACATGATTCCAACCGGAAAACGCTATGAATATGATCGTTTTGAAAACAAGCGGGCCATCCAAGCAGAGGTATTGGACAATTGTTTCCTACTGACGGATCAAAGTAGACAGGCTGAGTTAGAGCTGAGCAATGAGACCCATCGCTTAACTTATTGGCAGGAGGCAGGCCCCAATAAATTCAATTACGTGCAAGTCTTTACGCCTCCTCACCGGGAGTCGATCGCTATAGAACCCATGACCTGTAATATTGACGCCTTTAACAACGGAGATGGCCTTGTCAAATTACATCCAGGGGAGAAAATTCAGGCGAGCTGCGGCGTGAAAATCGAAGGTCGGGGGTAAGGCCTGCCTACTTAGGCCTGGACCGCACAAGGAAAAACTCCTTAGCTACCTTGAACTGATCAGGACGCATTTTTGGCAATTTAATCTCCTGCCATTCGTCCGTTTTTGGATAAACCCTTTTGTAATGCCCTGGTCTTCCGATCTGTACCGGCATTTCAAAATTAGGTACGTCCGCTTCCCATTTGTAGGATACGATGGTTCCTCTGCGATGTTCCTCTATGTCATACACCAGGCAAGGGATTTTGGGGTATCCCAGATACTGCTGGAAGAAAGGATTTAGATCTTGCTTTATCGCCCGGTCGAAATGGTTAATTACTGCAGCTGAAGTCATATGGGAAATCTTATTCTGGGTATGAAGCTCTTTTAGGGTTTTGAACCAAAGATCGTCATCATTGAACACACTCCGTAAGGTGTGTAAGATCAATGCCCCTTTGTAGTAATGGTCACTACCCTTCCAACGATCCCAATTCACATTCATCGGGCCAAGTATGGGTTGTTGGTTTTCCACGTAGGCGCGCTGAGATTGGAGATAACTAACGGCATCCTCATATCCATATTTACACTCAATAAATAAGGCTTCCATGTATGTTGTAAAGGACTCATGTATCCACATCTCGGCATGGTCATTACAACTAATACTATTACCAAAGTACTCGTGCCCAGTCTCATGGACAATAATGTAATCCCAGTCCATATGCCTAGGAATCATTGAGCCTAAATATCCTCGCATATAGCGATTACCATAGGCTATGGCACCTTGATGTTCCATCCCCAAATAGGGCGTTTCCACCAAAGCATAACCATCGTCCCAAAACGGGTACTTTCCGAAATATTGCTCGAAGCAAGCCAGTACCTCTGGCACCTGTTGGAAATGTGCTCTGGCCTTGCTTTCATTTTCTTTCAGCACGTAGTAATCCAGCGGCATAGTACTTCCATCTTTCGCCTGATAAGTTTCCTGCCAATGGGTATAATCTGCAATATTTAAGCTGACATTATAGTTGTTGATCGGGTAACTAACGAACCAGTGGAAGGTTTTTCGACCCTCACTTTCTGTCGTTCCTTCCAGTTCTCCATTAGCTACAGCGTATAGTGACTCCGGAACCCCCACATGAATACGCATGCTATCGGGTTCATCAGACAAATGGTCCTTGTTCGGCCACCATAAGCTAGCTCCAATGCCCTCACAGGCTACGCCAACCCAGGGAGAATTATTCTCAGATTTTCGCCAGACGAAGCCACCATCCCAGGGCGGATTTTGTGCTGCGATGGGTTCTCCTTCAAAAAAGGCAGTAAAAAAGGCTTGCTTGCCTTTTGGCTGAGGTGGAAACTGAATAAAGACAGCGTTATCTATACGTTCAAAAGCTAAGGTCCCTCCTTGATAGGTAACGGCAGACAGTTCCATGTTATCAAATAGATCAATCTGCAATCGATCGAAAGCAGTCACCGCTTGAAAATGTATTTCCACTTGCCCTTTAATAGTTCGTTTCTCTGGGAATACATCTACCTGTAGATCGTAATAATGAACATCATAACAGGTCCTTTCCGGGCGGAGCATGCCGCGAAGAGTGTCTGCTCTAGAAAAGGCCTCTGTAGCATAAAAGTCATTCTGACCAGTCAAGGGAGTCAAGAAGAAGGTAAGTAAGCAGCTACCGCATAGCAAAAGCCGGTTAAGTTGGATCATAGTGGATAAAACTAGGGTTGAAAATCTTACTATCTATACTCCTGTGTTCAATATCGGGTTTCAACAATAAAAAGAAAATCGCACTAAGGACGCAGACTACACTTTCTTGGCCCGACTAGACATAAGTTTATCTACCCAACGATGAGGCAACCAGGAAATAATCTTAGCAAATATCCCCCCTTTCATAACCAGGTAAGTAGGTCGGGGATTCCTCGAAATCAAGGCTCGATACACCGTTTCAGCTACCCTTTCCGGAGGAATAGCACTTTGTTCCGTCTTCTTAATAAAGCGATCCATATCTTCTAAGACTTTGCAGTATTCGGTATGATCGTACTTACCCGAAAAGGACAAAGCTTTATCCCAAATCGGTGTCTTGATCGGCCCAGGCTGAATCGAAACGGCCGTCACTCCATGGAAGTACAGTTCTCGACGAAGTCCATGCGTTAGGGCTTCAACGGCAAATTTAGAAGCAGAATATAAACTGGTAAAAGGAGAGACTAAGATTCCTGAAACAGAACTGATGTTAATGATTTTCCCTGCCTTAGCTCGGTTTTCTAGATGTGGAATAAAGGCCTGGGTAACAGCTAGCAAACCAATAACATTTACATCCATTTGTTGACGAATTTCCTCGTCGCTCAGGTACTTTAGCGGACCACCTACGGCAATTCCCGCATTGTTCACCAAGGCCGCTAACTTTTGCTCCCCAATCACCGTAGCCACCTCAAGTCTTCCCTTTTCAATGGCATCGCGATCCGTTACATCAAAAAGTAAGGCTTTAAATGATGCTTCTCCAAAGTCCTTCGTCAACCGATCAGCATCTGCCTGCTTGCGAACGCTCCCGAAAACAAAGTAATTTCGATCGACCAGATACTTAGTGATTGAGTATCCAATCCCAGTGGAAGCTCCGGTGACTATAACATATTCCATATGACGATAGTAGTTGATGAGTACTTCTAAAGGTAAGAAAATTCCTTATTTGGCAAGTGTCATACTAGGCATTAAGCGGCATCGGAAAGAGAGGCCAAGGATAGACCTAGGAGAAGTCTTGAATTAATCTTTTGGATTATCCCAACCAGCGAATTGATGAAGATAAACGAATCTGGAAGCTTACCTAATCAAAAGAACATCTCCTTCAAGGAGCCGCTCACTGCCGTCCACCAAACGCAAGCGCGCATAGAAGACATAGACTCCCGGAGGTAATTGCTGCCCACGGCTCAAACCATCCCATCCCGCCTCGGGATCATTTGGCAAAACATCATGGACTTCGAAAATGCTCCCCCCCCAACGATCAAAGATCAAAAAATCGCGAATCAAAGCCACCTGCGCACTGTTGGCCATTACATAAAATCGATCATTCAATGCATCCCCGTTTGGAGAAAATACGGTCGGCATAAACACGTCGATCGAGGGATCAACCACTAAGCGAATATCCGCCTCGCCTCTACAACCGAATCGGTCAATTAATCGTAGCGTAAAGGTAGTTTCCTCTGAAATACGAACCTCGGGTTGCAAACAACTCGGACAAGTAAAACTGGAATCAGGAATCCAACGAATACTTTCAATCAGACTCTCCGGAATATTCAGTTGTGGAGTAATTTGATAACTAGCTCCTATTTTGACGGCGACTTCCTCCGGAAGCTCTACCATATTCTCATAAAAGGCTGGCATCAGCAAGGATTGCTCCAATCGGCATCCTGTCGCATCTTCGATCGTAATCTGGTAAGTATTACCCGCCGGGAGCGCCTGCATTGCTTCTTCAGAAACAAAATCTCCCCCATCGATACTATATAGATAAGGCGGTACACCGCCCTTTGCCGTAAGGATCAAGCTTCCGCTGTTTAATTCTTCGCAATCCACCTCTATTTCTCGCAATGCCTCAGGACTCGTGACTTCCATTACCACTACTTTCTCACATCCGTTGGCATCCAATACCTGCAGTTCGTATGTTCCTGCTGGAAGCTGGTCTCGATCTAAGGTTGGACTGTCTGTATCAGACCACTCCCAGGTGAAAGGAGGACTACTCCCACCAATGGAAAGAGAGATTCTACCATCTTGTTCTCCATAGCAGGATACTGACTCGATATCCATGGCTATATCTATCGTCGTAACATCTACCAAGCCCGCGCCTTGAAAAGGGCCCTGACATCCAGCATCCCGAAAGAAACTAATGGAATACTCCCCCGCCTTTGTAGCTGGCAATAGAAATGGGTTTTGACTTATCCCTTCGATTATTTCGTGCTCGACACCGTCTATGGCAATCCCTACTGTCCAAGGTGCTGCCCCGGTAAAGTCTACCTGTAGAAAAGCGGTGTCTCCTTCACAGATATTGGCTTGTCCGCTTAGCGCCGCTCTAGGCGGTGTTGTGACGATAAGGCGAGTAGAATCGATGCCAACATGACCACAAGCATCCGTAACCGTCAGCGCATACTGTTCTGGTCCGTCCGTGTTCACAAAAATTGATGATTCAGTACTACCCGTACTCCATTCATAGGTATAGGGCGGGTTACCACCCATAATGTTTGGACTTAGGGAGGTCGTATTGTTTTCGCAAACGTAGGCAATGGGCAACTCGATTTCCACCAACTCCGCTTCTTCAAGATATAAGAAGGCAGAATCAGAATAACAAGCACAGGGAA
>ENA-UENT01000521-UENT01000521.1-marine-metagenome-genome-assembly--contig:-NODE-521-length-21953-cov-3.124544_pt1 | contig 21953 bp, 15 predicted proteins | sample MGYA00237879_ERZ529330 | MGnify/ENA primary metagenome ERZ529330 (study PRJEB26372, sample SAMN05368345) | marine metagenome | biome: cultured habitat; feature: ocean water; material: water; isolation... | reverse complement strand
CGCCGGCCTAGTGGTCCGAGTAAGGAGGAGGAGTTGAATAAATTATTAGACAAAATTCGGACGCAGGGAATGGATAGTTTGAGTAGTGCGGAGCGGAAAAGATTGGAGGAGTTATCGAATTGAAAGTGTTTTGCAGGGGGTAGAAATGAATTCGTCCTTTTTTCTTGATAAAAAAGAACCAAAAAATCAAGGCTTTATTCATTTCTTCACACATAGAGTTGCCTTGAATTCCTAAACGCTACAAACTCGCTTAGTCATTGATGTTTTGCTCTTGGAAAAACAGATTACGAGATAATTATCTTCCATCCTACGACTTGCAAAGCTCAAACAATGTATCGTTTTTAACGGATTTTAAGACAACTCTCTGCTAAAATGAATAAGGCCGGTCCTTGCAAAAAGCGCCTCAACTATTGGGTTTGAGTCTTCGCACAAAATACTGGCAGAACATCCGAAGTTTAGCTAAGGTACGACAGAGGAAACTTCGGATGTTTGAGCAATGCAAGCTAGAATTGGAAATAGATGAAGGGGACAACGTCCGCGCTGGCGGTTTGGGTGACCAACCAAATCACGAAGGCTAGTATCAAGCCTTTTACGGGCCAAGGAGAAGCGATATAGGTTTTCTCCCACCATTCCCGCCAGGCGGTAGGAATAAAGTGAAGGATAAAGCCTAGTCCGATTAAATAAAAGACGGTTGAATAACTCTGAAATATCTCGCCAGCCAACTCTCCATGGAAAGAAGTCATGATTTGTCCAAGTACTGCAGTTGTTGTTTCCCAAGGTCCTAAGGGATTATTCAAGGCGCCAGAGCGGAAGAAAATCCAGCATAAGGTAACGAAGTGAAAGACTAAAATAACCGAGAAAGTCTGCTGGCCGATCCGAGTCAATTTAAAACCGATATAGTTCATCAACTGATCTAAGCTCAGGGCAACGATCAGTAACAAAGCCCAGGCTGCGAAGATCTGGAGATTGGTCTGCGTCAAGAGCTGGAGCATATCGGGCTCCAAGTTTTCCCCTTGCGCTGCCATCCAAAAACCAACCTGAGCCAATAGCTGCACGATCAAGACGATCACTCCTGCTCTCACTGCCGTATTCTTCCACCATTTTCCCGCCTGATCCAACGCTCGATCAATGGCCAAGGCCATGCCATGCAGCCCACCCCAGATAACAAAAACCCAGCTGGCACCGTGCCAGAGACCGCCTAGCAACATGGTGAGCATGAGATTGATATAGGTACGAAAACCACCTTTGCGATTACCCCCTAAAGAAATATAGAGGTAATCTCTCAACCAGGAGGACAAGGAGATGTGCCAACGCCGCCAGAAATCGCGGATGGTGTCTGATTGATAAGGGAAGCGGAAATTCTCCGGTAGGCGTAGACCCATAATTAGGGCTAGGCCGATGGCCATATCCGAATAACCGGAGAAATCACAATAGATCTGTATGGCATATCCGTAAGCGGCCATTAAATTTTCGAATCCGCTATACAAGGCTGGGTTTTCGAATACACGATCCACATAGTTAATGCTGATATAATCCGAGATGACCGCTTTCTTGAATAGTCCCCCACAGATCAATAGCAATGCCCTTCCCAAATCAGGTTCACTCAATTGCAGGGGTTTCCTGATCTGAGGAATAAAATCAGCCGCGCGAACAATGGGGCCTGCTACTAACTGAGGAAAGAAGGATACGAAAAAGGAGAAGTCCAACAATCGAGCAAAGAAGGTTCGCCAGTCTTTCACTCCTTCCGTTAAGGGTACCAATTTACCTCGATAGACATCGATACTGTAACTTAACGTTTGGAAGGTAAAGAAGGAGATACCTACCGGTAAAAAGATCGATTGCATGGAGAAATTACTCCCAACAATATCATTTAAGGAGCCAATAAGGAAGTTGGTATACTTGAAGTAAGCTAGCAATCCCAAATTGGCCAGCAGACTCAGGATCAAGTATCCTCGACGTGCCCGTTGATTGGGAGCGTTCTGGATAAAATGTCCTAAGCTAAAGTCTATTAAAGTCGAAATGATCAGTAGGACGAAATAGAGTCCACTGGATTTATAGTAGAAGAACAGCGAGAAACCTAGTGTATAGACCAAGCGCCAATTGGTTTGCCGCCTCAGCAGCAAATACCCAGCATAAAAAGACATGAACCATACTAGGAAAACCATACTATTGAAGAGCATGGGCTTAGTTGGATCATAGATAAAATAGGGCGCTACATCCGTCCAGTTCACAGGTCCCCCTTGGGTGTTTTTAGTGTAATTCGTAGGTGTTCATCAAGGCTTCATAAAGCAAATGCCCTTGAAGCTCATAGCCGGATCTGGTAAAGTGGATCAAATCTTTTCCTGAAAGACCTTCTGCGCGCCATTTCTGTACCCCACCGGATACTTTCATAATCGCTTGAAGATCCCAGATCGCGGCATGGTATTTTTCTGCTGTTTCTATTAATACTTCCCTAGCAATGGGATTTGTAGTTTTACCAATCCGGCCTCGCTTCAGCGCATCCGGGTTTGTCGTTACCAGGATGGCTGTATTATTGGGAAGTCGCTCTCGCACCGAAGCCAGGAATGCATCCACCTCATCCCTAAAACCTGCTTCCCGAAAGCCTGAGGACAAAGCTTCATTTGTTCCTAAAGAAACAATCACCAGATCAGCTTCCAAGGTAGGTAGTTGATCCATGAAGAATTCAGCTCTATTGTAATGGTAGAAAGAGGCTCCATTCACTCCAATACTATGGTACAATAATCCAGCTCTACGAGAGTCCTCCACACTAATGCCGTAAATTAAACCCTTTCGTTGCTCTGCACTATGCTTTGCTCCCTTAATTACCAACTCATCAAATGACTTTTCGGACATGAAGGACATCAGGGCAGGGCTTGATCCATCATTGGGTTGCTCAACATGCGCCAATTCCTGAAAAGGTTTTCCAGCAAAAGACGCGGTAGATCCACCACTGCCTACGACAAGCCTTTGTCCCACTCTAATCATGCTTCCTCGAATCCCATTCCATCTTTGAAGTTGACGAACGCTGCATCGGTACCTTTGGGCTATGCCCGAAAGCGTCTCTCCCGAGCGAACTTTATGGTACTTACGCGTATAGTTTACCGGTTTGGCCACCTTCTCTCCTTCCTTAAAGTGTCCCAGACGATAGTCAAAATAATCTGGTCCTTCCTGGTAATACAGACTTACTTTATCAAAAGAGTAATCAAACAAGCCATCTGGCTTGATTTGCATGACCATCGTAAAATTCTGCTTACGGGTTTGAATGCTCATCCCGGCTAATCCAAGTGGAAGTCCACTTCGATCGTAGATGTTTCGACGATAATCCCACATGGCGTCAGTTCCTGCCTTTAGATCAAGCGGACTATTGGTATCCGCGAAACGATAGGGGAAAATGAATCCTCTACCAACGGCACCAAAGCGCTGCTGCAGCAAGAGCCGCACGCGGCCAGTTAACAAGTCAGCCTGAATATGAGAATCGCCTATATGCACTACGGTTACCTTACCCACTTCATGGGCCTCCAGGCGTCGCAAGCGTTCGAAAAAAGGATGAAGGGCTTCTTCGTTGAGGATAGTATTGACGGACTGGTCTATAAAAGATGGAAAGCTGTCCATCAAGCTTACGGGAGTCGGCAGTTCATGAAATACTCTGCCATCCACCGTATCTGCCTTATTCAGCTGTGCCTCAGCTATGCTCAGGCGTTCAGCCACTTCCTTTTCGATCGATTTTGATCGAGAAGCTGCGATGGTCCAACCTGCAGCCACTGCTAATAAAAGCAATAAGGAAATACGTTTATACAATTTCATTATTGGGGGGCGTTAGTATATTCTTCGTAAGCGTTCATCAAGTAGGCCAGCAATAGCTTTCCCGCCTGGTGCGCGCCTCTAAAATTAAAGTGAGTATAATCCAAATTAGCCCAACGCGGTTCTTTCTCCTCTACCCATTCAATCATACTGCCTTCTCCACCCATGGCCTCGTAAAAGCTAAAGAAACTTACATTCTCTCTAGCTGCTACACGGCGCAGGGCTTCGTTTACTCTAGGCGTCCCTGGATCTGTCATCATCTCGCCTTCCACTTTGATCGCTTTATCCGTCGGCCCGACCAATAAAATAGCGGCCTTGGGCATATGTCGTTTAATATGACGAATAACTCTTCTCATCTCGGCTCGATACCAGCTGTAATCCTCCATATCTTTATTGATCACATTAAGGCCATATTGCATGATGACCAGGTCGTAATTCAATAGGCTATCAAATTGTACCATCATGCCTCCGCTCACATGCGTCAGCATGGCTCCTGAGTTTCCCCGAGCTGAGAAGTTGTCTAATATGATCCCTTTATCACTTTCCAGGCTTACTCCATACAAGGGTAGGTTCTCCGGTAGTTCAAAATCAAGTCGAACCTTCCTGCAAGGCTCAGTGGTCAACCACAACTGATTGAGATGCTTTCGTTTATCTAGTTCAAATTGCGTCGTATTTTCTCCTACGGTAACCTGTACAAAAGGTTGCTGATCACTGGCTGGCAAGAGGGAATCCCTAGCTGGTCGACCGTAGAAAAGGCGAGCCTTTGGGATTGACTTCAATCCAGGAAAAAGCCGGACAGCTCCATATTGCACCCAGTGCGTTTCTATCTCTTCAGCAGTGGTATCAACTACTGCCACGATAGTAGAATCTATACCAAGCGTATCCTCCTGAATCTTAGGTTGCCTAGCCAAGAAGAATTCACCCGTTATATTTCGAGCAATGGCATATGGGTTCTTTTTGCCAAAGCGCAAACTTTCCCACTCCCCTCCGATCTTATGGCGCACGGATTGTCGAAAGCCCGCTACTTGCGAGTAGATCGGCATGTATCCGACTCCTGCTCCACCAAAACGCTTTTGTAGACTATCTCGGACCGTCTGGGAAATCAAATCCCCTTCAATAGATGAATCTCCAAAATAGGCTATCCTCACCTGTCCTCTCTTTTCTGCCAATCGCTCGAAGAAAGAGCGGAGATTGGCCGCATTATCAAAAACAGTAGGAGGAGGGATCGGAATGGTGTCCTCTTCGATGACTGGAACTAAGTCAATCGTATCCGGCGCAGCCAGCGCCAAGGTATCAACCATAGCAGTTGTATCTGATGCAATGGCGGCACCTCCAAGGCCAAAGACGGTATAGCTACGAAAGTTGTTTTGTAGATAGGGTATATTGGCATGCAGCAAGGGATAGACCGCTAAAAGGCAGACTGCAAAAAGGAGGGTGAAAAATGCTTGGGTGAATGTCCTTTGTTCCAATATAAGCTAGTTTTCTGGATCGGTTATGGTCGTACTTTCCATGCCTAACGGGAAACTCAACGGTATCCTGACCAAGTTCCCTCGCTTGAAAACGAGTGCAAAGTTAAGCATTCAATGCCATACATTCGAGCTTTCAGTAAATCGGCGGCAATTAAACTTAGAAGGATTGGCCTGGATGTTTACAGATTATTTCTAATTTCCACTTGATTTCCTAACCAAACAGCTAAGCATGCGTCACCTCCTAGTCTTTGTACTGATTAGTCTTTCCAGTACTGTATTTGCTCAAAATGCCACGCTCCTTCTTCCCGACCATCTATTTGATGGAAAACAAGTACATGAAGGTTGGGGGCTGATTTTTCAAGCTGATACTATTGTAGCGGTTGGCCCTAAGTCTGACCTTCGACGAAGGCAAGTCAGCGAGATCATTGAGCTTCCCGGTACGACTTTGCTTCCTGGCTTGATCGAGGGACATTCCCATCTATTGTTACACCCCTATAACGAAACCAGCTGGAATGATCAGGTACTCAAAGAGAGCCATGCGGAGCGCGTAGCGAGAGCCGTCGTTCATGCGGAGAAGACGCTGATGGCCGGTTTCACTACCGCACGTGACCTGGGTTCAGAAGGAGCAGGATACGCAGATGTAGGAATTCGAACCGCCATTGAAAAGGGAGTGGTTCCTGGGCCAAGGCTGCAGGTAGCAGGGCCTGCCATCGTAGCTACAGGGAGTTATGGTCCTAAGGGGTTTGCACCGCATGCCCAACCGCCATTGGGCGCTCACGCGGCTGATGGAGTGGATGGATTGATCAAGGAAGTGCGTACACAGATCGGTCATGGTGCCGATTTCGTGAAGGTTTATGCTGATTATCGATGGGGACCTGATGGAGAAGCACGACCAAGTTTTTCGTTGGATGAATTAAAACTCATTGTGCAAACTGCGGCGAGTAGTGGTCGCAGGGTGGCTGCCCACGCCGCTACGGCAGAAGGCATGCGAAGAGCCACGCTGGCCGGTGTAGTTAGCATTGAACATGGCGATGGTGGAACCGCCGAAGTCTTTGCCTTGATGGCTGAAAAGGGCGTATCGCTTTGCCCAACCATTGCTGCTGGTGATGCAATTAGTCAATATCGAGGTTGGCAAAAAGGCCAAGGTGAAGAACCAGCCAGGATCAAGCAGAAACGCAAATCCATGAAGCTAGCCTTAGCTGCTGGAGTAATCATAAATGCAGGAGGGGATGTAGGCGTTTATCCCCACGGTGATAATGCACGCGAGCAAGAGCTAATGGTGGAGTATGGAATGACTCCGCTGGCCACTTTAGTCGCCACCACTAGTACTAACGCCAAGATAATGGGCTGGAAGGATCGTGTAGGAAGTTTGAAACCCGGTCTATGGGCAGATCTTTGCATTGTCGAGGGTCGGCCAGATCAGGACATTTCGGACTTAAGAAAGGTAAAAGGAGTGATAAAGGGGGGAAAATGGGTGGTAAGAAAATAAAAAAGTCGTGCCACAAAGACACGACCTGCCAAATTGAACTAGTATGAAAAAACTCTATAGTAATAACTCCAAAGATGTCGAAATGTTGCATGGTGGTGTGCGGATATCTGAAATATCCGACCAACACCCTTTTTTCCTCGTTAAACGGCTAACAAAAACAGATGGGAAGCTTAGTGGTTTTTCATCTGTAATTATGCTGACTTGAGGGGGATAGTTTGCCATTTGAGCTATTGTCTTAGATAGAAAGAAGATAGCCCCCTACTTTTTAATAATTTTAGGAGAGAATTCCAGTCGATGCAGAATAAGCTTATTGATATCCTCAAGCGTGTTGGTCCGCACCTGTTATTTTGGGCAGGTGTCGTATCCGTGTATTACCGCAATGCACAGATCCGGGAGTGGACGGAGCACTTCTGGGAATATATGGGCTGGATACTTCCAGTGGATATCGCGGCGGTTTATTTTGCAGCCTACTTGTTAATTCCAACTTTCCTATTGCGAAAACGCTATACCACTTTTCTCATCCTTTTTTTGCTTAGCAATGCCTTCTTTGTGCTGCTAGAAAATGGGATTTATCACTTTCTGGTGAACCCTATCATGGAGAAAGGGTATGATTTGCCTTTCTTTTATTTACCCCGCATTTGGAGCATTATTTTGGGGATGGATGTATACGTCTTTCTTTTCTGCGGGATTCAAGTGTATCGTTATTGGGTAAGAGATCAAAAGAAACAGTCCGAATTGATCCAACAAAGTCTAAGCAGTGAGTTGGCCTTGCTCCGATCTCAGATTAATCCTCACTTCCTCTTCAACACCTTGAACAATATTGACCTCTTAGTATTCAAAGACCAGCAAAAGGCCTCAGATTCGATTGTCAAGTTATCAGAGATTATGCGCTATATGCTTTACGAAGCAAACACCGAGTCTGTGCCCCTATACAAGGAGGTACAATATCTCGAAAGCATGGTCGACCTCATTCGGTTGCGGGTGAAAGATCCCGACTTTATCCAGTTCGAAGTCAATGGAAATACGACCGGAAAGATGATTCCCCCCATGCTGCTTGTTCCATTCGTCGAAAATGCCTACAAGCACGGCAAAAAAACGGGCCAAGCCCCTGGAATTAGCATTAAGTTAGACATAGAAAGTGAACATTACCAGCTATATGTATTCAACCGCAAGGATACCGGCCATGTGGAAGCCAAGGACTTGACTGGGGGCATCGGCTTAAACAATGTACAACGACGGTTAGACCTTTTGTATCCTGGACAATATGAATTGGTCATCAATGACGAACTCCAGTCTTTTGAAGTAAGCTTGAGATTGCCGATCGGACGGACGATGGCTGAGACGAAGGTTCTTCAACAACTCCAAAAACAAATTGATCATGAAGCTTAGTTGTATAGCAGTGGATGATGAGCCGTTAGCGCTCGAAAAGATGGAAACTTACATCGCCAAGGTGGATTACCTCGATCTTCGTGGCACCTTTGACAATGCCTTTGATGCCTTGAATTTCCTGCGCCAGGAGCGGGTAGATTTGATGTTTCTGGATATTCAAATGGATGAGTTGACTGGAATTCAACTGTTGGAGGTACTTAAGAATCAGCCCAAGGTGATCCTCACTACGGCTTACGATCAATATGCCCTAAGAGGATATGAGTTGGATGTAGTGGATTACCTCCTTAAACCCTTCAGCTTTCAACGCTTCCTCAAAGCCGCTGAAAAGGTATTTGAAAGTCTTCGCCAGGTGCAGCAACCCACTAACAATGCGCCGGTGACAAAAGACAAGGATTTCATCCTCGTCCGATCTGAATATCGCCTACAAAAAATCAGGCTTCAAGATATCCAGTATATCGAAGGAATGAAAGATTACTCCCGCATCTTCACTCCCACCAACAAAATCATGACCCTCCAAAATCTCAAGAAGTTGGAGGAGGTCCTCCCCTGCCCTCCTTTCCTGCGGGTACACAAATCATTTATCATTTCTGTAGATCGGGTCGATAGTATCGGCAAGAACGACATCGTCGTAGCTGAGCGCACGATTCCAATTGGAGGTTTGTATAAAAAAACCTTTATGGATTACTTGGATCAGCAGAAACTCATCGGTTAGTTGTAATCATTTACAGCAGAGAGAAAGTGTTTTGAATTGCCTGATGGGTCGGGTATTCTCTCCCAAGGAATAAGATCTTCATCTATGATGACTCCAAAATAGATCTATATTGCCTGTATCCATTGATCCTTTCGTGAAACCCAAGGGCTACTCCTAAATGTTCGTAAACCTTAACTAGCATAGGAAGCCTTAACAAAGAAACAACATGATAAACCTGTTAGCTTTAATCATCTGTGTTTCCATTTCTAATTGCGATCCATCCATTGAAGATAGTCCCTGCCCAAGAAATCAACCCGTGATGGCCTATGCTGCCAAAGACGACGCTATTTTTCTATTTGGGGGTTACTGCAGCACCACGAAAAAGCGGCTCAATGACCTTTGGCAGTTTAAAAATAGTCAGTGGAAGGAAATAAAGCAGGATGAAGCACCTGCGGCCCGTAGTGGCCACGCAATGGTTTATGACACTTTTAATGATCGACTTCTGGTATTTGGAGGAAAAAGCGAAGCCGGACAATTGCTAGATGATCTATGGAGTTGGAATGGATCGGTCTGGTCGAAACTAGAGGCAACTGGCCCGGCGCCAAGACAATCACATACTTTAGCCTTTAATTCTAGTACGGGCGAAGTATTTCTGTTTGGAGGATCTAATGTCGAAAAACAATCCTTAGACGATACGTGGATCTTCAAAGATGAGGGATGGGAAAGGATCAATTCCGCTTCCGTACCCCCAGCAAGATTACAGCATACTTTAGTTCATGATGCTGAAAGAAAAAAGATGGTTCTCTTTGGTGGATTTGATCGAACGGAAAGCGGTAAAATCGTGTATGGAGATACTTGGGAGTGGGATAAAACTAAGGGGTGGGAGTTGAAAGACAATAATGAGCAACTGGCTAGGGATCATCATGGAATGGCTTACGATTTGACATCAAAGTCCACCATTCTGTTTGGTGGCTATAATCAAGGATATTTGGGAGGTACTTGGCATTGGAAAGGAGAAGCATGGGTTAAACACCAGCATTCTGGCCCTTCCGAAAGAGCAGGAAAACCAAGCCTGTTTTACCATGCTGCAGCTCAGGGCATCATCCTGTTTGGTGGTTGGGACCAAGGCAATCGTCCCTTGATGGATTTTTGGAAGTATGATGGCCATACAAATTCGTGGAGTCCTTTTCTTCCGTTGTCAAAAGACTAACAAGGCTTTCCGACTCAAGCTGGATACAGTTCCTAGGTTTTCTTCTTCTTTACTGAAAAGTAGAAATGGCTGCCTTTACCTTTCTCTGATTCCATCCAGATCGAATTTCCGGTCTTTTCTAAGATACTTTTACAGATGGCCAGGCCTAGGCCAGAGGATTGCGTGATACTTTTATTGGCCAAGGTGGCAAAGGGCTGAAATATCTGCTGGTGAAAACGGGGATCAATCCCCTTGCCGTTATCACTGACTTTGAAGACGATTTTATCTCCCTTTTCTTCTAGACTAACCTTAACCATCGGGATTTTGGCTTCGTTATGAATTAATCCGTTTCGAACGAGGTTGCGAAGTATGAGGCCAAGCATTGGAGCTGAGAAATAAACCGCTCCGATTTGATCAGGATTACTGAAATGAAGCTCGCCATTTCTTTCCTGGAAAGCATTCTTACAATCCTCTTCTACAGTTTGCCAAGCTTCTCCAATTGGTACTTGGCTATACTTGATCTCATCATTAGCAAGGTTGGTATAAGTTCTAAGTGAATCGATGATTTGATAGCTAGTTTTGGAACTGCTCATGATAAAGCCCAGGTATTCCTGAAAACGCGTGATATCAACTTGATTGCGCTTAAGGGATGCGTTGATTAATCCCGCAAAGCTGTTGATATTCCGAATGGGTTCTTTCAGATCATGGGAAGTGATGTAAGCAAAGTGAGTCAGGTCTTGATTCTTGACCTGAAGTTCTTTGTTCAGCCGTGACAACCTTCGTTTGGATTTCGCTTGGAAGTAAAGTACAAACAGCAAGGTCAAGGATGCTAAAAAAAGGAACAATAATGCACCATAAAAAATTTGCCTCTCTAAGCTTCTTTTATACTGTAAATCAGCCTTTTCTTTTTCTTGTTTGAATTGATTTGTGAGCAATGTTTCTATAATCCGGAATGAACTAGGTGCTTGGCTTTGGGCCTTTTGCTCCAGGTAGCCCTGGTTCATAATTGCATAGGCTCGTTCAAAGTTCTGTTGTCGAGCGTGAATCTCAGCATGATGAAAATTCAGATCATCAATATAGTAGAAGAGGAGATCTTGGGCTTTTTCTGCGTGAAATTGGGCGCTTTCCAAATCATCCCCTTTAAGATAGGCCAAACTCATTCCGTAATGACATTCCCCTAATTCCTTACGCTCCTGCTGTTGTTCACTTAAGTCAATACCGGCTCGAAAGGCTTCCAGAGCAGAATCAAGTTTCTCCTCAGCCAGGTATGCCAATCCCAATTGGAAATAGATATAACCAAAGGAGGTAGAAATTTGAGCACTTTCTTTTAATCGTTCGGCTCGGCGACAGATAATTTTCACGCTATCATACTGTTCCTTCATCTCGAAAGCCGTGGCAATGGTAAAGAGACTGAATAATTCCCTGTAGGGCGCCTGTTCCTGTCTAGCCAATCGTTCATTTTCCTGCACTACCTGCAAGGCTTTATCATAAGCCCCAATTTCGATATAGATGGTAGCCAAGTTATGGTTAATTGATTGCCACAACTCGAAATGCTGGGCACTAGCCAATTCCTTAGCCCGCAATAGCCAGTTGAGTGATTCTAACAGTTGAGTTTGGAAAAGTAAATAAATGCCATATTTCGTGCAGTACTCAGCCATCGATATCCCTAATGAATCAGGGCCTATCAAGCTGCGCGCAACTTGTAGATCCTCTAAACCTTCCTTGGGCACGCCCCGACGAAGATCATTCTCAAACTTTGTTAAATACAGCTGCACGCTTAGATCCCGCTCCTGCTCTGAAACCACCCCTAAGGCATAATCCAAAACCGAATCAGATTCATTGAACTGATTGTTCCTGATAAGTGATCTACCTAAGATTAGATAAGAGGCGGCAAGCTGGCTTTGGGATCCACTTCCTTCGATCAGACGGATGGACTCCTCTGCCAGCTCAAGGGCAGCATCTACTTGATGCTGCAGTAAATAACGTTCCGCCAGGGCAAGAGAAATCTGATGCTTTTCCTGGGGATTCTGGGCTGAGGTATAGATGGCTAGCAAACTATCTGTAGTAGCCGCCAGTAGATCCACACAGATCACTAGCGACCAGAACAACACGGACACAAATTTCATATCATGCTTGTAAGGTGGCATCATTCCGGGCTGTAGTCACAACGGAACATGATGATACAAAATACAAGTTTTTACATGATAGTAAAAGTAATATGTTATTCCAAGGGATAAATACAAACAGGAAGGTGTAGATCGTAGCGGAGAAGCCAGGTTTCCCATCGGCATCCTTGAGTGCTAAGCCCCGCTTTATTCATACTTGTCCCACCACTGCTCCTGCAATTGGCTTCCTACCTCAAATAGTTGCCCAAGCGCAGGTAATGCATAATCCAATTGCTTATCTATGGCTGTCTTGGCAAAGACGGTAGGAGGCTCTTGCCAGGTGTGTTGATAGGATAAGGGAAAGCCCGCCCAATGTACCGGCATTGCCTTCTTGGCTCCAGCATCTAAGGCGGCCTGTACTGCTTCGTCGGGAAAAAGATGAACAGGACGCCAATCCTCATTGTACTGACCGCATTCCATAAAGGCAAAATCGAAAGGCCCTAGACGTTGTCCGACCTCTTTGAAATGCTGACCATATCCACCATCTCCACTAAACCAAATGTTCTCATTTAGAGTAGTAAAAACCCAGCCACCCCAAAGGGTCTTAGATCGGTCTGTTAGCCCCCTGCCAGAAAAGTGGCGAGTGGGGGTAAATGTGACTTGGATATCTTCCATCCCTTGTTGTTGCCACCAATCAAACTCCGTAATAAGCGACGCTGGTATCCCCCAGCTCACGAGGTGCCGTTTCACCCCCATAGCCACAAAATAACGTTTGGTCTTAGCCTTCAGTTTTTGAATACTTGCGAGATCCAGGTGGTCATAATGATCATGGGTTAATAATACCAAGTCTATGCTAGGAAAGTCATCTATTAGATCCAGAGTGTTCTCTGAAAACCTCTTGGTAGCGAAGGGGGCAATGGGAGCCGTATCCGGTCCAAACATCGGGTCGATAAGCAAGGTTTTTCCTGCGACCCGCAAGAGTATCGCCGAATGCCCGTACCAGATGAATTTACTGGTATCGGATGGTGCCAGGAAAGCCTCCTGGTCAAAGGGTAGAACCGGCAAAGGCTGCTTAGGTATCCGTCCGGCCTGATTGGCCAATTGCTTGTAAATAATTTTTGGCATCTCAAATAGACTCGTACTTAAACTTGTCTCTTCTAGGTTTTGAAAGCTGCCATTGTACCAGTTCTCGGACTGCTCATACTGCTGAGTCAAGGTCGGTGTTACCTTTCCACCAAATTGCTTGAAAAACATATTCTGATTTTAGCATCTGTATAAATCCCTGCTCCTCTGAATCGAATTACATTTTCTGATAAAAGGATCAATTGGGGCGATAAGCCGCTAAGCACTGCCTCACTCAAACAGTAACCAGTAGCTAGCGAGCATGGTTCAAGAAAGAAGCGTTTCATGTCCAAATGAGCACTTCCTCTCCTATCAAGTGAACTAGTAGTACCCGATAACACTCCTCTTAAGTGAACGATATGTTTCCAAAATCTGTATAAACAGGAAAAACCGTTGCACCGGTTCGTATTTATCTCTATTTTTATATATTTGCAATCCGCTGGAAAGCAGCGATAGAAAGGGCGATTAGCTCAGTTGGTTTAGAGCGCATGCTTGACAGGCATGAGGTCGGCGGTTCGAATCCGCCATCGCCCACTTTTAGAAACCTATCCAGGTTTAATATCTTACAACATTAATTCTCCTGATAAGAATTCCCTTCAATTTTTTCCTTCTCCAGTTGATAAAACATAACAGGGCGATTGTATCATTTCCAATGACACCGCCTTGACCGTAATTGAATCAGGATAATACTTAAATGAAATCGATACCGTATCTGCCGGTGCGAAGCTTGGCTTCCGTAAGAAGATGGCCAACTCATGATCTTTTCCTCGTTCCAGCAGTTTCAGTGTTTCAGAAAAGTAGTCTGTTATTCCTCACATATGCAGAATGGGATCATCGGTAATCCATTTGTGCGCCCCCCAAGAAGTCACGCGAAATGTGGTCCTATCTATTGTAAAAGGTACGTAGATCTTTTTCTGGAGGTTTTCAATAGATAAGAGATATTGCTCATAAGGACTAGGCCTTAGCCCCGTACATTGAGGTGTCAATAACAAGAGGGGCCTCAATTGTATAGATAAAATCTACCCTGCCAGAGTTTTCCGAATTTCCCCATTTGCAGCTGAAGATTAATAAAGAACAAAGTAATAAGCCCAATACGAATTGAGGCAGAGTATTGGAGCTAAACCATTCCAAAATAGGCTTTAACATCATCTAATATATTTCCCCCCCTATCCCAATTATAGGTGGTAATGCTGGGCGGAAGGTTAGTAATAGGGTTTCCATGTAAACGCAGCTCCTCCAAGAAAGGCAGGGCTTTTAATAGATCGGGTGGAAAATAGTTAATCTGACTACCCTCCAAGGATAGTGTTTTTAACCTACTTAGCTTAAACAGGGATTTCGGAATCTCCCTCAAAGGGTTGACTGCCAAGCTCAGGAATTCGATTTCTGTCAAGCAAGAAAACCCGCTGGGCAAGTCCTTAATCCGATTGCCATAGAAGGAAACAAATTTTAGGGCTGAAAGCTGACAAAATTCACTTGGTATTGCTTTTACCCTACTTGCTTCAATAGTAAATGAAGTTAGTCCTCTCAAATTGGCTATATCTGATGATATCTTTCTGACCTTAGAAAATCCGATATGCAATTTTTCTAAGCTTTCTATCGAATAGAGCACCTTCGGAATCCTGCGAAGTCTTTGGCATCTATGGAGTGAAATACTTTTTAGTTCAGGTAGCCTATATAAGGAAGAAGGGAGGTCCCTGATATCAACATTATCAATATGTAAAGATTCAAGAATTGGGAGTTCAAGGAGTACATCAACAAAATCACTGTGCAAAAGCTCTTCCTGCCTTACCTTCAATGTTTTGTAAGTAGCATTTTCTGTTTGGTTAAATATCGCGTAGAAGGCAAGCAGTCTTTCTTTCAACTCTCCCCGTTCCATCATAAATAATAATTATTGATCATAACAACCCTCCTACCAGATGACTTAACCAGAAAGTGGGTATTTAAACCTCAACAAGTGAAAGCCTCAATTCACTTCCCCCACCGCCCATACCGCCACCTCCTCCATCTTCCCTTTCAACTGAATGGCCCCTAAAGAAGCGGAAGTCCATTTTGCCGGAAGCTGTAGATTAGCAAGCAAGTTCTGTGAGATGAGTAGTTGTTGCTTATAGTGATTGCATTGACCCTGGATGCGAGCCGTTGTGTTAAGGACATCGCCGTGAAAGGCGATTTCTTTTTTTATTACCCCAACTTCAGCCACCATCACTTTGCCATAATGTAAGCCCGCCTTGAAAACAGGTACTTCACCGTACGCTTCTAAGTAATAATCTCTCTTACTCTCCAGTCGATCGCGATAAGCAAAGTACAATTCCAAGCAATTGTTGTTGGCGAGGCCGCGCGGAGTGAGCCAGGTGAGTACGGCTTCGTCGCCCACATATTGATAGATTTCCGCCTGAAAGGGCTTGATGATTTCATTGAGGTCGAAAAAACAGTCTTGAATGAAACGGCTGAATTTGAGGTGCCCCAGTTTTTCGGCAATAGTGGTGGAGGATTTTAGATCCAAGAACATAAAGATGCGTTCCTCCTCCTGTGGCTTATGGTATTTACCCAATAACATGTTCCAAAGTACACCGGGTCCAAACTTCTGATCTATGGCGCGGAAAAAGGTAATCAAAGACATGACTACGGAGAAGTAGGCCAAGGAAACCCAAAACACTCGACTATTAATCATCTCCCTGGCCCATTCTATATCTAAATCCAATGGGCTGCGGCGAGTGAGTATAATCAGGCCGATCCACATGATGAACTTCACCAAAAAGAAGTACATAAATGCTTTGAAGATCAATAGGCGGCCGTAGGACCACCTTCTGAATTTAGGTCGATCGAGGTTCAACTCTGCGATCCCAAAGATCAATCCTCCTAGGATGCCAATGACGAGCATTAAAATAAAGCGCTGCCAGGGCAATTCCAGCACAAATTCATCAGATGCTCGTAGATCAAAGAAGCGGATAAAATGGAAGAATTGGGTAGCCAAGATGAAAATCGAGATCATCTGACCAAGAAATCGGGCTTTTTCTTCCCAAGTGCGTGTCATAGAATGCGAAATTAATTTTCAGCAATTACTGCAATTAGTAGCGGAATTGCAATAGATCAATCTATTACTGATCAAGTCCGACATTCTTTCCTACTATATTCTTGTACAATTGCTCTCGCAACACTTCCTCCCTACGCATTTGATCAGCCATCTTTTCCGCAGTTCTTTTGTAAGCTTCATTGTGGAAAAGATTTAGAAGCTTGGGTGCAAGTGAGTTTTCCGTTATTCTACTGACCTTAATACCACTTGGGCCTACTCCTTTGGCAGTCAGCATCTGATCCCAGGCAAATTGATCAATAATGTGCGGAAGGATCAGCGAGGCACAGCCATGCTGTACTGTTAAGTGAGTGGTTCCAGAGCCGCCATGGTGCATGACGGCATATATCTTTGGTAGCAACCATTCGTAAGGAATGCTGGAGACAAAGTGAAATAAGTCATGATCATAGTCAGCCGGCTCAATTAGACCACCAGCGGATGTATTGATCAGGGCAGGGATTTGATGTTGCTCGAGGATATTGAGGATGATCTCGGTCTTTTTAGCAGGTTCAGGATTAGTCATGCTGCCGAAGGTGACGAAGAGGATTTTCTCATGCCTTTCCAGAAACGCTGCCAAGGCTGGGTCAGGCTGCCAATTGACCGTCTTATCCCTTTCATGATACCCTAACACCTTTATATTCTCGGGCCAATAATTGGGGCGATCAAATAGTTGAGGAGAGATCGTGTAAATGACTTGATGCTTGTCTAAGGCTTTCTTGATCTGCTTTTTACTAAGATCTGTTCGATCTATCCATTTCAGTGAGGCCAAGATGGTTTTTACCAATCCCCAATCGGCGAGTCGAAAAGTGAGTTTATTCAAGAAGCTTCCATAATTGCTATGAAACGCCACGTGCGTATGCCCTTTGACATAATGCAAAAATGGTACGGGGCTAACGAAGGTCGTGCTACCTGGGTGCTCCACTTCCCAAATCACAGGATACATGGCCTTGCCATTATGGACGATCCGATCAGGCTGGAATTCAGCAACCACTTTTTGCTGTCGTTCCATCATATGCCTATTGATATCTCCTTGCATTCGGGCCAACTTCACATAGGCTCCTAATTTTTTCCACCATGACCCTGCTCCTCCCATCGCAAACTTCCCTAAGTCACTTTCCAGCATTTCAATAAAAGCTGAGCCAAGACCCTCAAATTGAGCTCCTGAGTCTTCAACCAAATCCTGGAACTGATCGGGAAACAAGTACATGACATCGTGGCCCTTTTCCTGCAAGATCTCACCAATAGCTAGAAATGGCTCCATATCTCCTCTTGTTCCTATCGATGTCAGTAGAATCTTCATGGGCATTTCAAATTACTGCAACAGGTCTCTGAAATCCAATAAATGAATGGCCAATAAACCCAAAATCCCGACTAGTCCAACATAGTACAAGGTTGGAATAATTGTTTTACGCAATATCAATCCCTCCTTGCCCAGGAAACCCACCGTAGCCGAAGCAGCCACCACATTGTGAATGGCAATCATATTACCTGCCGCCGCACCCACTGCCTGTAAGGCAACAACCAAAGTAGTCGGCATGGCCAGTCGTTCTGCTACCCCAAATTGAAACAAACTAAACATCAAATTACTCACCGTATTACTACCCGCAATGAAAGCCCCTAAGGCCCCGATAGAAGGCGCAAAAAGCGGATAAATCTGTCCCACCTGATTAGACACCCACTCCGCCATTGCAATCGGCATAGCGGGTAGGTCTGCAGGATTCCCTCCGGAATTGATGTAGATCCGGACCATCGGGATAGTGAAAATGAGCACAAAGCCAGCTCCCAGTAGCATCCTAGCACTTTCGCTAAAGGCAAGGCGAACGGCATTGCCTTTCATTCGGTGTAAGTAGATCGTAATCAGCCCGACCACTATCAGAATAGTACCTGGAAGATACAAAGGCGTGCTAGAGGCATTTATACCTGTACCTAAAATATCGGACCAGTTGATTTTAATGGATGTCAAAGCTGCCTTGATGGGTAATTGTGGAAGTCGAGTCAATACCAAAATGAGTGCGAGACAAAGGTAGGGCAACCAGGCTTTCGTCAAAGATATCTTTCTGCCTCCATCGGGCTGGTTCAGATCAATCGTGAGGGTGCCCAACCAAAGTTTTGGCCAGCTTTTCTCTTCTGGAAAATCCCAATTCGTTTTGGGTTGTAAAAAGCCTCTACGGGCTAGGCTTACCACAATGGTCATCCCGACTAAAGCTCCAATTAAGGATGGGAACTCAGGTCCCAGAAAAATCCCTGTCAGTGCATATGGTAGAGTGAAAGCCAAGCCACCGATAAGCGTAAAAGGTAAAACAGCTAGGCCTTCCCGCCAAGATCTATTCGTTCCAAAAAACCGGGTCATCATGCATACCATAAAGGTGGGCATCAATACCCCTGCAATAGCGTGAAAAATAGCCACATCCGTAGTAATAAGCTGCAAGTATTCAGGAAAAGAAGCTCCTAATCCTTCCAGGCGGCCATCTAAACCCGGATTTTGCAATCCCCCCCTCACTCCTACCAAAATCGGCGTACCGACGGCTCCAAAGGTAACCGCCGTACTTTGCACCATCATCCCCAACATCACCGCCGCCATGGCCGGGAAGCCCAAGGCCACCATCAAGGGAGCTACCACCGCAGCTGGCGTCCCAAATCCCGCCGCCCCCTCTATGAAGGAGCCGAACAACCAGCAAATGATCACTACTTGAATGCGCCGGTCACCACTGATATTAGTAAAACCCTCGCGTATAGCTGCCACTCCCCCAGAGTGTTTCAGGAGGTTCAACAACAAGATAGCTCCGAAGATAATGTAGAGGATATCGAAGGTGATAAACAGTCCCTGAATGGAAGAAGCCAACACATCAATCCAGGAATACTGCCAGCCAAAGACAGCTACCAGGGCTGCTATGATAAAGGAAATGGGCATAGCCAGACGGGCCGGAAGCCGAAAGCCAACCAATAGAATGGCTGCCGCCAAAATTGGCAAAAGGGCCAAAAAGGCCAATGTACTTGCTGTCATGGTTTTGCGTTTTGAAGTCAATGCACGGGGTACTAGAAAGAGGTTAGAGGTCAGAGGCAAGAAGAAAGAAGTATGTCTTCTGTCTTTCTGTGTGCTGTTTTCTGTTTTCTGTCCTCTGTCTTCTACCAACCCCCTCCCCCCTAAGGCTCCACCTTAGAGATACTTTCCAGTGCGAGCATCAGCGCATGAGTGCCTTTTTTCCCGTATCCCTGCGCTTCTACTGCTTTGTATAGTTGATGTACCAAAGCTAAGCCAGGTAGGAACAAATTCATACGTTTAGCTTCGTCTAAAGCTATCTCCATATCTTTTACGAAGTGCTCCACATAGAATCCAGGTTCAAAATTCCGAGCCACTACCCGCGGTGCCAAATTGCTCAAGGTCCAACAGCCTGCCGCTCCCCCGCTAATTGCCTGCAGCATCACTTCCAAATCCAAACCAGATTTGTATGCATACAGCAAACTCTCACAAACGCCGATCATGGTCCCAGCAATCGTAATCTGGTTGCACATCTTGGTATGCTGTCCTGCACCTGCCCCTCCTTCGTAGATAATATTTCCACCCATAATATCTAGCAAGGGCATAATCTCATCTACGGTGTCCTTATCCCCACCGACCATGATGGACAGCGTTCCATTTTTTGCCCCTACATCTCCGCCGGATACTGGGGCATCAACAGTAGAAATCCCTTTCTCCTGGGACTGCTTATGAATTTCTACAGCCAGACTAGGTTTGGTGGTCGTCATATCTACCAAAACACTACCCGATCTTGCCGTACTTAAGATACCCTTTTCTCCAAAATAAACCTCCTCCACATCTGCAGGAAAGCCTACAATGGTAAAAACTATATCAGCCACTGCTGCTACCTCCGCTGGAGAGTCCGCCCAATTCGCACCTTTATCTAGAGCAGCTTGTGCCTTAGCTTTAGTGCGATTATAAACCGTCGCTTGATATCCATTATCCATCAAGTGTCCGACCATCGAAATGCCCATTACACCCCTACCAATCCAGCCAATATGGCTTTCCTTTGTTAATTTAAATGCCATGTTAATCGTGATTCTTTTGGACACAAAATAATCATTGTATCTTCCATATATGCCAAGCTGATTCTAAAATTATAGAAAAAAGCAAGGGCCTATCTCCTTTTTCTTTTCAATCATGATTCATGAACTTTAACCTTAGCTCCGAACAACAAGATCAGGTGCGGGCCGCCAGAGCCTTCGCCAAAAAACATATTGCTCCTTTTGCAGCCCAATGGGACCGAGAAGAACATATTCCACGCAAACAAATTCAATCCTACGCAGATGCTGGATTTTTCGGCATGACTATCCCAACTGAGTATGGAGGGCAAGGGCGCTCTGCGCTGGATGCCGTACTGATCATAGAGGAAATAGCGCGTCATTGTGGCATCAGTGCACGGCTTATTGTTGATCATAATTTTGGAGCTGCCATCACGATCCTCAACTTCGGAACGGAAAAGCAACGACGTCGTATACTGCCTGAGATCTCTACCGGCCAAAGTCTGATGAGCATTGGCATGACGGAGCCCGAAGCCGGCTCCGCCCTCACCGATCTTACTACCACTGCCCAAACATCCGGAAACCACTACCTGATCAATGGTACCAAGCATTGGATCACCGGTGCCGGAGAAAGAGAATATACCTTAGTCTACGCCCGCTTTGATGATATTCCTGGTCCCAAAGGTATTGGTGCCATTCTGGTCCATCGCGATATGCCCGGCTTCAAGTATGCCGGACGGATACCCTCCATGGGGGTCAGAGGTGTGCAAGAAGGGATTCTCGAATTCAAGGATATGCCCGTACCAAAGGAGAATGTAGTGGTGCCTCCGGGCTCCGCCTTCAGTCGACTGATGTCGGCCTACAATGGCCAGCGGGTGGGTGCCTCGGCTGTGGCTCTAGGCATCGCGCAAGGCGCCTTCGACTTCGCCAAAGCCTACGCCGACCAGCGACAGCAGTTCGGCCGACGCATCACCGACTTCCAAACGACCCAATTCAAACTCGCAGACATGGCCATTGAATTGGACGCCGCTCGACTTTTAATCTATCGTGCCGCCAGCCAAGCCAAATCTGCCATTACCGAGCGATACGCCTCCAGCGTCGCCAAGGTCTACGCCTCAGAAATGGCTTTACGGGTCGCGAGTGAGGCCATTCAGCTTTGCGGCGCCCAAGGCTACAGTCGCTTATTACCGCTAGAGCGTATGTTTCGTGATGTACGTTGCTTTACCTTGGCTGGTGGCTCCGCAGAAATGCAACGCATTGGTATTGCCACCCAGATCCTCGGGCGCTCCCTCCCACAACACTTCGGGAAATAGGCTTAGACTACCCGCTATTTTATGCGGCAACCTAGGCATTGCCTAGTGATACTTTCCTCTCAAATTAAAAGCAATCCATAAGTATTGTTTTTAAAAAGGGAAATACTTACCTTTGCGACCCTCCAAAATCTAATCGGGATGTAGCGCAGGCCGGTAGCGCGTTCGTCTGGGGGGCGAGAGGTCGCAGGTTCAAATCCTGTCATCCCGACAAGACTCAAAAGGTCATTTCGCGAAGCGGAATGGCCTTTTTTCGTGCCCAGAACGACTACGGTTTATACACATCTCGATTTTAACCAAA